>Ga0247611_10002071_pt1 | contig 33809 bp, 26 predicted proteins | sample 177DNAGHGhighgp2_FD_192422 | JGI IMG/M metagenome (GOLD analysis project Ga0247611, IMG submission 192422) | Sheep rumen microbial communities from Palmerston North, Manawatu-Wanganui, New Zealand - 1770 DNA GHGhigh gp2 | ecosystem: Host-associated > Mammals > Digestive system > Stomach > Rumen... | reverse complement strand
CCCACAGCTTAGAAGGCTGTTGCTCTATCCAGCTGAGCTACAGGACCATCCTGCTTACTTTGCCTAGACAAAAGGGCAAAAAAATGCGGAGAGAAAGGGATTCGAACCCCTGGAGGTAGTTAGCCTCAACGGTTTTCAAGACCGCCGCATTCGACCACTCTGCCATCTCTCCGGAAAATGGGAATTACGCCCATTTTGAGGTGCAAAGGTACTGCTTACTTTCAATTTGTGCAAATTTTTCCGCAAAATTTTTGATTATTATTTTCGGTTGATGGGGTTTAATGGGTGTCTAGACTAAGAAATAAGTAGTCTTGGGACTCATTGTCAACGGGATAATGCGCTGCGGCTCGATAGCCCAAAATCCACAGGATTTCTCCATCGGCTTCCATAATCCAGATGTCGCGTTTGGCCTGTTGGTCGAGTTTCAGGTCGGCGAACACGTCGCTGACGAGTTTTGAGCCCTTGAGGCCAAATGGCTTGATGCGGTCGCCCCGCCGCCAGTGCCGCAGGATGATGCGCTGGCATTGGAGCAGGGATGTATTAAAAGCGACTTTGCGCTTCCCGTCACACATCTTGGGTGAGAATGGAGCGTTGTTGCTGGAAACCTGAATGTTGACGGGTGACGATACGTGGCCTTGTAAGTCAATGGGAATCTCGACATCTTCCGGCTCATGTACTTGCTCAATATCTATGCTCTGGCGGTTGATGTGCATGACGTGACCCTGTGCGTGAAATTGCCTTCCGCTGTGATTGCCACTCAGGGCGGCAGTCGCTTGGCGGCATTGGTCGCGGTTGAAGCCCAGGTGGCGGATGCGGTGATAGAGCAGGGTAGAGGCCTGTGGATGACTGGCAAGCTGGTCTCGCTCGATGTGCCGCTCATTGGGCAGTAGTTGCATGGAAGCAGCTGTGATGAGGCCTAGGTCATCAGATAGGTTGGTCATGGTATCGAGTGTGCGTTCGCTGGCGTGGGGGAACTGTTGTTGCATCACGGGCAGGATGATGTTGCGCAGGCGGTTGCGACGGAAGTCGTTTTGGGCATTGGTGCTGTCGGTCACAAAATTTTGACCGATGCCTGCGAGGTAGTCGAGCAAATCGACTCGGTTCACTCCCAGCAAGGGGCGCCACACGTTGCCGTTCAGCCGTTTCATGCCAGTGAGTCCGCGCAGTCCTGTCCCTCTCATCAGATTCAGATAGAAGGTTTCTATCTGGTCATCGGCATGGTGGGCAACGGCGATGAGGGCGCAGCCTTGAGCTTGGCGCTCATCCTCAAACCATGCGTACCTCAGATTCCTGCATGCCATTTCCACTGAGCCGCCATGATGTAGCTGATAGGCTGGAACATCGAACGACTTGACGGTCAACGGCACATGGAGTCGCAAGCACAGGTCACGGACAAATTGCTCATCCCGATTGGACTCTTCGCCCCTGAGGTTGAAATTGCAGTGAGCCGCATGACACTGGCAGCCCATGTCAAGCAGGATGCGCAGCAAGGCCACAGAGTCAGCCCCACCGCTCAGTGCAACCAGCACTGGCATGGCTCCAATGGTACGGAGCTGATCGTTATTGTCAGCTTTGACCCGTTGCAATAATTCCATTTTTTCCATTTCTATGGGCAAAGATACACAAAATCATTGATTTTTGTATACCTTTGCAGACTAAATCTCATGGAACAGAAAAAGAGCGACTTTTGGTATCATGTGGCGGCGTTTGCCATGATTCTGGTGTGGGGCATTTCGTTTCTCAACACCCGTGTGTTGCTTGACGCCAACTTGACGCCAACCCAGATTTTTGTGGCGCGTTTCACCATCGCCTATTTTGCTTTGCTGGCTGTTAGCCGTTTCAAGGTGCGTTACACTGGTTGGCGTGACGAACTGTTGTTTGTCGTGTGCGGTGTTGCCGGTGGCTCGGCTTATTTCATTGCCGAGAACACCGCGCTGGAACTCACATTGATCAGTGACGTAGCGGTCCTGGTGAGCATAGCCCCACTGACAACAGCATTGATGGGCGCCATATTTTACCGCGACGAGCGCATCACGTGGATGTCGTGCTTGGGCATGGTGATTGCCTTTGTCGGCTCGGTGATGCTGGCGTTGAAAGATGGCCTGGTGTGGGGCGATAGCGTGTTAGGTGATCTGCTGGCGATGTTGGCAGCACTGGTGTGGGCATTCTACTCGATGGCGTTGAAGCGGCTGAATCGCACTTATTCAACCCTGTTCATCACGCGCAAGCTCTTTTTCTATGGCGTGTTGTCGGCTTTACCTCTGTTAACGCTGCAGGACAGCAAGGTGGAGTGGGAGACATTGAAGCAACCTGAGGTGTGGGGCAATCTGTTGTATCTGGGCCTGATATGTTCAATGGCGGCTTATTTCATCTGGGGCATTACGGTCAAGCGCATTGGCGCTGTGCGTGCAAGCAATTATTTCTATCTGAGTCCTATTATCTCGATGATTGCAGCCGCTATCTGGTTCGGAGAGCGGACTAATGCGATTGCTTATGTGGGCTGCGTGCTCATCCTGGCGGGCGTCATTATCGCCGAGAAATTTAAGCGTACCGATGTGTCCTCATCATGAGAGGCTTCGTCTGCCCGGGGGCGCTATGACGACGTGACACGGGTATTCAGCCAGCGCTTTGATGACAGGTATAACAGGTAAACAATACCACGGAAACACAACTCGATGGCCATGGCGAGCCACACACCATATAACCCCATGCTCCTGACCATAATGGCCGATAGCCCCAATCTGACTATCCACATGCTCACCAGATTGATGCCGCATGGTGCAAGGGTCTTTCCCGCACCAACAAACACACCGTAGCTGATGATAGACGCGGCAAATAATGGCTCGGCCCACGCCTCGATGCGCAAGCAACGGGTGCCTAGGTCAACAATCTCCTGAACAGGTGACATGATACCCATCATCTGGGGGGCAAACATATACATCAGCACTGCCATGGCGCCCATTATGACCATGCCCGACAGCACAGCAATCCACGCAAAACTGCGGGTGAGGCGTTTGCGTCCGGCGCCCAGGCTTTGGCCGATGAGTGTGGTAGCGGCATCAGCAATGCCATATCCGGGCATGTAGCACAGGCTTTCGGCTGTGATGCCAAATGAGTTGGCTGCCAGTGCAATGCTTCCCAGTGGAGCGACAATGCCAGTGATGACGATCGAGGCGCCACATAGCATCGAGTGTTGCAGTGCCATGGGTGATGAAATCTTGAGAGACTTCTTAAAACATAACCAAGTGGGTTTGAAAGAGCCCTTATCGAGAGTGAGGCGCAGCTCGCTGGAGCGGAACACGAGATAATAGAACATGAGTGAGGCGACAATGAGGCCCGCACAGGCCGACCCCAAGGCTGCACCAAGCACGCCAAGACCAGCTCCTGGCATGGTGACCTGGTGTCCAAACAAGCTCACAGTGCGTGTGGGAAAAATCAGGAAGAAGTTAAACACCACATCCAGCAGGCACATCAGCACATTGAGCAGGCTAGGAACACGCATATTACCGCTACACCTGAGCATCGCGCTTGCCACAAAGTCAATCATCAATAGGGGCACAAACAGCATGAACGTGCCAAAATAGAGCGTGGCATGGGCTCGGATGTGAGGCTCGGCTCCTAGCCAGACTGGTAATGGTTTACTGATGACCACTCCCAACAGGGCTAGTGCCAGGCCGAATAGGGAGCAAACGACAAGTGACTGCCTGACGACTTGGCGCGCATCGGCAGCGCGTTTGCCTCCTAGCAGATGGGCCACCTGCACGGCATAACCAGCGACAAAAGAACTCGCAATACCCTCAAACAACCAGAATGTGGTACCCATCAGTCCCACCGATGCCGAGTCGTCAGCACCCAGCCGTCCAACCATCGCGGCGTCAATGAACTGCATGACCATAGCCGAGGCACTGGCCAGTATTGCCGGCAAACTCAACTGAAGGGTGAGCCACAGTTGTTGCTTGAATGACAATGGCTTGTGCTCTCTGATGAGTTGTAGCAGTTCGTTTTTGTCCGATGACCGTTGGGCCATAATAATATTAATGTGTTAAAGCCTGTTTTTTTCTAGGGCGCAAAGATAGTTCAAAAAAAGATGTCCTGCCATGTGGCGGGACATCTTTTATCAATTAAAGGAATCTTGATTACTTGCGGTGGATGGTCACGGCGCGGTCAAGCGATGCGCACTTGGGACCATAATTGGTCAGCTCACCATCATTGATTTGAGTCTCAAGGCGGCTGTCAGCAACACCCATCTTCACGAGCTCATTCTTGACGGTAGCAACACGGCCCTTACGCAGGCGGGTGTTGATCACGTCGTTACCTGTGTAGTTGTCAGCCCAACCAGTGAGCAGATAGTTGCGGTTCTCGTTCTTCATGACCTCAGCAACAGCCTCGACAACGTTGCGCTGTACGCCCAGAACCTCGGTGCGGTTGATGGGGAAGTAAACGGTTGCCAGAGGTGCATCGGCAGCGGGAGCTTCGTTAAATGCAGTGGGCTTCTTCTCAAGACACTTGCGCAGCTGGCTTTCAACATCAGCAATCTTGCGCTTAGCGTCATTGAGGTTAGCGGCCAGGGCATCACCCTCGGCATCGGTGTATTTCCACTCGGGGCATACTGCGTTGACGGGAGCATTCCATTCGCTCTTGCCAATCTTGTAGCTCATACCGACCATCAAGCTGGGGTACTCGTTCCAGGTCCTGTAACCCATACCTGCACCATCGGTGTGCTCTTGCATGAAGTCAAATCGTGCGTCAAGCAAGAGGTCAATCTTCTTGGTGATGGCAAATGAGTTGAGCAAGCCGGCGTGTACGCTATAGTTGCGGCTATGGTCAGGGTCATCGTTAGCACCATATTTCCAGGGGCCGTGTGATACGGGACGAGCACCATCACGGGCATATACCCAGTTAGCGTCCATACCGACGTAGAAGATAGCATTGTAGAAACGATGAGGCTTGTAGCCTACCAGCCAGTTAGACACATTGAACAGTACATCAGCTGTTACACCAGCGTCATTGAAATGGGTGGGAGCATATTTTCCATCCTCATACATACTGGGCCAGTTGCGATAACCAAGCGCTGAGTAGTTTCCGGTCCAAGTAGCACCCTTAAGTTGCTCAAAGTCACCACCAAAACGGATACCAATCAGCGGTGAGAACCATTTACCGAGGTGAAGGTTCACCTTGGCACCAATCCTCTTGCCAAAGGGTGCATGAGCGTCATAGGGTGACATAATTATACCCACACCACCTTCAGCATCAATAAACCAATTGTCTCTCATGCGGTTAAACAGGTAACCCTGTGAGGGATCCTCAACATAAACCACCTCTTGTGCACTGGTCATGCTCGGAAACAGACATGCAATCCAGAGTAGAGATAAAAAAGCGATTTTTCTCATAATGAATTTGCTGTTAGTGTTATTATTTGTTTAATATTTTCTCTCTCTTTGACAACGAAACTTTACTTTACAAGGTGCAAAATTAGTGTAAAATTTCAATATTCAAGAAAAAATTGCTGGAAAAACCCAAAAAAACTATAAAATGCCCTTTATTTAAGCATGCACTGGATTTCTCTAGCAATATTCTCGGACGTGAAACCAAATTTCTCGTCAAGAACCTTATAGGGCGCCGATGCTCCAAAGTGGTCTAAACCGAAAATGGTTCCTGTGGGCACGATGCGACGCAGGGTGCTGGGAAGGCCTGAGGTAAGTCCAAAGGTGGGCACATCTTTGGGGATAACCTTGTCACGGTAATCTGCATCCTGATTGACAAACAGGCCGATAGAAGGAACCGAAACCACTTGGGCCTTGATGCCTTGTTCCTTGATGATGTTAGCAGCGGCGACAAGGGTAGCCACCTCCGAGCCGTTGCCCACGAGTGTGACATCAGGAGCGTCTTGCGCAACAACAATGTAGCCACCACGCTCAGCACCCAATGCGTCGGCATAACGGTTGCCGCTTGCCGAGGGCAGGTCGTCGATGTTTTGGCGTGACAGGATGAGCGCTGTGGGCGTGAGGTTGTTCTCCATTGCCATCTTCCAAGCAACCGATGTCTCGGCAGCATCGGCGGGACGCAGCACGAGCATGCTGTTGCGCCCATGGTGGTTCTGCAACTCCTCCATGAGGCGGATTTGTGCTTCCTGCTCAACAGGCTCATGGGTGGGGCCATCTTCACCCACGCGGAAGGCATCGTGAGTCCAGATGAACTTCACGGGGAGCTCCATCAATGCCGATAGGCGTGCTGCTGGCTTGATGTAGTCGCTAAAGACAAAGAACGTGCCACAGGCGGCAATCACGCCACCATGCAGGGCGATACCGTTAATAATGGCAGCCATGGCCAATTCAGAGACGCCCGCGTGCAGGAAAGCACCCTTGAAATCGTGGGTCTTGAATGCACCACGCACCTTGAGGAAGCCATCGGTTTTGTCGCTGTTGGCAAGATCGGCCGATGAGACTATCATGTTTTCAACCTGCTCGGCAAGGACCGCTAGCACGTTGGCACTTGCGGCGCGCGTAGCGATACCAGGTTTATGGGCAATGGCCGCATAGTCCACTTCGGGCGCTTTGCCGTCGATAAAGTTCTGCAAACGCTGCATAGCCTCGGGGTTCTGCTGTGCCCAAGCATCAATCTCACGTTTGCGTCCTGCAACGATTTCGCGTTGCTCGTTGGCGCGCTGGGCATAGAGTTCTGCTACCTCGGGGAACACAACCCAAGGATTGTCAGGGTTGCCGCCTAGGTGTTCGATGGTCTTGCCGTAGTCGGCGCCCGACTTGCTCAACGGGTTGCCATGAGTACTGCATTTGCCCTCAAAGTTCTCGCCCTCGGCAGTCACTGCGCCGCGGCCCATGATGGTGTGGCCGATGATGATGGTGGGACGTTCCTTCTCGCCAAGTGCTGTATCCATGGCATTTGCAATCGCAATGGGATTGGTGCCGTCACACTCGATGACGTTCCAGTTCCATGCACGGTACTTCATCGCAGTATCCTCATTGCTCACGGCATCACAGTCGGTCGAGAGTTGCACCGTGTTGCTGTCATAGAACATGATCAGGTTGTTCAGCCCCAGATAGCCGGCTATGCGTGCGGCCTCTTGTGAGATGCCTTCCTGTACACCGCCGTCGCTAATGAAGGCGTAAGTCTTGTGGGCAAACACCTCGCTGTAATGTGTGGCGATGAAACGCTCGGCGATAGCACATCCCACGGCCATCACATGACCTTGGCCAAGAGGGCCAGATGTGTTCTCCACACCGTGCTCAACGTCAAGCTCGGGGTGGCCGGGAGTAATGCTGCCCCAGCTGCGGAACGCCTTGATGTCATCGGTCGTGTAGCGGCCTGCAAGATGCAGCACACTATAGAGCATGGGTGACATGTGGCCAGGATCCAGGAAGAAACGGTCACGGGCAAACCACGATGGATTGTCGGGGTCAGTCACTAAGTATTTCGCGAACAATACATTGACAAAATCGGCTCCGCCCATGGCTCCGCCAGGGTGGCCCGATTTGGCCTGTTCTACCATCGATGCGGCAAGGATGCGGATGTTGTCTGCCGCGCGTGTCATCAACTTGGAATCTATCATAATTATAGCGTATTGGTTTACTTTTGTTTACAAACTACAAATTTACGATGTTTTTCCAAACTAGGACGAATAATTAATTGAAAAATTATTAACAATCAAAATGCGGCAACACTCAAGAGCGCCGCCGCATTTTGATTTAATGTAAAAATAAGTTATTCTGCTTTCTTGCTGGGCTTGCTGCCAATGAGGGCATAGAACAGGATGTAAGCAGCGCATGCTACGGGAATCCAGTAACTTGACAGGATGCTCACGCTGTCGGCTACAAAAGCCTGCAGGGCAACCATAACGGCACAACCGAACACCATGGTCATGAAGATGCCGCTGGCGGCTGCGGTGAATTTGCCCAGGCCTTCAACAGCCATGTTGAAAATGCCACCCCACATTACCGAAGTGCAGAGACCAACAAGGATGAAGGCAAACACGCCCACAGGAACGGGAGTCCACATGATATTCAGATTGCCCCAGTCGATACCGGGAACGTTTACCTTCACGTCGGTGGGAGCAAACATTCCGAACAATAATAAGATAATAGCAACAGCGGCAACAACAGTTACCATTGTGCGGCTACTTACCTTGCCTCCAATCATGCCTCCAATGGTTCGGCCAACGAACATCATCAGCCAATAAACCGAAGCGATGAGGGCTGCGACACCAGCGGTAACCCCGATTTCAGGTGTTTGCAGGTATGAGATCATGTATGTCGGTGTGCCAACTTCGACACTCATATACAGGAAGATGGCCAGTGCGCCGAGGGCAAAGTGACGGAACTTGAGGGCACCGGGGATGAGGCTCATCTCCATCGGTGCTTGCTCGGGCTCTTCAATCTTGGTGAACAGCAGCACGATGAAGGCTACGATGAAGATGCCCAGTGCAATAAACATGGCAGGAGTGGCATCGGCAATCACGGTATCCTTGGTGACTTCGCCGATGAGAGCACCCATCAGGATGTACACAGCCACAGCTGCGGCCGAGTTGAACGCGCCACCAATCTGGATCAACTGGTTGCCGGTCTTGCCGCCACCGCCCAACACGTTGAGCAGGGGATTAACCACGGTGTTGAGCATGCACATGCACATACCGCTGATGAAAGCACCAAGCAGGTAAATCCAGTAAGCGCCGCTACCACCGATCTGGCCACTCAGGTACTCGATGACGAGGCCGATGATACCAACAATGAGTGCTGTCAGTGCGGTCTTCTTGTAACCCATCTTAGTGATAAGCATACCGCTGGGAATACCCATTAGCAGGTAAGCGATAAAGTTGGCGTAATTGCCGATTTGTCCTGCAGCCTCCGTGGCGCCGAACTGGTTCTTGACGATGGTTGCCATGGGTGAACACAGGTTGGTCACAAAGGCAATCATTGCGAATAGCGCGATCATCATGATAATCGCTGCCCATTGTTTTGATTTTTGAGCCATTTCTCTCTTGTTTTATTTTTTGTGGTTAATAATTGTATTTCTTTTCAAAAATCTGCCAAAGTTACACAAATACCCAAAAACAAGCAACAAATCGACGAAAAAAACGACAATTTGTTGCTTTGTTGTGGGGTTCAGCTGTGAAAATCAGTACTCACGGGCGCCGAAAATGGCAGTGCCGATGCGCACGAGCGTTGCGCCATACTTCACGGCTATGGGCCAATCGTCACTCATGCCCATGCTCAGGTGGTTGAAATGCTCGCTCTCGTCAAAGGGGCCGTCTTTCAACATCACAAAGGTGCGGCGCACAAGCTCAAATTCCCGTGCCACCTGTTCCGTGTCATCGGTGAGCGATGCCATAGCCATAACGCCACACACGTTGATGTGGGGATAGCAGGTCAATTCGCCTGACTCGCCTGCATCAATCACCTCGTCGATGCTGAAACCGCTTTTTGTCTCTTCCTGAGCTACATGCAGTTGCAGCAACACGTCAACTGTGCGGTCGATGCGTGCGGCCTCTTTCTCGATCAGTTTGAGCAGTTGCACACTATCCACGCTCTCGATGACGCTCACATAGGGCATGATGGCGCGCACCTTGTTCTTCTGCAAGTGGCCGATGAAGTGCCAGCGGATGTCCTTGGGAAGCAGGGGTGCCTTGGCTATCAGTTCCTGGGCGCGGTTCTCCCCGAACAGGCGTTGACCGGCATCATAAGCCTCTTGCAGCGCCTCGACGGGATGAAACTTTGACACAGCGACCAGTTGCACGCCCTCGGGCAACTGGGCAGTGACTTGTTGCAGGTTTTCTTTGATGCTAGGCATGGTGGTTACTGCTCCTTGTTTTGTGCTTTCTGTCGAGCCTCGCGGTCGGCACGTGTCTCACTCAGGTCGGCAGGGAATACGTCCATGATGGCAGTCTCGGTAATCGAGGCGATCTCAAAGTCGGCCATGGTGTCGTTCATGTTCTCGAGGAATAAGTTGAGGGCACCCTTGAAATCGCTGGCTTGTACCATCTGGTAGGTAGCTGTGCGTTTCTCAACGGCGGTTTTCTCGTCGATGGTGATGAAGTTGGTCTTCACCTTATACCATCGGTCGCCTGCCTCATTATAGAATATATCGCTCAATTTCACGCGCTTGACGGTATCGACATTAAACTCGCCCGAGATAAAGGGCTGCATCTTGTCGGTGATGCGGGCCTCGGCCTCAGTAAATGACAAGGCATCAACCAAATAAGGTTCGCTAACGGTTTTAATCATGCCGTTTTCAGCCAATCTATCGTACTTTACTTTGCATTCAAACCACTGTGACATAGATATTTGATTTTATAATTTTAAAGTGATAATTTAAAAATATTCTTACATTAAACTCTAGTTCTTGAGCAGAGAAATCTTTAATCTCTAATCTAGAGACTGTGTCATAACTATGACTTGGTTTATTGACCGAGCTTACGCACGGGGAATCATACAAATTACTATAAGAAAATTATTATATAATTTGTTTTAATTTCCCGCCCGCAGGGTGGTTAATATTCCAGCAGATGAATTATGACACGCCCTCGTGCTCTCACATTAAAGTTCTTCTTGAGATTTGCTCCTCCATAGCTTGGTTGATGAGCTGTTTACGTGCACTATAATACTCGCGAACAAAACGATTCATCACCACATCTACGGTCTCAATATCCTGGCCCTTGAGCAGGCTGGCGGCTTGACCGATTTCCAGCTCGCCATTCTCGACATCGCCTTCAAAGATGCCGGTGCGGGTTTTGCCGATGCCGATGATCTCGAGCAGTTCTTCTTCGGTTGCACCACGGTTCTCAGCTTCCTGCACTGTATTTTGGAAATTGTTTTTCACCAGACGGGTGGGCGAGAGCTTCCTGAAATGCAGCATGGTACTGCCCTCATCCAGGTTGAGGCACAGGCGCTTGAAGTTCTCATGAGCCGAACTTTCCTGAGTCAAAGCGAATAATGTACCCAGCTGGACACCGTCAGCTCCCATGGCCTCAGCAGCCAGCATGGCGTCGCCGGTCACGATGCCGCCCGCGGCAATCAAGGGCAGTCTGGTGGCGCGGCGCACGGCAGGAATCAGGCACATGGTCGTCGTTTCCTCTTTGCCATTATGTCCTCCCGCCTCAAATCCCTCGGCCACAACAGCGTCAACGCCAGCGGCTTCGCATTTGGCGGCAAATGTTGCCGACGAGACCACATGGGCGACTTTGATGCCGCGTTCGTGGAGCCAACTGGTCCATTTCTTGGGGCTACCGGCCGATGTGAACACGATGGGAACCTTCTGCTCGGCAATGACTTCCATCAGTTCGGCGGCTTGTGGCCGCATGAGCGGCACGTTCACACCAAAGTTGTAGGCTGTCGCCTCACGGCACTTGATGATGTGCTCCCGCAGGACCTCGGGGGTCATTGAGCCGGAACCAATCAGTCCCAAACCGCCTGCATTACTCACTGCGGCAGCGAGTTCCCACCCGCTGCACCACACCATGCCGCCTGAGATCACTGGATAGTCGATTTCAAACAGCTCGGTGATTCGAGATAGCATTGCCATGATGTCTTTCTCTTATTGTTATTTAGATGATGCCAAATGCCACGTCCATCATTTGGGTGAAGTTGTTCTGGCGCTCTTCGGCAGTGGTTACCTCACCGGTGATCAGCGAGTCGCTGATGGTGCACATGCACAGGGCACGGGCGCCACTGCGGGCTGCGTTCATATACAGAGCGGGAGCCTCCATCTCGACGGCGAGCACACCCATCTTTTGCCACTGGTCGGTGTCGGGGCTGTCATCATAGAAGGTGTCTGACGAATAGACGTTACCCACCTTGTAACGATAGCCCAACTCCTCAGCCTTCTCGGCCGCTGCACGCAGCAGGTCAAAATCGGCAATCGGGGCGTAGATGCCAGGCAGGTGGAACTGCATGGCATAGGCGCTGTTGGTGCAGGCGCCCATCGCCATCACCAGGTCACCGATGTGCAGGTCAGGGTGCATCGAGCCTGCCGAGCCCACACGGATGATGGTTTTCACATCATAGAAGTTAAATAACTCATAGGAATAAATGCCGATAGAGGGAATGCCCATGCCATGGCCCTGGACCGACACGCGTTTGCCCTTATACAGGCCGGTGTATCCCAACATGCCGCGCACCTGGTTGTAGAGCACGGGGTTTTCCAAATAACGTTCGGCCATCATCTTGGCGCGCAAGGGGTCGCCAGCCATAATCACTGTGGGTGCAATCTCGCCATATTTGGCGCCGATGTGCGGAGTAGGTGTTTTATCTGCCATAATCGTTTATTTTTTTTAATTGTAGTCTTCCCGCAAAGGTAATGAGTTTTTCTTGTATATCACAATTTGAGGCTAATTATTTTTTGTTTCTTTCTATTATGAATCACTATTCGGGCCGTGAATAAAAACCGAGGAACCAAATGATTTTGGCTCCCCGGGATTATTTGACTATTTCAGGGCGGTTGCTAAATGATGATTAGCGAACAATCTTTGCGCTCTTTGTCGTTCCGTCGCTGTAACGGGTGATGACAATGTTCACACCGTTAAACGGTGTTTGTGAAGCCACACCAAGACTGTTGTAATAGGTCTTGCTGATAACGCGGTTGTCGCTGATTTCATTGATGGCAGTTTCATTGTTGTTCCAGTCAATCAACTGCTCAACAACATAGTACATTGGCTTCTCAGAAGCATTTTGGCCCACCTTCACATAGTAGAAACGAACCAGGAACTTAATCGATGCATCAGTCAGAGCACCAAAATCGAGGGCGTTATCATCGCCAAATACACAAATGGGCTCGTTGGTCAGCTTCTCACCAACAAGGACTTGAGCTGATCTGTCGGCAGCGGGGTCGTTCACATAATCACCGGTGGTTGCATCGATGGTGTAACCACGAACGCCATCACAGATCCTCCAAACGCGATACATGTAGGGCTCATATTCCACGCCATCTTCCATTTCAGGAACATTACCGTTTACAGTGATAACGGGGCTGAAGACAGTGCACTCCTTGAGCGCCTCGTCATACCACTTGCCATAGCTTGATGCACTGGGAGCAGCGCTGGTGGTGGCAACAACGCTTCCAACGCCAGTGTTCCAGATGGGAGAGCCATAGCTGTTGTCTTTGTTGTCGATGAGGCGATCATTGCCAAATGTCCAAATCACGGGCAGGTAGCTGATGTAGTTGCCCGGTTCGCCGGTGACGATGTTGTTGTCAAGACGGTCAACCACCTTGTTAGCAACACCCTCCAGATCAATCACCTGATTCTCATAGTTGAGCACATTGAGCATCTCGAGGTAGCTGCCATCGGTGCGGTGCTGCAGCTTGGAGATCATCTCGCCAGGGGCAGCATTGACGCCGCGCATGAGGGTGTAGTAGTAAATGTTGGGATTGTTTGAAACGGTCATCTCAACGTTAGTGTTCAATACGTTAGCGGTCAAGTTGGGCACAACGTCATTGGTTACCTCGTCAAGGGTGTAGAAACCGTCGATAGTGGAAGCGGTCTTGAATACGGGAACAACTACGGTGTTGCTGAACATGGGAGCCTCCTCGGTGTCCTCGATCAGCGCATAGTCATAGCGGCTGGGATGGTTGTTGGTGCTCGTTGAAGCACTGAACTGGTCGCAAATCTTAATTGCACCCATGTTGATGATGGCGTCGCCAGCATAGCTGCCCAGCGAACCGCTGGTGGCAATACCCAGGTTGCTCAAGCTGTAACCAGCAAGAATGTCCTGGTTGTCATAGCTGATGTTGTAGTTAACGGTATTGCCGCTAGTGCTCAAAGTGATGTGAGCAACAACAGTGCCAACCTCTACATTGCCGTTGTCATAACGATAGATGTCAAACTTGTTGTGACCGGCTCTAACCATGTCAGGAGTGAGGCCGTAAACGATGTTCTCGTTCTTCACGTTAAACAGGTTGCGATAGTAGTTGCTCTCTTCGTTAGCAACATAGTCACTCTCATAGTGATTCAGGTACAAGGTCATGGTCTCATTGGCGCTCAAGCCGGGGATAACCACACTTGCAGTGTTGCTCCAGGTGAAGAAGTTGCTGTAGTTCTCATCACTGGGAGTGCCCGAGATGATGTAGTTGATGGTATAGCTGTTCTGAGTGCGGGGAACAGTGTAGGTCAGAGTCGTCTCACCAGTGGGATTGGGCGTTACGGCCAGCTGCTGATAAGTCTCGTTACCAAATTCATCGGTAAGCACAACATAGATCGTGTAGCTCTGGGGAACGGTCTCTCTAGCCATCTGATCAAGCGAAGAAGTCCAATTCAGGGTCACATCACAGGTGTTCTCGTTTGAGCCCAGTTCTGCTGCTGCAGTAAGCTTGATGTTGTACAGACCAACAAGAGGCTGATGATTAGTACTATAGTTTCTTTGGTTGTAAGCATTTCGATTATCTGGGATGAAGATGTTGAGTCCAGTCATGGATTTATCTTCAGTTCCATTTTGTCCAGTCATTGAAAAATAATGTTTATAGTACATCACAGACATGCAATCATGGATTACTGGATATACTTCTCCTGCCACCATTCTGGCATAGAAATCGTTAATTGGAGCAGTGGCGGAAGTCGTGGTAGGACTATATTCCTCAAACATCCCTAAAAATGGAGCATCTCCACTATTCCCAAGATTCGCATATGATTTACCTTTACCGATAATGAAAAACCGATTATAATTGCCTGAAATGTTAAAGACAGTTCCGGCATTATCGCCAGAACCAATACGCATTCCATTAGTTAGTAACTCAACTGATGCGATGTTGTTGGTGAAATAATTAATTAAACCGCTTTTTGAGCTAACACTTGATGGGTTATTACCATTAAAATTTTTAAGAGCAATCATAAATAAAGTGTGGCCATCCTCGATTGGAGATGACACTTCTGAGCTGGTGATGCCCCAGCCACCACCCATGGCACCATAATATACAACTGAATTGTATTGGTATGAGTATTTAGAGCCAGGAACATTAGGGTTGCAATATGCCATACGAAGTAAGGCGTAAATCTGATAAGGGTCGGTAGCAACATCAGTGAATTTTGAAGTGTGTGAAACTCCGCTGGCATCACTCCATGAGTAGTTAAACTGATCTTGTTCATACCATGCTTTGTCATGAACTACATCTGATGAGTAAGTGGCGTTAAGCGATGGCGGTGTGTTGATATTAGTATTGGGGTAGAAATCCCAATACTGTGCTGTCGCACTCATCATTCCAAGGCTTGCGAGTAGGGCAAATAGCAGCCCTCGTTTTGTTTTGTTAATCATAAGCTAATAGTTTTAAGTGAATTAAGGTTCCATGGCAGTTCAACATGGTGCATTAATAACGGAAGCGTGAACTGCTATGCCACACTTTGCGAAACTCAAAGCCTCAAGAAAAATCGACTCTAGATCATGTCGTCCACACTTCGTGGGTTGATGCCGCCCTGCTTACGTCTTGGAGTCTTCGGGTTATTTCCTCAGGATCTCATTTCACAAGAATAAACATAACGCTCCGTTTCTCATAAGGTTATGCCAAAATAATTTGACGCTACAAAAATAGTGAATATCTCTCGTTGAGGCGCATAAAAAGTAGCTATATTTTTTCGGTTTTGAGTTTTTTAACACAAGCCAACAAGATGACTATTATCTAATCGTCTTGACTTGTCCACAAGATCGCTCTTATCACAAGAGCTCAATGATTATTTATTTTTCTATTATCGGATGTCAGATTACCATTTCAGATTCTGCCTTTTCTTCAAGCGTCTTTCGGATAAAGGCATTGATGGTGAGGCCAGCCTGCTTGGCAAGCATGGCAATTCTACGGTGAATGGCTGGGGTAAGCCTTACATTCAAGGCACCCGAATAGCTTTTATCCGGTTCTATGCCCTCATCGGCACAATAGGCTAGATAATCGTCCACGGCCTCATGAAATGCATCGGTCAATTCCTTGACGCTCTCGCCCTCAAAATTCACCAAACCGTTGATGCCTTCCACTTTTCCGTAGAAAACACCATCCTGTTCACTAAAAGCGACTGAGCCTAAATAGCCCTTATAATTCATTGTATTCATAATGCTGCAAATGTAACTGAAAAATAGTTACCACCCGAATGCAATGACAAAAATCTTACCAAAAACTCAAAAAGTGCAGATAAAGTGAGTGTTTAGAAGTGATATCGGCAGCGATGATGTAAAATATTTGGACACTTTTTGGTGAATAGATGAGTTATTGTCGTTTTTTATGAATAATAGTTTGTTTCTCCTATTGACATCTTATATCTTTGTGAAGTTTAGGTGAGCCTGTACATTTATCCATAAAAATTATCTATAATACTAAAAGATATGAAACAAGTTTTTCTTTTTGAATTGATTGCCCTCTTTGCGTGCCTGATGTGTTCGATTGACATTAAGGCCCAAGAGACCTATGCCAATTACACACCGTTGGACTCAACACTGACGTTCTACTGTGATGACCTGCGTGATTCCCGTGTGGGCACTACTTATGACATGAACACAGGTAATTATTATCCTGGCTGGAGCGGGAATAGAACCGCCCACGTCGTCATTGACGCATCGTTTGCTGAAGCTCGTCCTACTTCCACCTACGGTTGGTTTTCCAGCATGATGCTTGACTCCATTACTGGAATCAAATATTTAAATACCGACTCTGTGACAGACATGAGTAGAATGTTCGATGGTTGTAGTTCATTGACCACCCTTGATGTGAGTAGCTTCAACACCTCGAATGTGACCGACATGTACCGTATGTTCGCTTACTGTAGTAGCCTGTCGAGCATTGACATGAGTGGCTTCAACACCTCCAACGTGACAAATATGTCTAACATGTTCTGCGGATGCGAAAAACTAACAAACCTTAATGTGAGTAGCTTCAACACCGGTAAAGTAACAGACATGAGTTTAATGTTCTATGGCTGCAGTAGCTTGACGAGCCTTGATGTGAGTGGTTTCAATACAGCCAATGTGATAAACATGAGTGGTATGTTCTCTGCCTGTAGCGGCCTGACAAGCCTTGATGTGATCAATTTCGACACTAGGAATGTGATAACCATGAGTAACATGTTCACTGCCTGTAGCGGCATGTCAAGCCTCGATTTGAGTAAGTTCAACACTGGGAATGTGACAAATATGGGATACCTGTTTTATGGCTGTAGTGGCTTGACAAGCCTTGATGTGAGTGGCTTCAATACCTCGAATGTGAAGAACATGAATTACATGTTCTTTAAGTGCAGTGGTTTGACGAGCCTCGATTTGAGCAAGTTCAACACAACCAATGTGAAAAACATGAGTAGCATGTTCGATGGTTGCAGTGGCTTGACGAGCCTTGATGTGAGCAATTTCAACACAGCTAAAGTGACAGATATGAGCGCTCTGTTCTCAAGATGTTCCAGTTTGACAAGCCTTGATTTGAGCCGCTTCAACACATTTGAGGTAACGGATATGTTAGGCATGTTCTACGACTGTAATAGTCTGACAACCATATATGTAGGAAACAATTGGAACACTCGCGATGTTACCGAATCCCGAAATATGTTTTTTAATTGCGTCAGCCTTATAGGGGGCTGTGGCACAACCTTTAATCCCTACCATATTGACAAGACCTATGCCCGTATCGATGGCGGCCCGAGCAATCCTGGCTATTTAACCGAGAAAGTGTGCATATATCATGGAGACGTGAACGGCGATGGAGAGGTCAACATCGCTGATATCAATACTGTCATTGGCATCATCTTGGGTGATAACGGTAATCTCAAGAACGCCGATGTGAATGGTGATAATGAGATTAATATCGCTGATGTGAACATGATTGTCAGTATTATACTAAGTCGTTAATGATACGGTCTAACATCGTCTTTTCAAGATCTAAGTAATTGTTTTACTTTGTGACAGTAAATCAACCGCTATTTCGTCCATGTGAAATATAAATAATGAATGTAATGAATTTATTTTCAATTTATTACATTTCCTTGTGGAAAGGGAGGGATTCTTTCTCCGCTGTGCTGCGAAAGCGACCTGAAGGTCGATGGCGAACCCTGTGAATTGATGGCTTGTTGACAGCATCAAGGACGGTCGGGATTCACTTCGTGCATCCCTCTGCGCCCCGGCGGGGCGCTACAAGTTGAATGAACGACACTGTCGTGTCTATTGTTTCATTTCTTAGTACATGTGCTTTGAGCAAGCTCAAGCCCTCGCACAAAAAAATGAAACGATTAAGAATTGCATCTTAATCGTTCATTCAACTTGTGCGGAAAGGGAGGGATTCGAACCCACGGTACGCAAAGCGTACAACGGTTTTCGAGACCGCCCCGATCGACCACTCCGGCACCTTTCCAGTCTTGCCCTTGACTATTTCTCAAAAGCGGGTGCAAAGTTAGGGCAAATTTTCCACCTGACAAAATTATTTCACAGATTTTTCAAGGGACTGCTATAAATTAGCTTGCATTGGATTTTGTGCCATTTTGGATTATATTTTGCCTTTGCTTCACAAGAGCATAGCAAGCTATGGTCTAAGAAGCAAAGGTGAAAGATGGCCAAAAGAGCCAAAATACAAGCAACACATCAATTTAACGATTCGGTAATTTATTGTAGTCCCTTCAGCCCCTCAATCGTTTCAAGGGGATTCTCCGCGCCAAAGACATAGCTGCCAGCAACCAGGATATCGGCTCCAGCCTCAGCGAGTTGCGCACCTGTGACATCGTTGACACCACCGTCAATCTCAATCTCGGCGTTAGAGCCCGAGAGCATGATGAGTTGGCGCAGTTCCCGCACCTTGTTCAGCGTCTGGACAATGAACTTTTGGCCGCCAAAACCCGGGTTAACCGACATCAAAAGCACGAGGTCCACGTCACAGATAATGTCTTTCAGCATGGACACGGGAGTCGCGGGATTGAGCGACACGCCCGCCAGCATGCCAGCGTCATGAATTTGCTGCACCACGCGGTTGAGGTGGATGCAGGCCTCCTGATGCACGGTCATGATGCGCGCGCCACAGTCACGCACCTCGGGGATGAACTTCTGGGGCTCGACGATCATCAGGTGAACATCGAGCGGTTTTTGGCACAGGCGCTGCACGTGCTTGATGACCGGGAATCCAAAGGAGATGTTGGGCACGAACACGCCATCCATCACGTCGAGGTGGAGCAGGTCGGCGCTGCTGCGATTGATCATGTCGATGTCTCTGGCCAGGTTGCCAAAGTCGGCAGATAGAAGTGAGGGGGAAACTTTCATAATAGTAAGGAGTGAGAAGTTAGGAGTTGGTGTCTATTTGTTTGGAAATGGGACGTTTGCGAATGGCCTGATAGGCAAGGAACAGCACGATGAAGATGGCCAGCGCATAGCCCGCCCACGACAGGTAGCGGTTGTAGTGCTCGAGCTGCTCGAGCAGTTCCTGCTCGGGGAAATGCAGGCTCAGCCAGTAGCCCAGGCTTGCCAGCACCACGTTCCACAAGCCGGCGCCCAGCGTGGTGAACAGCGCGAATGTGCCGAAGTTCATGCGCGACAAGCCAGCCGGAATGGAAATGAGCTGACGGATGGCAGGTATCAATCGGCCCAGGAACGTCGAGATGGCTCCGTGACGATCAAAGTAGGTCTCAGCCTTTTGCACTTTCTCGGCATCAATCAGGCACATGTGGCCGATGCGGCTGTTGGCGAACGCATACACCACCGGGCGTCCGATGAGCAGCGACAGCACGTAATTGATGACCGCCCCGATGAGTGCACCCAATGTGGCAACGACCACAATCATGATGATGTTCATGTCGCCGTTGCGCGCAGCAAAATAGGCTGCCGGTGGGATGACCACCTCGCTGGGGAAGGGGATAAACGAACTCTCGATGGCCATTAGCAGCAGGATGGTGCCATAGGTCAAGTGCTCCTTATACCAGTTGTAGATGGTGAGAATGTCGTGAGGCATATAGAAGAAGGCTGCCACTGCGGCTGCCGCTAGCACCACGAGGATAATCACCAGTTGTAGAGTGTCTTTCTTCATAATACTAATTAGGGAATGCCAATTCTCTCAAGAAGGACAAGATTCCGGTTTTGCCTTTCTTGTCCTTCTTGCTTTCATGAAACTGTATCAAAACGATGACTTGGTAAATTGACCGTGCTATTGCACGGGAAATCATACAAATTATTTAAAAATTATTTTTTTAATTTTAATTCCAAATTTGTTTTAATTTCCTGCCCACAGGGCGGTTATAATTCCAGCAGATGAGTTTTGATACAGTCTCTTGGAAATGAGAATTATTCTTTTTTACTCGCCCAGGATGGCAGCTACACCGGGCAGGGTCTTGCCCTCGATAGCTTCAAGCATGGCACCGCCACCGGTCGATACATAGGACACCTGGTCGGCCAATCCAAACTTGTTGACTGCGGCAACCGAGTCACCACCGCCCACGAGCGAATAGGCGCCATTTTGGGTAGCCTCGGCTACATACTTGGCGATTTCGCCGGTGCCGTGAGCAAAGTTCTCAAACTCAAACACGCCTACGGGACCGTTCCACAGGATGGTCTTGGAGTCGAGGATGATTTTCTTCCAGTTGGCCAGCGAAGCATCGCTGGCATCCATACCCTCCCAGCCGTCGGGAATGTTGTAAATGTCCACCGTCTGGCGGTTAGCGTCGTTAGAGAAACTGTCTCCAGCTACAGTAGCCACCGAGAGGCTCAGGTTAACGCCTTTCTCCTTGGCTGCGGCAATGACGTTCAGTGCCTCGGGCATCAGTTCGTCCTCGTGCAGTGAGTCACCGATGTGGCCACCCTGTGCCTTGATGAAGGTGTAGCCCATGCCACCGCCGATGATGAGGTTATCCACCTTGTCGAGCAGGTTCTTGATAACTGACAGCTTGGAAGAAACCTTGCTGCCGCCGATGATAGCGGTGAAGGGGTGCTGAGCGTTCTTCATCACATTATCGATAGCGGTTACTTCCTTCTCCATCAGGTAACCCAGCATCTTGTGGTCATTATCAAAATAGTCGGCAATGACTGCGGTCGAGGCGTGGCGGCGGTGAGCCGTGCCGAAAGCGTCGTTCACATACACGTCGGCATAGCTGGCCAGCGTTTTGGCAAACTCTTCCTGGCGTGCCTTCATCTCCTTCTTGGCTGCACCATAGTTGGGATCATCTTTCTCGATGCCCACGGGCTTGCCTTCCTCCTCGGGGTGGAAGCGCAGGTTCTCGAGCAACAGCACCTCACCGGGCTTGAGCTCGTCGGCTTGCTTCTTGGCATCGGCGCTGTCCTGGGCGAACATGATGGGACGCTCCAGAGCCGAAGCCACAGCACTGGAAATCTGGCTCAGTGACAGTTTATGGTTGATTTTCCCCTTGGGCTTGCCCATGTGTGACATGATGATGAGCGCGCCACCATCGGCAAGAATCTTTTTCAAGGTCGGCACAGCACCGCGAATGCGGGTGTCGTCGGTGATTTCCCCTTTCTCATTCAGTGGCACGTTGAAGTCGACGCGCACGATTGCCTTATGTCCGGCAAAATTAAAATCATTGATTTTAGCCATGTCTCTTTAAGTTATGAATTATTTGTGAATGTGATAGTTCATTTAAAATCAGGCTGCAAAAATACTAAATTATTTGTACATCGCCGATAATTTGGTGCAAAAAACAACCATCGTATGGCAACACGCCCACCGATGAGGGTAATTTGTTCATCGATTTGTCGTATAGACCCCTCTTTTTGTGGACTTTTGATATAAATGCATCGATAATTATATCTTTTTGGGAATTTTAAGAAAAGAAAATGTACGATATCTCACATTTTTTCATACTTTTGTCATCGGTTATTATTAATCGTTACAAAAGAAAAACCAATGAACAAAACGATGAGAACACTATCGCTGTTGCTGATGTCGCTCCTGGTCATGTCCTGCAGTGTGATGACTCGCAATGCCGATGATATCATTAACGATTTGCGTGACGCCCGTCACGCTCAGTATCTCAATGTGGGCAGTGGACTGCTGGGACTTGGCCGATTACTGTCGCCCACCTTGTCCGAAGCCGGCCTCGGCATCACTTCGGTGCAGGTGCTTGACTTGAGCAAGTGCAATGCTAACGTGCGCGATAAGTTCCGCAACCGCATCCAGAATCTTTACAAGTCCCGCTACTATGAGGAACTTGTCACCAATCAGCGGAATTATGAGCATCAGTCGGTGCTCCTGAGGCGAGATGGCCAATATGCTAACGAGATCGTTATCGCCAATGCTAGCGAGACCAGCGATCTGCTGGTTGTTATTCAGGGCCACATTAACCTCGAGAATGTGGAGCGCATCGTCAATGACCAGCGGAACTACTTTTCCAAGTAGCTCATGCATCAGGGCACATATTGAAAGGAATTGGCTATCCAGCGCATTCCTTTCTTGTTGCGGTGATTTTTTCCCGCTCAAGGCCTGGTGCGCGACACCGTTATCATCAAGAATAATAATTGTTTAACTATACATTAATCACAATGAAAGAGAAGATTCAAAACCAATTCAAGAAGCAATTTGGCACCGATGGCGTGCTGTATGCTTCATCAGGCCGTATCAACCTCATCGGTGAGCACACCGACTACAACGGAGGCTTCGTTTTCCCAGGCGCTATCGATAAGTATATCATGGCCGAAATCAACGTTAACGGCACCGACAAAGTGCGCGTTTACAGTCTTGACATGGATGCTTACTGTGAGTTTGGCCTCAAGGAGGAGGATGCACCCCAGGAGCAGTGGGCAAGATATATCTTTGGCGTTTGCCGCGAGACCATCAAGCGCGGTGGCACGGTCAAGGGTTTTGACACTGTGTTTGCGGGTAATGTGCCCCTGGGTGCCGGCTTGTCATCATCGGCTGCCCTTGAGTCATGCTTTGCCTTTGCGCTCAACGACATGTTCAACGAGAACAAGATCGATAAATTTGAACTCGCCAAAATAGGTCAGAGCACCGAGCACAACTATTGCGGCGTGAACTGCGGCATCATGGACCAGTTCGCCAGCGTGTTTGGCAAGAAAGATTGCCTCATGCGTCTCGACTGCCGCTCGCTGGAGCACGAGTATTTCCCCTTCCATCCCGAAGGCTACAAACTGGTGCTGCTCAACAGCAAGGTAAAACACGAGCTGGTGGATTCGCCCTACAACAAGCGCCGTGAATCGTGTGAGCGTGTGGCCGCCATTCTGGGCATGGACACCCTGCGCGACGCCACCTACACCATGCTCGCCGACGTGCGCGACAAGGTGAGTGACGAGGACTACCGCCGCGCCCGCTTTGTCATTGGCGAGAAGCAGCGTGTGCTCGATGTCTGCGATGCCCTGGAGCGTGGCGACTACGAGACCGTTGGTCGTTGCATGTATGAGACCCACGATGGCCTGTCGCGTGACTATGAGGTGAGTTGCGAGGAACTGGATTACCTCAACGACGTGGCCCGCGAGTGCGGTGTGACCGGTTCACGCATCATGGGCGGCGGTTTTGGTGGCTGCACCATCAACCTGGTCAAGGAAGACCGCTATGATAACTTCATCGCTACCGCTAAGGAGAAATTCAACGCAAAATACGGACACGAGCCCGAGGTGATCAATGTGATCATCAGCGATGGCGCTCGCAAGGTAATTGATTGAAAAATGAAAAGCATTATAATCGATACACATGAGACCGAGCGTGGTGAAATCACCACCTACGAACTCATCAATGCCAGTGGAGCTAGCGTCAAGCTTTCATCGCTTGGTGCTGGCATCCTGGAAATCAAGGTGCCTGACCGTGATGGTAAACTCGCCGACGTGGTGCTGGGTTACAAAGACCTGAATGACTATTTCTTTGACGGACCATGTGCCGGCAAGGTGCCTGGACGTTTTGCTAACCGCATCTGTAAGGGCCATTTCACACTCGACGGCAAGGATTACCAGCTGAACTGCAACCATCAGGATAAACACCACCTGCATGGCGGCAACGTGGGCTTCCAGAACAAGATTTGGGAATGTGAGATGCAAGGTGACTCTGTTGTCTTCACGCTTGAGAGCCCTGATGGTGACGAGAACTATCCTGGATGCCTCAACGTGCGAGTGGCTTACACGTGGAGCGACGACAACATCCTCAAGATTGAGTTGGGTGCCGTGACCGATGCTCCCACAGTCCTGAACCTTACCAACCACACCTATTTTAATATGGCAGGTGAGGATAGAGAAGGAACTGCACTTGACCAGGTGCTGCAGCTCAACTGCTCACGCTATCTAGTGACCGACGCCGACCTTATTCCCACAGGAGAGATGGCAACTGTCGAGGGTACTCCCATGGACTTCACTCAGCCCAAGGTGATTGCTCGTGACATCAAGCAGGATTTTCCCGCGCTGAACTATGGCAAGGGCTATGACAACTGCTGGATTGTTGACGGATATGAGGATGGCGATATGCATCTGGCCGCTGTGCTGTGTGACAAGCAGTCGGGCCGCATGGTGGAAATTAGCACCGACCAGCCTGCTGCACAGGTCTATACCGGCAACTGGCTGGAGGGATGCCCCTTGAGCAAGAGCGGCAAGCAGTATCACGACTATGATGGCGTGGCCATTGAGTGCCAGGGTATGCCCGACGCTCCCAATCACGACAATTTCCAGTCACCGGTCCTGAGACCCGACGAGGAATACCGCCGCACCATCATCTTTGATTTCAAGGTAAACTAACAACTAAGAACAACTAAGAACTAGATATGAAACCAACACTATTTGTACTCGCCGCCGGCATGGGTAGCCGTTATGGCGGTTTAAAGCAGCTTGATGGACTGGGCCCTCACGGCGAGACCATCATGGACTATTCGATCTATGACGCCATCCACAGCGGATTTGGCAAGGTGGTCTTTGTCATTCGCAAGGACTTCGAGGCCGACTTCCGCGAGAAAATTTTATCCAAATACGAGGGCCACATCCCTGTTGAACTCGTCTTCCAGGGCTTGAACGATCTGCCCGAGGGCTTTACCTGCCCCGCCGAGCGCGTTAAGCCGTGGGGTACCAACCATGCCCTGCTCATGGGTAAGAGCGTGATTAATGAGCCTTTTGCCATCATCAATGCCGATGACTACTATGGCCGCAACAGCTTTGAGGTAATGGCTGCCGAATTGTCTTCACTGCCCGAGGACAGCAAGGGCCATTACAGTATGGTGGGCTTCAAGGTGGGCAACACCATGAGCGAGAGTGGCACCGTGGCTCGTGGCGTGTGCGAGACCAAAGATGGTCTGCTCACTGGCGTTGTTGAACGTACGAGCATCGGTTATGACGCTGACCACAGCATCGTTTTCACCGACGAGAACGGCGATGTACAACACCTGGCGTTCGAGACTCCCGTGTCGATGAACTTCTGGGGCTTCACCCCCGACTACTTTGCGCACAGCGAACGTTGCTTTATCGATTTCCTCAAGGAGAGCATCGACAAGCCCAAGGCCGAATTTTTCATCCCCACCGTTGTCAATCAAATGGTTACCGACGGTACTGCCCAGGTCAAAGTCCTCACCACCGAGAGCAAGTGGTTTGGCGTGACATACGCTGCCGACCGCCAGGGTGTCGTTGACAAGTTCGCTGAATTGCACGCCACTGGTGTCTATCCCGACAAGATGTTCTAACACATTTATTATTAATCAATAACCATTATCTAACAATGAAACGTTATTTTTTCCCATTAGTCGCAGTGCTTTTCAGCATCTTCATGTCGTCATGTGGCGATAATCCTATTCTCGATTTGGACGGAGTTGAGAAGTCCGACTTGACAACCCCCTTATTCTTGGCTTACGATAACACGTTAGACAAGAGTGATAAGAAAGTCTGGGCGTTTAATGATACTGAAGCTGCTAAGGCTACGATCACAGTCATGGACAATGGCAACTTGCGCATCAAAACTGATTGGTATTTTGACTCATGGAGCTATTCAGGCAAGATTCTGAGTCTAGTAAGTGAGACAAATAAGAAGACTTATGAACTCAATCAGGTGAGTGTGCTCGGCTACAATGCCATCTCTTTTGGAACCACCTATGTCTGCACTCCATCGACTAACAAAGGCATTAATGGCGTGCGTTATGATGATGACTGGTATAACCGTGGCTTGACTAAAGCAGCCTTCTGGGACGCTTTGCGCAAATCTTATACCCAGAACATGACTGTTGATATCCAACTCAACTGATAATCTGAAAATGATTATTGGATAGGGTGGGTTAGAATCAAGTTTTACTCACCATCGTCAAATAAAATCCTGTGCAGGCAATCATCTGCACAGGATTTTTGCTGTTTTTGCAGCCTATGCCAATCTGGCTTTATTTTTGACTTCCTTTTGCTATATTCAATAACGTCAAGGCTGACTCAAACAAGTCTAGATAACGCGGGCGGCGGTTCGGTAATGATAGATCTTGCTCGACAATTACCTTTACCTTGCACTACGTCTGGCTAGCTTTCGACTTCCGCCATTTTTTTTTGAGGGTGAATTCAAAGCGCAAGCCTCCACCTTCTTCTGCCTTTGCTACAATGGTGCCTCCGTGCAGCATAACAGCATTCTTGACGATGGAGAGCCCCAATCCCGTTCCGCCCAATGAGCGGCTACGTCCCTTGTCAATGCGATAAAAGCGTTCAAAAATGCGTGGCAGATGTTCGGCTTCGATGCCCACTCCATTATCTGAAAAGGAGAATTGCCAATACTTATCATGCTCATAGGCACAGATGATGACTGTTGCCCCGTCACCCGCATAATTCAGGGCATTATCCATCAAGTTGCTGAAGATACTGTAGATGAGGGATTCATTGCCATTAACGATGATATCTTGTGACATGCAGTTACACACGGTAATTTTCTTGCTGATAGCTGTAAGTTCTGTTTCCTTGACAATGTCAGCAACGATTCGCGACACATCAATCGGCTTTATGGAAAACATCTCGGCAGCATAGTCCATGCGGTTCAATGTGGAGATATCCTGTAGTAAAGCTGATAAACGGTATGCCTGGGATTGTGTCCGCTCAATGAACTTTCGCCGCGTGTCGTCATCCATGTCAGGATGATCGAGAATGGTCTCGGTGTATCCTAGAATACTGGAGACAGGCGTCTTGAGCTCGTGCGCTATGTTTTGGGTGAGTTCTCGGCGCATCTTGGTCTCTTTGTCGGCCTGCTCTTTACTGATGCGTTCATCCATGCGGTGTGAATAACGATGCAGCAAAATGCCCAAGATGATCATGACCACTATCGAGAATAGCATCAAGTGCCAATCACTGCTTTCCATGAAAGGCCTCAAGAAATGGCGGTCATAGTCTTCAAACAAGATGAGGACCACAGCATAGATAACAAATATCACCATGACGGTGAGGAACATCTTTCTACCTACGGATAAACGTTTCATATCTCTTATATTTGGTTGATATTGGCAGCACTTTAGCCATTGATACAAGTATTATGGCCATAAGTTTGCACTAATTTTCTACAAACAAATAACCAAAGCCTGGACGGCTGATGATGCATGACGAGTAGCGCCCTATCTTCTTACGCATGCGGGTGATGTTGACATCCACAGTGCGGTCGCTCACAACCACACCCTGGGGCCACACCTTATCCAAGATTTCTTGACGGGAGAAGACCTGTCCACGATGCTCAAGAAACATTTTCAGGATCTCATATTCTGTTTTGGTCAGTTGGATTTCTTCGCCATCAGCAGTGACTGATTTATTGACCATATTCAACTTGAGGCCTTCATAACTGAGTTCCTTCATCACAGAATGTACTTGAGAAGTTCGTCCCAGCACGGCTTTAATCCTTGCTACCACTTCACGAACGGAGAACGGTTTTGGAATATAATCATCGGCGCCCAAGTCAAACCCATGCAGCTTATCGTCTTCAGCACCCATGGCAGAGAGGAACACGATAGGTATGCTGCTGGTCGCAGTGTCGGTTTTGAGTTTCTGTGCCAACTCATAGCCAGACAAACCTGGCAACATGATGTCGAGCAGGATCAAGTCAAAGCCGGCAGGCTCTTTATCCAGGGCTTCTTCGGCCGAAAAGACAGCTACAGCTTCATAATCTGCCATCGACAGATTATATAGCAGGATGTCACACAGATTGCGCTCATCGTCAACCACTAAAATGCGTTGTTGTTTCATAACTGATGGCAAATTTAGCAAATAGATGGCAAATAAACTACATTGATACCTTTACAATGCTATTACATTTGCCTTAACCATTGTAGGCTACGCATCGGAATTAAAAATAGATTCTTCTTGTTCTTCTCTCGGCTTGCACTACATTAGCCCAAAACGCGCTTCAACGACATTGACAACATAGTCTCCCAGTTTCTCAAGTTCTCCCACCAGGTCGCCGAAAGTGGTGCCAAGTGAATAATCATATTGTTTATCATTGACTGCGCGAATGTTGTCCGCCTTAAGTTCATCGCGCATCTTGTTAAGGATGTTCTCGTAGTAGTATGTTTGGCGCAGTTCGTTATCTTCAAGCGGATCGGCCAGCACGACATTCATCTGTGTCAGCGCCTTATCGCACAGTGTCATCATCTGTTGGATCCGCTCTATGCGCATTTTATCTAATTGATTGCCAAGTTGTCCTCGGTGCTGCATCGTGCGCGCCAGGCGATAGCATGAGTCACCGATGCTCTCCAGCTCTCCGATTTCGCGGAACATCTGGCGTGTTTTCATTTTAGAGTCATCGCTCAGATGTCCTTCACTCACCTGCTCCAAAAAGCGTGCAATCACAATCTCGGCTTCATCGGTAACTTGTTCTTCCCGCTCAATCTCTTCAAACTTCTGTTGAATGCTGTCTTCATCTTTTTCAAGCAGCATTTCTTGAACCATGGTAAACATCTGTTGCACACGCTTACCATAGTGGGCTGTCTCTTTTTGCGCCTGCAGGACGGCAATCTCAGGCGTCTGTATCAGGTTGGATTTGATATACTGGAGTTTGAAAGATTCTTGTTCCAGCTCTTGCTTGTTGGGTAATAACCAGCAGACGACTTTCTCTATTTGGGGAATGAAACCGATAAGGATGGCTGTGTTGGTCACATTGAAACAGGTGTGGAACATGGCCAATACAATTGGCAATCGTTCTGTTTGCCCGCCGATAGCAGGATCATAGCCCACCAGTTTGCAGACCATATCTACAAATGGATAGAAGATGCACATGACCCAAATCACACCAAACACATTAAACAAAAGATGGGCTAGAGCCGCCCTGCGGGCTTCGGTATTAGCACCGAGTGCCGCCAAATTGGCTGTCGCTGTGGTGCCTATATTCTCGCCCATCACCAGAGCGATGCCCAAGTAAATGGGCAACACGCCAGTGGAACATAGCAGAATGGTGATGGCCATCACGGCTGCCGATGACTGTACGATACAGGTGATGACGGTTCCAATGGCTAGGAATGCCAGGATGGTCATGTGGCTTCTGGTGTCAAACGACATGAAGAATTGCACGACGGCCTCGTTGTGCTCCAAGTCCAGTTCTTTGCCCGAGGCACTCAACAGTACTAGAGAGAAGAACAGGAACGCGATACCGAACAAGAAGTCTCCGATATAGCGGTGCCGCTTGTGATAGATGAGCAGTATGCCCACAAGAAAAGCCGGGAATACCACATTGGTCAAGTCCACGTTGTATCCTAGCGACATGATCCATGCCGTCAACGTCGTGCCGATATTGGCTCCCATGATGACACTGATGGCCTGTCCCAATGTGAGCAGTCCTGCCGAAACAAATGAGACGGTCATTACTGTTGTCGCCGATGATGACTGCACTGCGCACGTGACACCAGCACCCGTCAGCATGCCAGCAAAACGGTTGGTTGTCATGCGTGCCAGCACATGGCGCAGGTGCGGTCCCGCCATCTTTTGCAGAGCCGTGCTCATCATGCGCATTCCGAAAATAAGTAATCCTAGTGTGCCCAATATCTTGAGCAGAATCATGACATAATCTAATGTCTCTAAGGGTGCAGTTTGCATATTCTGTAATTGTTTGATGCCACAAAATTACTTCGCATGGCAAGAATAAGCAGTTACGAATCCGTTACATGTCTATTACCTTACAGTTACAAATCACTCGTTTTTTAGTAACATGATGTATATCAAGACCACTTGCTGCTGCACCCTGACCTTGCTATGGCACATGAAGATAAGTATGGCATTGACTTTTTATTATTCAGGCGTAAATAATCCAGGTTTTTTTATTTACTTTTGCAGCATGAAAACAACCTCAAAGCTAAAAACCTCCTTAAAGGACCTTAAGCTTAAGACAACCTGTCTTAAGGAGAAGTGTTCTGCTTTTTTGAGTCCAAAGAATCTCAAACACTTCAAGGTGCTCAAGTGGAGTCGCAACTGCAAAGCTTCTGCTCTGCGCTTGGACCGCCGAATCGAACAGTACAATCACGCCCCAAAAACAATTGACCAAACCGAGCGCGATTGCATCAACTGCGGACATCATTACTCAGGGCGTGTTTGCCCGCAATGTGGTCAAGTGGGCACATGGACCCATTATACCTGGAAACAGATTATCCTTAATTTTTTGGATATTTGGGGAATGGGCAATCGGCCGATGTTCCGCACTTTGGGCGAATTGTTCTGGCGACCTGGTTACATGATTCGAGACTACTTGAGTGGCCATCGCCAATTTTATTTTCCCCCGTTTAAGCTGGTGGCTGTTCTTGTGGTGCTTTTGCTCTTTGTGGGATGGCTGACAGGCATCCATGCCTTATCTCCTGTAGGCTTGGCATATGAAATTACAGGCTTTAATGGGGCAAATGATTTGGAGGAAATAAAGTCATATATTCAGTCACAATTCGAGAGTAGTAACATCAGCATTTCCAGTTCAGTAATACCCATCATCAATACTGTATCATGGATAGTTTGGTTGATATCCAAGAATATGCTATACGAGTGGCTTTTCATTGGAGCGATACTCGTTATATGCATTTGGATAGCATTCATTAAGGTTAACAAATACAATTTTGTCGAGACTTACATTTTCTTGACCTATGTGTTGGCTCTTTTTTTGATTTGCTTGATGCCATTCATCTTGTTGTATAGGATCAATCATATAGAGAACTCATTCTTGCATCGTCTCACGGGAGCCATGTTATTGGTTTACATACCGGCGGTTTGCTGTTTGCTAGTTCTTGTCTTTAAGCAATTTTTTGGACTGAGCTGGATGTCTACAATATTACACCTGATTATTACCATAGTGGTAGGAGTTCTTCTGTCCTTTCTAATTGGTGGTTTAATCTCAAGTATCGCCACTAATGATATCGAAAGCTTCCTAAATGTGCTTAATAGTACGGTGTCAGCAATTTTGATAATACAGGGCTTTTCTTATGCGGCTAAATTCTTTAAAGCCAACAAGGGACAGGCGCCTCGTTCAGTAATAATAGGAAGCAAAGTGGCTATGCTAAGTCTTTTTAGTTTATTAGCAGTCGGTGATTCTTCTGGGGCTTCTGTGTTTCAGAGCATCCTCATACTATTCTGGATTGCATTGTATGCGTTTGCATCGGTGGCATTGAGTCTCTTGCCAGTATTTGTTTATAAGAAATATCAGCGCTCCTGGCTCTCCTTCTTATCACTTGTTCCGCTTATCGCTTTTATAGCTTTGGCATCTCGTTTTTGAAGTGATCATAAAATAATAGATACAGTTGGTGTCATAGTAAATAATCAAAATTCATAAATAATAGAAATGATGAAGTATAAATGGCTACAATTAGCATGTATAGTGGGCATCATTACTCTCACCGCTTGCAATTCAGTGAAACAGAATGTGATGTCGCTTCGTGCACCGTCGCTCGAAGGTGACGCGTGGAACTCATCATCATGGATTGCTGTTGCCGATGCCCCCGTTGTGACAGGGAAAGTCCAGGATGGTACCAGGGCGGCCGATGGCGCCAACTGGTTCGTCTCCATGTTGAAGAACGAGCAGCAGGTTACCAAGGCTGTGTGGATGACGACAGGCCTTGGTGTGTATGAAATCTATGTCAATGGTCATAACATCGGTGATGAAGTCCTCAAGCCAGGTTTCACCCATCCGTTGAAGACCAAGCGTTCGTTTACCTATGACGTTACGAGCCAATTCAATACCGCTGCTGGTGCCGAGAACGTGCTGTCGGCACAGGTGACGCCTGGATGGTGGGGCGACAAGATTGTCACGCCTAGCGGCAATGACGGAATGATTGGCAAGAAGTGTGCTTTCCGCGGTGTCCTGGAGCTGACTTATGTTGATGGAACCAAGAAACGCTACGGCACCGATACACAGCACTGGAAAGCCGGTATTGCTGGCCCAGTAAAACATGCTGCTATTTTTGACGGCGAGGAATATGATGCCCGTGAGGATGATGTTAATCCGACAAGCCCCGAATTGGCAAGCCCTGTCGTGAGCGACGAGTTCAAGGGAGAAATCCTCCCGACTGACGGCGCTGAGATTTACCTGCGCCACGATCTGGCGCTTGCCCCAGTCCGTGCCTACATCTGGAAAGATGTTGAGGGCGCTGATTCAACGGCCTATGGTAAAGTGGTCATCAGCAGGGAATATACCAGGGGAGAGCCGATGCTTGTACATCCTGGTGAGCATCTTGTGATTGACTTCGGTCAGAATTGCTCTGCCGTGCCAGCCTTTGTGTTTAATGCCAAAGCTGGAACGCAACTCACCTGTGTCACCTCTGAATTGCTGAACGATGGCAATGGCTTGAAGAGCCGCGGCATGGATGGTCCCGAGGGTAGTGTGCATCGCCAGAACCTGCGCATTCCCGAAACAGGCATGAGAATTGACTACACCTTTTCCGATTCCAAGGATCCTGCCGAATGGTATCCCCATTTCACGTTCTTTGGTTATCGTCTAATCTCAATCACAGTGACCGACGATGTGGTCATCAACAGTGTCAAGTCTATTCCGGTGACCTCAATTGCCCATGACTTGGAGATCGGCAAAATCACTACGGGCAACGAACTGGTGAACAAACTGATTTCCAATACACTATGGGGACAGCGTTCCAACTATCTGTCGGTGCCCACCGATTGCCCGCAACGCAACGAGCGCTTGGGATGGATGGCCGATACTCAAGTGTTCACCGAGACGGGAACCTTCTTTGCCAACACAGACAGCTTCTTCCGCAAGTGGTTGCGTGATGTGCGCGACACCCAGAGCGAGACAGGTGCCTATCCTGGTGTTGCTCCGTGGGCACAATATGGTGCATCATCTAACGACATGATGCGTTTGGGCTGGGCCGATGCCGGAATCATAGTCCCCTGGACGGTTTGGAAACAGTTCGGTGACAATGACATTGTGGACCAGCATTGGGCCTCGATGGAGAAATTCATGGACCACGTGAACCAGACGAAATATGACCACACCGCCCTAAATGCCGAGAACGGCAACTATCAGTGGGCCGACTGGCTGAGCTATGAACCACTTGAGAGCTGCACTGGCAAGGCCTTTGGCAAATATGGTGTTAAGTCCGATACTCGTGTCTATTGGAGCTACCTGGGCGCATCCTATTGGGCGATTGATGCCGCTATGATGCGCGACATGGCTCGAGCCACTGGCCGTGACGCATCCAAGTATGAGACCATGGTCAATGAGGCAAAAGCCTACCTGCTGAAACGCTTTTTCAATGATAAAGGTGAGTTCAAGGCTGAGATTCTCAACACGATGCAGACGCCGATTTTGTTTGCTCTCAAGAACGAATTGTTCCAAGGGCAAGCCCGAGACAACATGTTGAAGCGCCTGCGTGAAAATTTTGCTGCACATGGAAATTGCTTGCAGACGGGTTTCTTGGGCACTTCCATTCTGATGCCGATTCTCACCGAAAACGGGATGAGTGACATCGCCTATGAACTGCTTTTCCAGCGCAAGAATCCCAGCTGGCT
>Ga0247611_10002070_pt1 | contig 33815 bp, 22 predicted proteins | sample 177DNAGHGhighgp2_FD_192422 | JGI IMG/M metagenome (GOLD analysis project Ga0247611, IMG submission 192422) | Sheep rumen microbial communities from Palmerston North, Manawatu-Wanganui, New Zealand - 1770 DNA GHGhigh gp2 | ecosystem: Host-associated > Mammals > Digestive system > Stomach > Rumen... | reverse complement strand
CCCAGATAGCCCGTATGGGCTCCATCCTATATCTTCTGGCCGTGCCCATGTATATCCTCATGGGGTGGAACATGCACTTGGTGATAGTTGCCACCAGCATAGGCATCATCATCTACTCGATGCTGGGAGGTCTGAAAGCGGTGATATGGGCCGATGCCATCCAGGGCATCATACTCATCGGTGGTGCCCTTCTCTGCCTGGGCATTTTGCTCTTCTCCATGCCCGAGGGGCCGATGCAGGCGTTCGACCTGGCCATCCATTCGCCCCAGGGCAACAAGTTCTCGCTGGGTGAGTTCTCGACAAGTCTCACTTCCTCCACATTCTGGGTGTGCCTGATTTACGGTATTTTCATCAATCTGCAGAATTATGGTATTGACCAGAATTATGTGCAACGGTATCATGCAGCCAAGACCGACCGCGACGCCCGTTTCTCGGCGCTTTTCGGTGGGTATCTTTTCATCCCGGTATCAGCGCTCTTTTTCCTCATAGGTTCGGTGTTGTATAGTTACTACACCGCACAACCGGAATTGCTGCCAGGCGAGATTGCTGAAAAACCCGACTATGTGTTCCCGTTCTTCATTGTCAACGGATTGCCCGTAGGACTTCGCGGATTGCTCATCGCCAGTATTTTCGCTGCCGGTATGAGTACCGTTTCTACCAGTGTAACTTCGGCAGCCACCATTATCCTCACCGACTATTTCAAACCGTTGGCTCGCAAGGCAAGCGACCATACACAGGTGAGGGTGTTTCAGGTGTCGAGTGTGATAGTGGGACTCTTGGGCAGTGTCGTGGCCATTGCCATGCTGAGTGTGGAGAGCATCATCGATGCTTGGTGGAAACTGTCGTCTATCTTCTCGGGAGGAATGCTCGGACTATTCCTTCTGGGTTATATCGGGAGGCGTGTGCGCCGACCCCATGCCATCGTGGGAGTGGTAGCCGGTGTGCTCGTGATTGGTTGGATTAGTCTGGCCGAACCGCTCAACTTGCCGGGACCGCATCTGCATGAGAACCTGGCCATCGTGCTGGGCACCGCCGCCATTTTCGTCACAGGTTTTCTGCTTGCACTGACCGCCAAGCGGTAGTTTGGAGTTGATATTAGTGGTAAGGGGTGAGTGGTAAGGGGTGAGAGAAATGCTTTTTCAGTTTGGAGTTTGAAGTTTGGAGTTGCTAAATCTATAGTTATTTTTGAACGACCATTTCAAATCTTCTTTTTTCATCTTTCATCTGTAAACAAGGGGGCGGGTTTTTGATTGAATTTTCTAATTCACATCAAAAACCCGCCCCCTTGATTGTGCTTGATTGCTATAATATTGGGCGAAGCCTCCAAATATATTACTTAATCACCATCTTTTGGCCGTTATTGATATAGAGACCCTTCTGGGTTGGCTTATGGTTGATGCGGCCGTTCAGATCGATGGTCACGGTCTTGCGGATTATTCTATTTTTAGAGACAGTTGTCTTCTTGTCAGCTTGCTGCTAAATATTCATTACATGTATCCCAGCCAGCGGAGGATATCGTTGAGATTGGCCACCACCATGAGCAGGACGAGTATGGCAAAGCCCACATATTCGGCCCGGGTGAGGAATTTCTCGCTTGGCTGTCGACCTGTAAACATCTCATAGAGCAGGAATAGCACATGCCCGCCATCGAGTGCCGGGATGGGCAGAATGTTCATGAAGGCCAGGATGATGCTCAGGAAAGCGGTCATCTGCCAGAACATCATCCAGTCCCATGTGGCGGGGAAGAGACTTCCGATGGAACCGAAACCACCCAGCGACTTAGCTCCTTCAGCGGTGAAGACATATTTCAAGTCGTCCACATAGCCTCGCAATACATTGATGCCGTAGGTGATGCCGGCGGGGAAACTCTCCCAGAAGCCATATTTCACCTCTGTGGGCTTGTAGTAGGTGAGTGGTGTGGTCTTTATGACACCCAGCATCAAATCGGGAGTGAGTGTGACATTGACGGTGTCGATTTTGCCCGTTGCCTTGTGCATGAAGGCAATGGTTGCCTTGCGGGCTTTCATGCTGTCTTCTGGTGTGGCATTGGCCGTGATGATATTGTTGAGCACGGCTTGCTCATCGTTGAACTCATTCCACGAGTCGATGGGCTTGCCATTGAAAGCCAGGATTTTGTCGCCTTTGGCCATGCCTGTGGCGGCAGCGGGCATTCCGGGAATGACAGAGTCGACTTCGGCAGGAACAAGTGGTTGCACAAACATTGGTTTCTCCTTGATCATGTCGAGCAGATTGATGTCACCAGGCAATGTGATTGACATTTCCTTGCCGTCGCGTATGATGTCGGCGCGCTTGGCATCGGAGAGACTGCGGAAGATGTCGACATCGAAACGTGTGAATGTGCGCTCATCGGTGCCCAGAAGGATGTCGCCGTCTTTGAATCCCAATTGCTTGGCCATAGGGCTGAATTTCATTCCCATGGTCATGTCTTTGGTCTGGACGTAAGACTCGCCCCAAGTGAAGAGCACCATGGAATAGATGAAGAGAGCGAGCAGGAAATTTACCAGCACACCACCGATCATGATGAGCAGGCGCTGCCACACAGGCTTTGTGCGGAATTCCCAGGGCTGTGGCTCCTCGCTGAGTTGCTGGTTGGTCTCATCGATCATGCCCGAGATGGCGCAGTAACCGCCCAGTGGCAGCCAGCCTATACCATATTCGGTACCCACATATTCCTTGGTCTTGTATTCCTTGCCGTCCTTGTCTTTCTCTATTTTCACGGGCACTTCCACAGGTTTTTTGTTGAACAACTTGCGGAACCACTTGTCGTAGGTGCTGAAGAGATGGAATTTGGGATTGAAGAATATGTAGAAGCGGGTCACACGCACCTTGAATAACTTGGCGAAGAAAAAATGCCCGCCCTCATGCAGCAGCACAAGTAGTGAGATGGAGAGGATAAACTGTACGAGCCGGATTAAAAATACATTGTCCATTTTTTATTTTGTCGTTTCTTGGAGTATAGCATTCAACTCCATGGTTAATTGTTCATTAGTTCTGTGGCGATGCGACGGGCCTCCTTGTCGGTCTCGACGTAGGTGTCGTAATTGGGACTGGCGTCGAAGGGCACACGTTGCATGGTCTGGCTGATAATCTCGCCCATCTGCAGGAAACCGCATCGGTCGTCGAGGAAGCCACGGTTGACAATCTCGTTGGCGGCGTTGAGGATGCAGGGCATATTGCCGCCGCGGTCGATAGCCTCGAAAGCCAGTGCCAGACAAGGGAATTTTGCCAGGTCGGGCTCAAAAAACTCAAGTGGGTGGCGGAACAGGTCGAGCCGCTCGCCGCTCAGTGTGAGCCGTTGGGGGAACGAAAGTGCGTACTGGATAGGCAGGCGCATGTCGGGCACGCCCAGTTGCGCCTTCACCGAACCGTCGGCAAACTGAACGGCGCTATGCACAATCGACTGCGGGTGAACCAGCACCTGAATGCGGCTGGCTGGAACGCCGAAGAGCCATTTTGCCTCAATCACCTCAAAGCCCTTGTTCATCATCGAAGCACTGTCGATAGTGATTTTGGCACCCATATCCCATGTGGGATGTCGCAGTGCATCGGCCTTGGTTACTGAGGCCAGGCGTTCGATGGGTAACAGGCGGAACGGGCCACCGCTGGCTGTGAGCAGGATTTTCTCTATCTTGTTGCCGTCTTCGCCCACCAGGCTTTGGAAGATGGCCGAGTGCTCGCTGTCGACGGGAATGATGGGGGCATGATGCTCCAGGGCCAGTTGGCAGATCAGTTCGCCAGCCACCACCAGTGTCTCCTTGTTGGCCAGGCAAATCTTTTTCCGTGCCCGGATGGCATGTATGGTGGGTGAGAGGCCTGCGAAACCCACCATTGCGGTGAGCACCATGTCGATGGGGTCGGCCTCCACGATTTCATCCAGTGCCTTGGCACCGGCATACACCTTGATGTCGGGCTGGTCGTCGAGCAGGGCCTTCAACTCTTCGTAGTGGTCCTCGTTGGCGATGACCACAGCGGCGGGGTGATGGCGCCGGGCCTGCTCGGCCAGTTCTCGCACACGGTTGTTGGCCGTCAGGCAATAGACCTCATATAGGTCAGGATGCTCCTCGATTACCTGGAGGGCCTGGGTGCCAATCGACCCTGTGCTGCCCAATATGCATATTTGTTTTCTCATGTTATGAATTGATTTTTCCCCACTCCTCATTTCTGTCTAAATATCCAGGAGACCCTCGGGCAGTCGCATCCGGATGGTGCGATTGGCGCGGTCTACTTCATCCACCAGTTCGTCGGCGGCGGGGACGAGGATGTTTTTATCCTCGGATGTTTGTACCTCGAAAAGTGTATTGATAGTGGATAAATCGACTCCTGTCACCTCGCCCACCGTGTCGCCGGTGTCGCTGTTGACAATGCTGAAGCCCACGATTTCACTCCACGAGAGTTCTCCGTCGGCTTCTTCCGTCAGTTCACGTGGGAAATAGACATCGCAGCCTGTCAATGTCGAGGCTTGGTTGGCATCGTCGATGTCGCAGAATTTCATCAGTACGGTGGAGTCGCTTTTGAAGCGGTACTCCTCGATGAAGAAAGGTACGGGCAGGCCTTCCACTTCCACAAACAGGAAGTCGGCATCCACACGGTCGAACACGTCGTCGGTGATGTGGATGGCCACTTCGCCTTTCACTCCGTGTATGCGGCCTATATGCCCTATTTTGAAAATGCTATCCGGGTCGATCATGTCAACTTTGGACTCTCATAATATGTGCGCCCAACTGATTGAGGCGGTTCTCGATATCTTCATAGCCACGGTCAATCTGGGCGATGTTGTCGATACGGCTGGTGCCGTTGGCACTCAGTGCTGCGATGAGCAAAGCGATACCTGCGCGGATGTCGGGGCTGGTCATTCGGCCTGCGCGCAGACGGATTTTGTGGTCGTGTCCCACCACCACTGCCCGGTGTGGGTCGCAGAGAATAATCTGTGCTCCCATGTCGATAAGTTTGTCGACAAAGAAGAGACGACTCTCAAACATCTTCTGGTGGAAGAGCACACTACCCCTCGACTGAGTGGCCACCACGAGCAGCACCGACAACAAGTCGGGCGTAAGTCCGGGCCAAGGTGCGTCGGCTATGGTCATGATGGTGCCGTCGATAAATGAGTCCACCTCGTAGGTGTCGTGCCGGGGGATATAGATGCCCTCGTCGTAGGTGTCGATGGTGACACCGAGCCGTCGGAAAGCGTCGGGGATGATGCCCAGGTTCTCGGCGCGCACGTCACGGATAAGGATGCCGTCGCCCACCATGGCGGCCATTCCGATGAACGACCCCACTTCGATCATGTCGGGCTGGATGACGTGTGTGGCGCCATGCAGGCTTTCCACACCGATGATGGTGAGCAGGTTGGAGGCGATGCCGCTGATTTCCGCTCCCATGCTGTTGAGCAGGTGACAAAGTTGCTGGATATATGGTTCGCAGGCGGCATTGTAGATGGTGGTTGTGCCTTTTGCCAGCACCGAAGCCATGATGATGTTGGCGGTGCCGGTGACCGATGCCTCGTCGAGCAGCATGTAGCAGCCGCGAAGTTCGTTGGCTTTGATTTCAAACACATCGCGCCCCTCTACCCGACGGTAGTCGGCACCCAGGTGCTTGAAACCAAGGAAATGGGTGTCGAGCCGGCGGCGGCCAATCTTGTCGCCACCTGGCTTTGCCACTACGGCGCGGTGGTAGCGGGCCAGCAGCGGACCGAACATCAGCACGCTGCCCCGGAGTGACGAGCATTTCTTCACAAACTCGTCGCTCTCCAGATAGTTGAGGTCAAGGTTGATTGCCTGGAAGGTGAAATCGCCCGGGGCGTTTTTGGTCACTTTCACCCCTATGTCCCTCAACAGAATAATAAGGTTGTTGACATCGAGGATGTCGGGTATGTTTTTGATGCGCACCTCTTCCTCGGTGAGCAGGCAGGCGCAAATCACCTCCAGCGCCTCATTCTTGGCACCCTGGGGGGTGATGGCTCCTTTCAGGCGATAGCCGCCCTCTATCACGAATGACTGCATAATTCCAGCGTTTTTTTTGAGTTGAAACTAGAAGGACCAGCCTTTTCTAGGAATCCTAGGAATACTAGAAATCCTAGATGGCTATCACATCACTTCTTCTTTTTCTTCTTTTCCACGAAGTCGCGCTCGTTGATTTTTTCAAAGACGAAAGTGTCGAGGTCGAGTTGAATGACGCCGTCGGTGAAGCGAGCCAGGTCGGAGGCCACTTTCTCGTCATCGGCCGACCCGTGACTCCATTGGTAGAGGTCGCGTTTCATCTGGTTGGCAGTGATGCGTGTGAGTTCGTCACGTTCAGGACCAGCGGGCATGTTCTTGAGTTTCTCGAAAATCTCAAACATCATGTTTCCATAGTGGCGTACCGGGATAGTCTGCATGGGGTAGGGCATGGGCTCGGGCTTGTCGGCGATTTTCAGTGCCTGACTCACATCACAGGGGTAGTCGATGTCGAGTTGGAAATTGCTCATGAGTGCCAGATGGTCCCACAATTTCTGATTTGAACTGTCACCATTCTGCGGAAACATTCTTTGCATGATGCCGATGATGGTCTCGGCACACTGTTGGCGGGCTTCCTTGGTAGGAAGGCTTACGGCATGGTCTACCATCTTTTGTACCTCACGCCCGTATTCTGGCAGAATGAGGCGCGAGCGCTGGGTGTTGTAGTCTAATCCTTCTATGTTCATGGGTGTGACTTTTTTTCTTTTGTTGCTGAGAGGATTCTATCAGATGCGTTGTGGTGAAAGCGTGATTTCAGAGGACTGGCCTGCTTTTCTTGGCTACATAGTCCTTCAGATAGAACGGGGTGAAGTAGGCCACATCCTCGAATTGCTCCAGGGCTATGCGCTTCTCGGCCAGTGGAAACATGTATTTGGCCAGAGGCTTTTTCCCTTCGATGAGGTGAGCGTTGGGATGCTGGATGATTTCCATGCATTTGGCGGCGCCGTTGCCGAAAAAATATACCGGGTGCTGGTCGAGCCAGTGACGGTAGGTGTCGGCGTCGACGACGTCGGCCTGTATAGGGCGCACAACGCGCAGCGCACGGCTGTAGATGCCGGCATAGACCTCCATCCGGCGGGCATCCACCATGGGGCAGAGCAATGCGTCGTCCTCCAACTCTTCTTGCAGGAGCACAGGCACGGCGAGTAATTCCAGTGTGGGCACGGCAATTAATTTCAGGTCAAGGGCATAGCAGATGCCCTTGGCCATCGACACGCCAATGCGCAGTCCTGTGTAGGAACCCGGACCACTGCACACGGCCACCGCATCGAGGGGAATGGCGTGGCTGTCGGCAAACGACATGGCCTCGTCGACGAATGGACCGATGCGCTCGGCATGGTTCATACCCTCGAAGTCTTCCAGATGAAAAATGCAGGCTCCGTCTTGGCTGACGGCCACTGAGCACACGTCTGTGCTGGTATCAATGCTTAATATGCAAGACATTCTGATAAAATTAAAGTGCAAAATTACTGCTTTTTCCGCAGAAATGTGTATTTTTGCATAAAATTTGTTGTCAACAAGCACAAATCGATACAAAACGCCAAGAAAACACCGCAATCAAAAGCCAAAACTATGATACAATCAATGACTGGCTACGGCAAGGCTGTCGTGGCTTTTAAGGAAAAGAAAATCAATGTTGAGGTGAAATCGCTCAACAGCAAGTCGCTCGATCTCTCCACCCGTATTGCTCCTCTCTATAGGGAGAAGGAGATGGAAATCCGCCAGATGCTGGCCCAAAGGCTCATTCGTGGCAAGGTGGACTTTTCAATATGGATAGAGAAAGAGGCCGGCACCGATGCCACTCCCATCAATGCCTCACTGGTGGAAAACTATTACCGGCAAATCAAGGCTATCGCTGAACAAATCGGTATACCAGAGCCGAAGGACTGGTTTTATACGTTGTTGCGGATGCCTGATGTGACAGCGCGTATGGATGTGGAGGTGCTCACCGACGAGGAGTGGGCCGCAGCGCGTGAGGCCATCGACCAGGCCGTCGAAAAACTGGTGGATTACCGTACCAGGGAAGGTGCTGCATTGCAGCGCAAATTCTCGGAGAAACTCGACAATATCGCTGCCTTGATGGCCGATATCGAACCGCTGGAGAAGTCGCGTGTGGAGAAAATCCGCACCCGCATCATCGACGGGCTTGCTGCCATTCCCGAAGTGGATTACGACAAGAACCGCCTGGAGCAGGAACTCATTTACTATATTGAGAAACTCGATATCAGCGAGGAGAAACAGCGTCTGACCCATCATTTGCATTATTTCCGCGAGACAATGGAACAGGGCAGCGGACAAGGCAAGAAACTGGGATTCATCGCCCAGGAAATGGGTCGCGAAATCAACACTACAGGTTCGAAGAGCAACCAGGCTGAGATGCAGAACATTGTTGTCCGCATGAAGGACGAACTGGAGCAAATCAAGGAGCAAGTGCTCAATGCCTTATAACCACTAAGCCCTCAAAATAACTCAATTCTTTCCCAAAAATCAAAAAACAATTCAAATGAATCATCTGCAAGACAGCAACGACAAGCAGCCACGGCGTGGCAAATGCCTGGTGATTTCCGCCCCCAGTGGCAGTGGAAAGAGCACCATTATCAATTGGTTGATGCAGGAGCATCCCGAACTTGGACTGTATTTTTCGGTGAGTTGCACAAGTCGTGCTCCGCGAGGCACTGAGCAGAATGGTGTGGAGTATTTTTTCCTCACTCCCGAGGAATTCCGGCAGCGTATCGAGCAAGGCGAGTTCCTGGAATACGAGGAGGTGTATGAAGACCGCTTCTACGGCACATTGAAGGCTCAGGTGGAGCGGCAGCGTGCTGAGGGCCAGAATGTAGTGTTTGATGTGGATGTGAAAGGAGGCTGCAGCATCAAGCAGTATTATGGCGACGAGGCCCTGAGTATCTTTATCCAGCCGCCATCAATCGATGAATTGCGCCGTCGTCTGACCCAACGGGCGACTGATGCTCCCGAGGTGATTGAGGACCGTCTGGCACGTGCTTCGTTTGAGTTGACTTTTGCCGACAAATTCGACCGTGTGGTGGTGAATGATGATTTGGCCACCGCAAAGCAGGAAGCCTATCGAATAGTAACCGATTTTCTTAAGGAGGATACAGATAACTTGTGAGAAGAAAGCGGACAGGGATTTTTGGCGGGTCGTTCAATCCTATACACAACGGGCATGTGGCGCTGGCATCGAGATTGCGCTCTGAACTGCGGCTCGAAGAGGTGTGGCTATTGGTCACACCACAAAATCCATGGAAAAGCCAGGCCCATTTGCTCGATGATGAATTGCGTCTTGAGATGACACGTCTGGCTTTGGAGGGGCATCGGGGCCTGGTGGCCAGTGATTTTGAGTTTGGACTGCCCAAGCCATCTTACACATGGAACACGCTCCAGGCGCTCTCGCATGATTTTCCCGAGCGGAAATTCACGTTGTTGGTAGGTGGAGACAACTGGGTGAAGTTCAATTCCTGGTATGAGCACGACAAAATACTCGCCAATTACAACATCGCCGTCTATCCACGCCCGGGAGCAGAGATAGATGGCGAGAATTTGCCCCAAAATGTCCGCCTGTTGCATTCTGAGTTGATTGATATCAGCAGCACCGACATCCGGCAGCGGGTCAGTGAGGGTTTGCCCATCGACCACCTTGTGCCACCTCCGGTGGCTCAGTTTATCGCCGAGAAGGCTTTGTATCTGTAATAAACACCTATTTTATAATAGAATTCATTTGTGTTTCTCCCGCCCCAGCCAGATGCCCACACGGCGGGAGATAGACTTGCGGATGTGGCCGAAATTGCCATAGCGCAAGTTGAGGAAGAGTTCTTCTATCGACCGGCTCATTTTAATCCACGGATGCCCCCAGGCATTGGTTTTGTACAACCTTTCCTTGTAATCCACATTCTCAATCACATATTTTGGATGCCGAAGAGGAAAGTCCAACTCATGGCGTTTCATGGTGAAAATCTTGCGGTAAGCACGTGGCGTCGTCTTGATGCTGCCTGAGAAATGGGTGGAATCGGCGGAAAGTCCCAGATTGTTAATCAGATTTTTCGTAGGCATGATGGCCAGTGACGACTGTAGCAGGTTGCTTGCCCAGAAGATGCTCTCGTAGTATTCCTTGCCACTGTCGCGGTGTTGATGGCACATGTCGAGGAAATTGCTGCGGTAACGGCGTTGGCGCACTAGCGATTTCAGTTGCCGCAGGTTGTATTCATCGTCGAGAAAGGCATAGTCACCTTCCCATTTGTCGATTACCCGGCGCCAGGAAGCCCATCCCCAGATGGCAAACACCGAAGTGAAGAAATAACTGTCGGGCACGTCGGGCGACACCTCGTCCTCGTTGAATCCCGAAATCATGGAGATGCGCTCATCGTGTTCGTAGCGGTCGAGCATTTCCTTGCAAAAAGGGAAAAACGACTGCGAGGGCACGTCGTCGTCTTCGAGCACGATACATTTGTCGGTGAGTGAGAACGCCCATTTCTGCGACAGGTACTCCGATGGGTCGCAACCAAAGTTGCGCTCCTGATAGTTGCGGTGAACCTCACATTCCCAGTCGATATTCTCCACCACTTTGCGGCATGCCTCGATGCCGGGCATGTCGCGCTCACAACGCGGACCGTCCTGATAGAGGAACAGACGGGCAGGTCGTGCCTTGCGCACTTCGGCAAACACCTCGCCCAGATGGTCGGGACGATTGAAGAAAAGTATGAGTACCGAAATGTCGATTTTTGATGGACTGAGTGGATTGTTATTTTCCAATTCCATAGTGATTTTATTGGAGATATAGGGTCTTTTAGTAAGAGAGACTGATATATACGGCATGGCCATGCCGTTTTTCGGGTGGCGGCAGGACGGTGTAGTCGCCATAGAGGTCGCGTAGGTATGCGTGGGGGTTGCGGGGTGCCTTGAAAGATGTGCCCTCGAAGGTGATTTCACCTAAGGGGAGGATGTTGTCCTTGCGGTGCATGATGCCATAACCATTGTTCTCCAGCGTGTTGGAGACGTATTCTCCTTTGGGCTTGCTGGCAAAAGCGATGGCCCAGGCCAGTCTGCTGACAGCGTATTTTGCACCAAACCAGAACCATTCGGCGATTGCGCGCAGTGAATAGTGGTGGGGCTTGCGCAGAATGGAACGGCTGCGGGAATAGGCGAGACCCATCCGCCGTGTAAACGAGCGTGACACCGAGGGATAGTCGATGAAAGGGAAAATGTCGACGAAGATGCCTTTATGGTAGTCGGCCGAGAAATCATCGCCCGCTTCGATGTAGAGGGAATCGTTGTCGCGCACTTTCACGATGCTTTCCTTGGTGTGCGGGTCGGTGTCGGACGTCTGGACGAACAGCCATTCGGGCAGTTCTGCTATGGCTGCCTTGACAAATCTTGGCAGGTCCTCTTTCATCATGGCGATGTCGATGTCGTCGTCCCAGGGGATAAAACCACCATGCCGGACAGCACCCAGCAATGTGCCGCCATCGAGCCAGTAGTCGATGTCGTGCTGTCGGCAGACGGTGTCTATCTCTGTAAGAATAGCCAGTTGCCGCATTTGGCACTCGCGCAGCTGGTCCTGGGTTTGTCGTCGTAGGTATTCGTTGGTCATCGTGTGTTTATGCTTTCGGCGGCTAAATTATAAAAAATCACAGAATTATCCAAATCTTTTTCTTTTTTCAAAGGGCTCACCCTCCTTATCGGCTTTGGAAACTGCGGTGAAACCGCAGTATACCGAGAACGGAGCAACCGAGAACGGAGCAAACAGTTCTCCGTATGCAACGGCTTCGCCGTTGCCAGCGTCTAAGCCGCGTAGCCACCGGCTGTTCAAACCATAAAAAAGACGTGCCGCAAGTCTCACGACTTGCCAGCGCGTCAAATGGATTTAAAAGAATGTATTTAATGATATAGTTTTTGTCGCTTGTTGGTAGCTAATGGTTTACTTATTCTTAGTGACATTAATTATCCCACAGATTTGCAGACTTAAATTCAAACTCGTCATCTTTGTCGAAACTGTTGCCTTCGTTGCCCATCGTGTCTTTGCCACGAAGTACACCGCTCATGTCGTTATGTAGAAATTCCGACTTGGAAAAGACCTAGATAATATCCGTTTGAGGTATGATATATTGCTTTTTCATTTTTCGTCCCTCCCTGATTATTTGATTACTATTTTCTTGCCATTTCTGATGTATACACCAGGAGCAGTGGGTTTCTCTACTTTTACACCCTGGAGCGTATATAGATAATCATACATCATGGCTCCGGGAATGACAATGTTCTTTACATCGTCGAACGACTCAGGCTCACCGATATTCGAACGAAGGGGCTCTGTCCATGAATTGGGACGTACCGACCAGTCTTCTTTCAGATCCCATCGTGCTATCTGCCAAAATTTTGCACTTAACTCCATGTCCCAGTCATCGTCTGCCGTGGCATTGGCTTTATGCTCTTTTTTGTAATCTAGGTCGGGGTCGACAATACACTCACCACCTCTGGGGTCTTGGAATTCGTCGTATTTGAAGCGCAAGTATGCTTTGCCCGCATCGATGTCGGATTCTTTCATGCGGAAGAAACCTACATACTGGGTGTCGTTCACATCCCTGTTCTTGTAATCAGTCTTGTTGATGATTTGAGCAGGCTTTGAATGCCATATTGCCAATATTCTCGACACCATTAGAGAAAACCACGGTCTTCAGAGTGGTCTTATCCGAGAAAATCGATGCTGGGATATCTTTTGCACCAGCGCCAAAGGTGATGCTTTCAAGAGAGGTGAGGTCGTTGAAATCATCTTTGTTGAGTGTGGCTTGGGCATCAGGCAACACCAAGGTCTTCACTTGCTGAAAATATTGCTTAATCATGCCAAAACCCGAATTCCCTGTATTGTTGTAAACCATTTCCTTCAGGTTGACATCCGTGAATTTGCTGTTCTGGAGGGCATTGATGTTGGTGAATGTTCCATTCACTGTGATTTTGCCTGTGCAATTCTTGAAGGTGTTGTCGTTGAAATTCTGAAAAGAGGCAGCTTGATTGCTGTTGATGGTCTCGACAATGTACTCATCGTCGTTTACCTTAATCACCCGAACATTGTCGGATGTGCTTTCGTAAATGGTTTCTTGGGCCATTGCTGCCAAACTTCAGCATGCAAGCATCATGGTCATTAAAACCAATAAAGTAAAGAATTTTTTCATTGCAAATTGTGTAAAAAAATAATAAAATAGTTACATTTTTTGATGGAGTGATATTCCTTTTTTATTACAAAAATACTCGTTGTCTTGATACTTTTTTTCTGCTTATGACAAATTCAGTATAAAGACAGCAAAAAATTTCACATAATACATTTTTATATCAATTTTTTACAGGGAACAACCGGAAAAGTTGATTTTCTTGATGTAAATCAACAGAATTTGTTTAAAAGTGGTTTTTTTGTCATATTGTATAAATCTGCCACTCTAAAATGCCAAAAGTGTTAATTGATAGAAATGAGGCGGTTTTTTTTCTTCTTTAATATGTGGAAGGAAATCTGGTTTGTAAGATTATTTTGCATTTTCTCACCTCTCACCTCTCATATATCTTATCCCCTCCTTGAGGATAACACTGCCGGAAATCCAAAGGATGGCTACATAGGGTATAGCGACAATAAGGACTTTGGCAGCCAGACGGAGATAGATGTTCCCGATTCCGTCGGCCAGGAAATGGGCAGCCACACATAGTAGGGCGGAAAGCAAAAAGTAGGGCGCGATATCGGTGACAAACTCCCGGAACGTGATCGACGTTTCCCTTCGTGCCATTTGTTGCCAAACCCATGTCCAGGCGATACTCACCACAACATAGGCCGCCACCATCGCATGGATTCCGTGAGGTGCCAGCACCAGTGCCGTCACAGTCTGCACCACGCACATGCCAATTGTACACCACATGTAGACAGATGAGTGTCCACGACTGATGATGAGATTGCCAAACAGGGTGGCGATGGGCATGAAGGCACCCGCCACACAGAGCATCTGCATGATGGTGGCACTCTCCAGCCATTTCTCAGTAATGAGGATGATGATGAACTCGCGTGCCACCAGAGCCAGGCCCAGCATGAGTGGAAATGTCACCAATGCCGTGAAGCGCAACATTTTGCGAAGTACAGCCTTTTGTCGTTCACGGTCTGTCTCCACTTGTTTGAAAACGGGTTGGGCAACCCCATAAATCATGTTGCTGATGAGCGACGACCCCATCGTGTTCCATTTATTGGCCTGAGTGTAGTTGCCCACATCGCTTGGTTTGTAGAGACGGCCAAGAATTACCGAGAAAATGTTTTGGTTGATGATGTTGAACACATTGGTGATAATCAGGCGGCTACTGAAACCAATCATTTCACGGATGGGTTGGAAATTCACCTTAAGACTGGGTCGCCAGTGAGCGAAATAAAAACTTTGGGCGGCAATCAGAGTGATATACACCACGGTCTGAGTGGCGATGCCCCAGTAGGCGAGGCCGCAATAGGCCATGACGACGGCCACCACTCCCGACACCGCCAAACTTATGATGGTCATGATGGAGGTTTCACGCACCATCATGTTGCGAAAGAGGTAGGCCCGGGGAGCGGTGCTCAGGCTGGAGATGACAAAACTCAGGAATATATATCGTGCCAATGGCACCAGCCGTGGCTCACCATAGAAATCCGCTATAAGTGGTGCGCTGAAAAACAGGATGATATAGATGGCAGAACTGATAGCCAGGCTTGTCCAGAAAACAGCGTTGAAATCGTTGTAGGTGGCGTTGTCGCGCTTGTTGAGGGCACCGATAAAACCACCTTCCTGCAGTGTGGTGCCCAAGGCGGTGAAAATGGCGAGCATTCCCACTAGTCCATAGTCAGTCTGTGACAGCAGGCGGGCCAGGAAAATACCAATAACAAGATTGAGCAACTGCTGGATGCCGTTGCTCAGACCGCCCCATAGCAGTCCCTTTGCCGTCTTTTCCTTGAGTGTTGACAAATCTAACTATTTGTTGATAAAAAGTCTATTCTCTCACTTCTCCCCACTATTTCCGCAGGATTTCCCGCTACAGTGCAGCCGGGAGGCACATCATGGCGCACAACAGCACCGGCTCCAATCACCGCATTGTCGCCGATGGTGATGCCGCCAAAGACAATCGCTCCCGTGTAGATGCGGACATTGTTGCCGATGGTCGGCCGGCCACCGCGGCCATTGCCCAATGTCACCAGTTGGAGGCAATAGAAGTCGCTGCCGATTCGTTCGGCATTCAGGTAAGTGGCATAATTGTGTTCGAAATGGGCTCCCGGGCCAATTTCCGGGCACCAGATGTTGAGTGTCCGCTCCGGTGGTAGCATCCACTTTACCAAGGCCGACTTGTATTCGCCGATGCGGTAGTAGAACAGATTGCGGAAGGTACGCTCACGTGTACATGCCTTGATGAAATTGACCACTGTCCCACGGCGGTCCTGCACCTTCAGCAGGTCAGGGTCGATTTTCCCGCGGTGTGCAAGGTAGAGGGCTATATGGGGCAGCATCCGAAGCGTCGAGGCCGACAGCAGTGCCAACTGGGTGTATTTATTCATTGTCGTGACGTTTTCAGCCGCAAATTTAGGAAAAAAACCACATTTCCATTGATTTATGAATTGAAAAAATGGAAAAAAGCCGAAACGACGAAAAAACTGTATGGCAAATATCACCTACTCTCTCAGTTCCGTTGGATATTGACCAAATTGCTTTTTGAAACAATTCGAGAAGTAACTGGGTGTGTGGAAACCGACTTCGTAGGCAATCTCGGAAATACTTTTGGTAGTAGAGTTGATTAATGTATAGGCACGTTGCAGGCGCATCTCGCGTAGGAGTTCAACAGGAGAAATGCCGGTGAGTGCCTTCACCTTGCGATACAGTTGCACACGGCTCATACCCAGTTCGTTGCCAAGGTCGTCCATTTTCACTTCAGAATTAGTCATGTTGCGCAGGAACACCTCTTTCAGAGTGTCGGCAAACAATTTGTCCTGTGTGCTCAATTGTGACTGCAATTCCCCCAATTTCCCATCGGCCAAGTGGCGCATTTGCTGGCGATTTTTGAGCAGGTTGTAAATGCGGGCGACAAGCAACTGGGAATTGAAAGGTTTGGTCAGGTAGGCGTCGGCGCCATGTTCATAGCCTTCCATCTGCTGCGAGTCAGTGCTTCGGGCAGTAAGCAGAATCACGGGTATATGGCAGGTGATACCGTCCTCCTTGATTTTCTTGCAGAACTGCAGACCGTCCATCACGGGCATCATCACGTCGCTGATTACAATATCGGGCACACATTCCCGTGCGAGTTTCAGGCCACTTTGGCCATCATCAGCCTCCAGGACATAGAATTTGTCTGCCAACAAGGTGCGGAGGTAGCGTCGCATATCAGCATTGTCGTCAACAATCAACACGTTTGACAATTCCTCTGTGTCGTCCTGCTTCATCTGTGCCAAGCGATTCTCCTGCAAATTTTCCTCCAAAGACTTCTGTTGCAAGGCCGACTCAGCCGTTTCGTCATCCACTTTTGCCTGTATTTCTCCCATCTTAAAATTCAGCACGCTGGAAATAACGGTTTCCAACTGGGCGACATTTCTGCTCACGATATCGATTGTTTCTTGCCACTTGCCTTTCAGCACATGAGCCTCCTGTATTTGCTTGACAGGTCCTGCCACTAAAGTCAGCGGAGTGCGTAACTGGTGTCGTGCGTTGGTATAGAAAGCCGTCTGTTCGTCGTGTATCGCTTGAATACGCCTGTTGGCTTTCCGTGTCTGATGCACAGCCCGCCAAATCAGCAGAATGCCCACTGCAAGCAGCAACATGGCAATGAGGCAGGCAAGGATGATCTTGCCTTGCATGTTGTACAATCCAAAATAGTCCTCCAACTTGTTCTGAATGGTAACTAGATTCTCATTCTGCTTCAGCAGTTCGGTGGTGGTGGTGGAGACTGGCCACACGTTTTCAGGCACGACCAGAATGCCTTGTAAGGTGTTCTCCCGTTCGTAGGGCTTTCCTGTCAGGATGTTCAACGCCAACCGCACAATCTCCTCGCCTCCCGTGGGATAAACATAGGTGGCTATCTGATGACCGAATTGCACATACTCCAACCCCTCGCCCGGCATTCCATCGATGCCCATAATTTTGACTTTGCCTTCAGTGCCCGTCTCCACTACGGCCTTGTACGCACCTGTAGCCATGCCGTCGTTGTGGCAGAACACGATATCGGGCAAGTGCCCTGTCTTAATCTGGTCCACCACAATCCGATAAGTCCCCTCCGAACTCCAGTCGCTCTCATGCCAGACATATTCCAGTTCGTCATGTCCTTTCATTGTCTGCTCGAAGCCCTGGTGACGCTCGCGTGCCGGTGATGAACTCATTGCCGCCGTCACTTCCAGCACAAAAGGCTTGTGGCCGTCTGCCATCAGCGAATGAGCCACATCGATGGCATTCACAGCGACAGCCTTTCCCGCCTCCACATTGTTGCCACCTATAAAAGCAGTATAGTTTTCGGTCTCAGTCTTGCGGTCGAAACAAATGACGGGAATGCCCTTTGCCTTCACCCGGGCAATAGCCTCATCGACGGGAGCGGCCTCATTAGGCGCAACCACCAAGAGGTCGATTCCCGATTCCACCAAACTGTCTATTTGATTGATTTGTTGCTGCGTGTCATCGTCGGAACTGGCGATGCACACCTTTACATTCTGTTCGTACAAATGTTGCGCTGCCAGCATCTCATTATTGACTTTGTCGCGCCATCGTCCCTTTGAACATTGCGACACACCTATCTTGTACACCTTCTCGTCATTGGAGCAGGATGCCATCAAGACCATCAATTCCACCAATATAAAAAGGCAAGAAAGGGGAATCCGTTTAAGACTATTTTTCATCATGGCTGGTTTCCGGCTTATCTCTTTCATCATAATCAATAAAATTGGTTATCTTTCCCCGTTTCAATCAATAGCGGCAAAAACGAATGAGTTTTCGGAGGCAAATTTAGATAAAAAAACACTATTTCAAGCCACTCCAATAAAGTTTTTTTTCTCCTTATAGGAAAAATATCAAATTGTTTTTTCCCGGTCTCCAAAGTTTCATAATTGCAGAATTTGCTCCGCTTTTTTATCAACATAATAGCATAAGGCATTCATCTCTATTTGCCACTTCCCCTCTCAACAAAATGGTAGTGATAAACGATTTTGACTAAGATGGCAGTGATTGTAACATAGTATCATTTTTGATACCCGATGTATCATATATGAAATCCTTCTTATTAAAAGATGGATAATTTTGCGACAAATAATCATAAACCAAACAAGTACTAACCCTTTAAAAGAGCAAAAATGGAACTACTAAGAAAAGCGTTGCTAAGTTTCGTTCTCCTTCTGGCGAGTACGGCCATCTACTCGCAGACGGAAATCACGGGCACGGTGGTTGACGACCTCGGTGAAGGCGTCATAGGTGCCACCGTGATGGAAAAGGACACCTCGAATGGTACGGTGACCGACTTTGATGGCAACTTCAAACTGAAAGTAGAGGCAGGCAAGCCCCTGGTCATCACTTACATTGGCTACATGACACAGGAATTGCCCGCTGTTGATGGAATGCGGGTCGTCATGAAAGAAGACGCCCAGTCGCTCAACGAATTGGTGGTTGTGGGTTATACCACACAGAGGAAAGCCGACCTGACAGGTGCCATTTCGACAGTGAATGTCGACGACTTGGCCAAGCAGAACGAGAACAACCCCATCAAGGCCATGCAGGGCCGTGTGCCGGGCATGAACATCGCTGCCGACGGTTCGCCTTCCGGTTCTGCCACCGTTCGCATCCGTGGTATCGGTACGCTCAACAACAACGACCCCCTCTACATTATCGACGGTGTGCCCACCAAAGCCGGCATGCACGAACTGAATGGCAACGACATCGAGTCGATTCAGGTGCTGAAGGATGCCGCCTCGGCCTCTATCTATGGTTCGCGCGCTGCCAATGGTGTTATCATCATCACGACGAAGAAAGGCAAGGATGGCAAGGTGCATATCGACTTCGACGGCAGTGTGTCAGTGCAAACCTATGCCCACAAGATGGAGGTGCTGAACGCCAAGCAATTCGGACAGGTGATGTGGCAGGGTTATGTCAACGACGGCCTTGACCCCAACCAAAACGGTCTGGGCTACCACTATGACTGGAGTTACGACCAGCAAGGTGTGCCCGTTCTGAACAATATCACCATGAGCAAGTATCTCGACTTAGCCGGCACGACCCCCGCCTCCGACACCGACTGGTTTGACCAAACCACCCGCACCGGTCTGGCTCAGCAATACAATGTGTCGCTGAGCAATGGTTCCGAGCGTGGCACATCGTTTTTCTCACTGGGCTACTATAATAATAAAGGTATCATCAAGCATTCCGACTTCGAGCGCTTCTCGGGCCGTATGAACTCCGACTACAAATTGATTCGCATCGACGACCGCGACATCTTGACAGTGGGCGAGCATTTCACCGTCAATCGCACTAGCGAGGTCCAGGCTCCTGGCGGTTTCCTGGAGAACGTGCTGCAATTCAATCCATCTATTCCTGTCTATACGACAAATGGTGAGTTTGCAGGCCCCGTAGGTGGCTATCCCGACCGCGAGAATCCACTTGCCCGACTGGAGCGCAACAGCGACAATCGCTACACCTATTGGCGCATGTTTGGCGATGCCTTCATCAATGTCAATCCTTTCAAGGACTTCAACATCAAGACCACTTTCGGTATCGACTATTCGCAGAAGGAACAGCGTATTTTCACCTATCCCATCACCGAAGGCACAGTGGCCAACTCGACCAATGCCGTGGAGGGCAAGCAAGAGCATTGGACCAAATGGATGTGGAACCTTGTTGCCACTTATAAATTTGAGAAAGGTCTTCACCATGGCGATGCCATGTTAGGTACTGAGATCAACCGCGAGGACGACAAATGGTTCAGCGGCAAGCAGTACGACTTCGCTATGCTGAATGCCGACTACATGTGGCCCGACGCCGGTGTGGGCGAGTCGGAAGCCTATGGTGCCGGTGGCGGATTCACACTCGTTTCGTATTTCGGGAAGGTGAACTACAACTATGACGACCGCTACCTGCTGAGCCTCACCATGCGTTACGACGGCAGCAGCCGCTTTGGTCGCAACAACCGCTATGGTACATTCCCCTCGGTGGCAGCCGGCTGGCGTATCAACCAGGAGAAGTTCATGAGCGACATCCGCTGGATCGACAATCTGAAATTGCGTGCCTCATGGGGTCAAACTGGCAACCAGGAGATAGACAACATTGCCCGCTACACGCTCTATGTGAGCAATTATGGCGAGGCTGGCTTCGGCGGACAGAGTTATGGTACAAGTTACGACATCGAAGGCACTAACGGAGGCCAGCAGTTGGCCAGTGGTTTCAAGCGCAACCAATTAGGCAACGACGACCTGAAGTGGGAGACCACGACCCAGACCAACCTCGGTCTCGACTTTGGCTTCTTCCGTAATGCGCTTTATGGTTCGTTTGAATGGTATTACAAGAAAACCACCGACATTTTGGTCTACATGCCCGGTATCGGTGTGATGGGCGAAGGCTCTTCTCAATGGATCAATGCCGGTGAGATGGTGAACAAAGGTTTTGAATTCAACGTGGGTTACCGTGGCAACATCGGCGATTTCCAATACGACATCGCCGGCAATATCGGCACCTATCGGAATGAGGTGACCAAACTGCCCGAGACCATCGCTGCCAACGGTACTTTCGGTGGCAACGGCGTAGAAAGCGTCGTCGGCCACGCCATGGGGTCGCAGGTGGGTTACATCTACGATGGTGTGTTCAAGAGTCAGGAAGAGATAGACAACCATGCCACACAGAACGGAGCCGCCCTTGGACGCATCCGTTGGAAAGACCTCAACGGCGACAATGTCATCAATGAGAAAGACCAGAAATGGATTTACTCACCCGTGCCCGATTTCACATGGGGTTTGAACATTTATCTGCAGTACAAGAACTTGGATTTCACAATGTTCTGGCAGGGCGTGCAGGGAGTCGATGTCATCAGCGACTTGAAGAAAGAGACCGACCTTTGGAGCGGCCTGAACATCTCCAACCTGAATAAAGGCCAGCGCCTGCTCGATGCCTGGAGTCCCACAAACATGGGTTCGAACATTCCTGCTATCAGTACGATGGACAACAACAATGAAAAGCGCGTCAGCAGTTATTTCGTCGAGAATGGCAGTTACGCCAAACTGCGCACTATCCAGTTGGGCTACAACTTCCCGAAGAGCATCGCCGAAAAACTCTATATGAGTCGCTTGCGCATGTATCTTTCCGCCCAGAACCTGCTCACCATCAAGAGCAGCAAGTTCACCGGCGTAGACCCTGAGAACGCCAACTTCGGCTATCCAATTCCTGTGAACATCACATTCGGACTCAATGTTTCATTCTAAAACACACATCATCATGAAAACAAGAATATATCAGTTATTCAGTGTTGGCCTCACAAGTTTAGCCATCTGTGCTGTCCTCACTTCTTGCAACGACTTTCTCGACGAGCATGTGCCGCAAGGCACCCTCAGCGACGAGCAAGTGAAAACGCCAAAGAACGCCGAGGCGATGGTGGTATCGGCCTATGCTATCTTCACCACTGCAGAAGATATCAACTCTTCCTTCTCCATGTGGAATTTTGATGTTCGTTCCGACGATGCCTACAAAGGAGGCAGCGGCACCAGCGACGGCGACGTTTTCCACCAATTGGAAGTGCAGCAGGGCGTGCTGACCACCAACTGGAACATCAACGACATGTGGGTACGCCTCTACAACAGCCTCTCACGTGTGAACACAGCCATAGCCCTGCTCAACGAGAGCGACTACTCCATGAAGCAACAGCGACTGGCAGAGATGAAATTCCTCCGCGCCTATGGCCATTTCCTGTTGAAGCGATTGTACAAGAACATACCATTCGTGATGAACGAGAACCTGACCTACGACGAGTACAACGCCCTTTCCAACACCACTTACACAAACGACGAGGGCTGGCAACTGATTATCGACGATCTCATGGAAGCCTACAATACTCTCCCCGAGACCCAAGCCGACAAAGGCCGCCCCACAAAGGCGAGTGCCGCAGCCTTCCTTGCCAAGGTATATCTTTACAAGGCCTATCGGCAGGATGATGCCAAATCCAACCAGGTGACCAGCATCAACCAGCAAGACCTGGAGAAAGTCATTGAGTTCACCAATCCCTCTCTCTACACCAACTACGGGCTGGAGGATGACTTGCACAACAATTTCCGTCCTGAGGAGCAATACGAGAATGGCCGCGAGAGCATCTGGGCCATCCAGTACTCACGCAATGACGGTTCCACCTATGGCAACCTGAATTGGAGCTACGGTCTTATCCCGCCCAACATCCCAGGCGCCACCGATGGCGGCTGTGACTTCTACAAGCCCTCGCAAAACCTCGTCAATGCCTACCGCACTGGCGACGACGGTCTGCCCCTGCTCGACACCTTCAATGAAAAGGACTACAACCGTGCCTCCGACAACGCCGACCCGCGCCTGTTCCTCACCGTGGGCATCCCTGGCCTGCCTTATATGTTCAACAAGAACTACATGATGGAGGAGACCAGCATCTGGAGCCGTTCCAACGGACTCTATGGCTACAATGTGTCGTTGAAGCAGAATGTAGACCCCGCCCTCATCGACCAATATCTCATCAAAGGCAGTTACTGGGCATCTTCCATGAACCGCATCGTCTTCCGTTACGCCGACGTATTGCTGATGCGTGCTGAGGCCTATGCACAACTTGGCCAAACCGACCAAGCCATCAGTCTGGTGAACCAAATCCGCACGCGTGCCGCCCAAAGCACCCAGATGACAGGCAACTACCCAAGCCTCTACGGCGTGAAGTTCTATTGCGCCAACTACCGCGGCAACTACACAAAGGATGATGCCGTCCGTATCGTGAAGATGGAGCGCCGCCTGGAGTTTGGCATGGAGTGTGAGCGCTTCTTCGACCTCGTGCGCTGGGGCGATGCCGCCACGGTACTCAATAAATATTACTCAGAGGAGATTGCCCACTGCGCTATCTACACCGCTGCTCATTTCACAGCCAACAAGGATGAATACCTGCCCATCCCCTTCGAGCAGATTTCCGCATCCAACGGCAAATATACCCAGAACATAGGCAACTGGTAATGGGACAATAAAGTAACAAAAAATAACAACAAAGACATGAAAACAAAGATATTGAATATTCTCTGCGGTTGTCTCATCAGTTGCGCTATCAGCGTAACACTCACCGCATGCAGCGACGACAACGTCAGCGACCTACGTCTGGATGGCGACTGCCTTGTCGAAGCCTTCGCACTCGACCAATTCCAGGGAACCATCAATCTCGCCCAGCGTTCCATCGAAGTTCGCCTGCCTGAAGTCTACGACACCAAGGCCATGACTGTAACAACCCTCAACATCTCTGAAGGAGCCGCTTGCAACATACGTCAAGGAGAGACCCTCAACATGGATGCCGCACACGTGCTCCATGTCACCAACGGCGACACCTACCTCGACTGGACCATCAGCGTGCGCCACGACGAGGCCCGCATCCTACAGTTCGTCATCAACGATATCTATACTGGTGCCATCGATCAAGAGGCCAAGACCATCACGGTCTACGTGCCTGCCGCCATTGGTGTCAGCAACCTTGTGCCCACTATCACCTATAGCAAGGACGCCACCATCACCCCTGCCTCTGGCGTGGCACAGGATTTTTCTGAGCCTGTCACCTACACCGTGAAGAACAATTCGGCAGAGTCTGTCTATACCGTCACCGTGATTGCCATTGACAAGCCCAAAGCCCTCTTCCTGGGTTCGGCTCCCACCATGAACGACCTCGACCCCGAGGCCAAGGAGGCATGCCAATGGATGCTGGGCAATGTGGGCGGTTCACTCTACGCCTCGTTTAGCGACCTCCGTTCCGGCACGCTCGACCTCTCCGACTGCAAGGTTATCTGGTGGCACTGGCACGTGGATGGTGGTGTTGATGGACATGACGTATTCGCCGCCAAGGCAACCGACGCCCTCGACACGAAAAACGAGTTGCGCCAGTTCTACGAGAATGGCGGTTCGTTGCTCCTCACACGCTATGCCACCAATCTGCCATCTTTCATCGGCGTGACGGGCGATGATGAGTGGACCACACCCAACAACTGCTGGGGACAGAATGAAGACGCTGCCGAATTGTGCGGTGGACCTTGGAGCTTCCGCATCTTTGAGGGGCAGAACAACCACCCGCTGTGGGCGAATCTCATCGCAGGCGACAATCCGCAGGAAATCTATTGCACGGATGCCGGCTACCACATCACCAACTCCACGGCTCAATACCACATCGGTACCGACTGGGGTGGCTATGACAACTATGCTGCCTGGGAGTCGCGCACAGGCGGGCGTGTCCTCGGTGTGGGCGGCGACGGTGCTGTCGTGGCATGGGAATACTTGCCACACGATGGTCGCGGTGGAATCATCTGCATCGGTTCAGGCTGCTACGACTGGTACTCCTATACTTTCGAGGCAGGTTACGTGGAGAATTTCCACAAGAATGTCTCTATTATAACTCAAAACGCATTCAATTATTTAACTCGATAATGCCTTATGAAAAAGATAATAAACATCCTTTATGCTGGTTTTATTAGTTGCGCAATTAGCGCAACAACCAGTTGCGGCGAAGACACCTACGGCGACGACCCTCTTGACTGGGTCAATACCACCAACTTCTTTGCTTCTACCGATGACGCAGGCTTCCAGACCTACTACACGCCCACCATCGGCCGCTGCGGCGACCCCATGCCCTTCTATGACCCCAAGGCCGACAACTTCAAGGTGCTCTACTTGCAGGAGTATGACAACAACGGTGCCTGTTACCATCCATTCTGGGGCATATCGACCAAAGATGGCGCCACCTATGAATCACTGGGTGAAGTCATCCCCACAGGCACCTCCACCGCACAGCAGGATGCCTCGCTCGGTACAGGATGTGCCGTCTACAACGAACAGGAGGGTCTCTACTACATTTATTACACAGGCTACAACGTGCTGCTGCCCAACCGTGAGGTCGTGATGCGTGCCACCTCACCTGATTTCAAGACTTGGACAAAGGATAACAACTGGGTGTTGAAAGGTGTCGACTACAACTATTCCGCCACAGATTTCCGCGATCCACAAGTGTTCAAGGCCGACGATGGCCTCTGGCACATGGTTATCTCCTCAAACCTAAAGTTCGCCGATTTCAAATCATCCGACCTCAAGACGTGGGAGCATGTCGGCTCGTTCAACATGGTATGGGACCGTATGTGCGAGTGTCCCGACATCTTCAAAATGGGCAACTATTGGTATATGGTTTACAGCGAGGGCTACCGCGCACCTTGGAGTCGCAAGGTGAAATACATGATGGCCACCTCGTTTGAGGGACTGAAAGCATGCTTCGGCGACCCAGGGGCCAATTGGCCCAAAGATGGGCATGAGGGTGTGCTCGACAGCCGAGCCTTCTATGCTGCCAAGACAGCTTCCAACGGCCAGGAACGCTACATCTGGGGATGGTGCCCCTATCGTGTTGGCACGACCATCCATGACCGCAACATCAACGTTGGTGCCGATGGCGAACCTGCCTGGTCGGGCGCTTTGGTATGCCATAAACTCATTCAGCATGCCGACGGCACCCTCACACTTGGGGAAGTTCCTGCTATGGCTGCTAAATATAATAAGGAGCAGCCCGTAACAATCATGGCCAGCAACGGCAGTAGCGCTTCAAACGGCAAAATGACCGCTGCCGTCACCCTCAACGGCGACAACGCCTACCTGCTATTTTCTCGCCTCGGCACCGCCAATCACCTTTCTTTCGATGTCACCACATCCAACAATTGGGATAAATTCGGCATATCCTTCGTCCGTGGCACAGATTCTGAGAAATACTACACCATGGTGGTGAATCCCGAAGGCGAAAACACCCGCAAGGTGAATTTCGAGCAGGAAGGACCGGCAGGCAAAGGCTTCATCGAAGGTATCGACGGCTATAATTTCCAGCGTCCGACGGACAACAAATACCACATCGACATTTACACCGACAATTCCGTAGTTGTGATGTACATCAACGATGTCTGTGCCTATACCCAACGCATCTACGGCATTCAGAAGAACTGCTGGAGCATCAACAATTATGGTGGTTCAGTGACAGTCAGTGATGTCCGCGTCACTCAACAATGAGTAACGACATGGTCAGACAGTCGACAAAATATCCCGGATAATGGATATGGCTTCATAACCTGACTGAGCAAACAGCGCAACAAATGACAACAAGGGCAACATTGAGTAGAAATACTCGTTGCACCATGTTGTCATTTGTTGTTTTTGCTAATGGCAAATAATCGAACCATTACGCACTCTCGCAACACCACGAAGAGGAAATGATTTTTGCTTATAAATCTATGGTATTCATCCAACAATCCAAGAATAATGTCCAGGAAAAGCACATTTCAGAGTCATAGGGGGAATCAGTTGTCTACGGCATTGGCCTTAAAGAATTGTTGGGATTGAATGGTAATTGAAGTGTTCACAAAGTGGGTAATTTTTGTTAATTACAGTTGCGAAAATTTGCCATTTTTCAAGGTTTATTAATCTTTTTTCGATATAGTATCAAAAAATGTCAATAAAATATTATATGTTTATTTTTTTTTAATTTATCTTTGCAACTTGAAAAATCAGTGCAAAGACTAAACTTTGGCACCTCAAAATAACCTAAGAAATCGAATGTTGATAGATGTCCTTCGCAAGAGGGTAATATATATAATAATGTGGAAAATCGGATGACTGGTGAAAACGGTTGTCGATAGGTTGTATTTTGGAAGTATATACACTATATTAACCTAATATACTTAAGTATGAATTTAAATTTCAGAAAAACAGTGCTGCTGTTGGGCGCATGTATAGGAGTGGGCTTTTGGGCTCCCGCCTATGCTGGTTCGTCTGACAAGGTCGCAGAAGCGGTCCAGCAGACAAAAAAGGTGAGTGGTGTCGTTAGTGACGCAGATGGCCCCATCATTGGTGCCACTGTGATGGAAAAAGGCACCAGCAATGGTACGGTTACCGACATCAATGGTAACTTCACTCTCGATGTGCAGCCCGGTGCTGTAATCGTGATTTCCTACATTGGTTACAAGACCCAGGAAATCACCGTGGGCAGCCAGAGTAACTTCACAATCGATCTTTCTGAGGACACCGACGTGCTCGAGGAAGTCGTGGTTGTGGGTTATGGTGTCCAGAAGAAGAAACTCGTCACCGGTGCCACCGTGCAGGTGAAGGGTGAGGACATCGCCAAGCTCAACACCACCAACGCTCTTACCGCCATGCAGTCGTCGACCCCAGGTGTGCAGATTACACAGTCTTCTACACAGCCGGGCAAGGGCTTCAAGGTCAACATTCGTGGTGTGGGTACTATCAATCAGAGTTCACCTCTGCTGATTATCGACGGTATCTATTCCGGTACTGCCGATGATGGTCTGAACGGCCTGAACCCCAACGACATCGAGAGCATCGACGTGCTCAAGGATGCTGCCTCGGCTGCCATCTACGGTGCCCGTGCTGCCAATGGTGTGATTCTCGTCACCACCAAGCAAGGCAAGGAGGGTTCACTCCAGGTGCAATACGATGGCTATGTGGGTATTTCCAATGCCTACAAAGTGCCAGGTATGGTGAACGCACAGCAGTACATGCAGTTGCTCAACGAGACCAACTTCAACACCTACGGAACTCCGACCAAGTGGTCGAGCATCGTCCCACAGGCTATCCTCGACAAGGTGGCTGCTGGATGGGAAGGTACCGACTGGTTCAAGGAGTATGAGAATGAGAACGCACTGCAGTTCAGCCACGCTGTAACAATCGCCGGTGGTACAGAGCGCTCCAAATTCTCGATGAGTTTGAACTACAGTTCCAACGAAGGTATCATGGGTGGCGACAATGCTTCCGACTATAAGCGTTATGGTGGTCGTATCAATTCCGAGCATGTGCTCTGGAAAGGCAACACCCACAATATCCTCACCGTGGGTGAGAACGTCTCCTACTGGTATCACGCAAGCCATGACCTGGCTGAGAGCAATGGCTACTGGAATATCATGCAGAACGCATACGTTGCCTCACCACTGGTGATGCCATACAACGAAGATGGTTCACTTACAAGTTATAAGGATAACGGCGCTGGCTATAGCGACATGATTTACACCAATCCGCTCAACCACTTCCTCAATGGTGGTTACAGTTCACTCAACCGCAGTCGTGATTTTGGTGTAGGTGCTACATTCTACTGGATTTTAGAGCCTGTGAAGAACCTCCGTTATCGCGGACAGTTCAATACTGGTTATAGCGCCAACAACTACCGCTCTGAGTCGAAGCCCTATTCGATGAGTTCCACCTCTTCGAGCAACGCATACAACATCTCACAGAGTCAAGGTCAGAGCTCAAGTTTCTCTCTGGAGAACACTCTGTCGTATATCTTCCCAACCATGGGCAAGCACAATCTCGACATCCTCGTAGGACAGTCGTTCGAGCGCTCACATTGGAGCACCGGAATGTCGGCAAATGCCACTGTAGGTGTTGACAACATCAACTCTCTGATTCTCAAGGGCTGGCCTTACGCCGTGCTGAGCAACGTCGAGACACAGTATCTCCAGGGACATGGTGGATATGATACTCCTATGCAGGGCAACATCGCCTCCTTCTTCGGACGTCTCAACTGGAACTACGACGAGAAGTACATGGCTACTGCCATTATCCGTGCCGACGGTTCCAACAACTTCTCACGTGGCAACCGCTGGGGTTACTTCCCCTCATTCTCCGCAGGTTGGGTGATTACCAACGAGAAATTCATGGAAGGCGCACGCTCATGGATGAACTTCTTCAAACTCCGCGCAAGCTGGGGACAGAATGGTAACTGTAACATTGGCAACTTCTACTACCTGTCGAACATCGGCTTCTCGCCAACAGATTACGCAGACTATGGCTACAAGTTTGGTACTGATCTGGCCAACACTGTAGGACGTAATATCTATACTACTGGTGCTTACGCACGTAATGCCCCAAATCCCGATGTGACTTGGGAAACTTCTGAGCAGCTCAACATCGGTTTCGACGCACTCTTCTTCGGAAGCCGCCTCGGACTCAACTTCGACTGGTACAAAAAGACCACAAAAGACTGGCTCGTACAGGCCGACAGAGACGAGGTGCTCGGTTATGAGGAGGCTCCTTACTTGAATCTTGGCGACGTGGAGAACACCGGTTTTGAGGTAGCTCTCACATGGCGCGACAGAATTGGCAGCGACTTCAACTATTTCATCAACGCCAATGTTGCCACCAATAAGAATAAGGTGACACGTCTGGCCACCAACTCTGGTGTGCTCGGCGACAGCGAGGGCGACGGACTCTTCGAGAACTCCGGCTACATCTCACTTGTGGAGAAGGGACAGCCTATCGGTTACTTCTCGGGTATGTCATACTCAGGCATCTGGCAGAGCTGGGATGAAATCAATGCTGCCATTGCTGCCAAACAGGCCGTGCTCGATGGCGCACAGCCCGGTGACTGCCGCTGGGACGACTGGAATGGCGATGGTGTCATCACACTCGATGGCGACCGCCACAACATCGGTAACCCACATCCCGACTTGACAGTGGGTGCAAGCATCGGTTTCGACTGGAAAGGCTTCGACTTCAGCGTCACAGGTTCAGGCGCATTTGGCATGCAGGTGGCTCAGTGCTATCGCACCGCTCTGCTCGCCAACCCCTATCAGAACTATTCCGTCGATGCTTTCGACCGTTGGCATGGCGCTGGTACCAGCAACACAATGCCTCGTCTCGCTGTGGGTAGCACCAACGAGCAGTGGATTTCCACACGCTACGTGCAGGATGCCGATTACTTCCGCATTCAGAACGTCACCCTCGGCTACGACTTCGGCCGCTTCCTGAAGAATACTATTTTCGACAAGTTACGTATCTACGTACAGGCTCAGAACCTCTACACCTTCACCAGTTACACCGGTGTTGATCCCGAGGTTGGTTCCTCTGGTGGTAAACAGAACTGGGCACGTGGCATCGACGTGGGTCTTTACCCACAAGCACGCACCTATATCGTAGGCGCCAGCATCGCCTTCAGAGACAAGAAAGCCTCTGCTCCCAAGGCAGCACCCGCCGTTGCTCCTGTGCAGACCAAGATTGAATACGTGACCGATACCAAGGAGATTGACCGCCTGAATGGTGAGATCAACAAGCTCCGTGCCGACAATGAGCGTCTGAAGAACCAGCAGCCCACCAACAACACGACTGTTGTCACCGAGGAGAAAGTGGTCACTTATCCCTACTTCGTCAACTTCGAGATTGCCAAGACCGATATCGTCAACCGCGAGCGTGTCAATCTGAGCACCATCGCACAGATGATCAAGCAGAACCCAGGCAAGAAGTACTCTGTGATGGGCTATGCCGACAAGGCTACAGGTTCAGCCGAGCGCAACGAGTGGCTTGCTGAGAACCGTGCCAAGAATGTCTACGACATGCTCGTCAAGGAGTATGGCGTGCCCGCAAGCAGTCTCGTGCTCGACTCAAAGGGTGGTGTGGAGAACCTGTTCTTCAACGATCCTCAGATGAGCCGCTCAGTCATCATCTCAGAGGTTAAGTAATACGTTGGCTTGATTAGAAACTTTTTAGCATAACAGAAATTATGAAAAAAATATATTTAATGGCTATCGCGGCTGTCTTCGCCTTCGCATCGTGCGAGGACTTCCTCGATTCTACCAATTACACTGAGGCCAACACCGGCAACTATCCCGCATCTGCCGGCGACCTTAACAAGGAGTTGGCTGCCCTCTACGGAGTGCTCAATCAGTTCAGCACCAACCCACTGGAGACACCATGGTTTGTCAACTATATCATGTCCGACGATGCCAATGGTGCTGGTGGTACTGGTGACGTTGAGGCTCACGCCGTGGCTCACTTGATGACCAACAAGTCCACTCTCTACGACAACGCCTGGCACAACACCTACGTAGGTATCGCACGTGCCAATGCCATTATTTACGGTGTCGACGCTTTTGATTGGACAGGACAGGAGAGTACCCGCAACCAATTGCTTGGTGAGGCTTACTTCATGCGTGGACTGTTCTACCTTTGGGGAACACAGTTCTGGGGCGATATCCCTGCATACTGGGCACCAGCCGCTCCATCACCATGTCCACAACTCTCTGCCGAGGAAGAAATCTATCCTCATATCCTTGCCGACTTCGTCAGTGCATCCAACCTGATGTCGCATGGCGCCACCACTATGGGTGACGGACATGCCACCAAGGGTGCCGCTGAGGGTTTCCTCGGACGTGCTTATCTCTTCTATGAGGGCTTCTACAAGAAGGTAGGCGAAATAGCCTCCGCCAATCCGGCTCCTGTGACACTGCCCGAGCAGGAAGGCGTGACCAACACCAGCCTGACCAAGGACATGGTGGCAGAATACCTCAAGGATGCCATCGACAAGAGTGGATACGGCCTCGTGGAGGATTTCCGTCTGCTCTGGCAATATACCAACCCATTGACAGAGGGCGACTATGAATTCACCAAGGACCTCGCCGAAGCAGGCAAGTCGTGGGCTGGCAATGGCAACATCGAGGAGATGTTCCAGGTACAGTATATGAATGCTGGTTCATGGAATGGCACCATCGGTATGGGATTTGTCAACCAGGCATCTCTCTACTGTGGTATGCGTTGTGACGACGACGGCAATGGCGGCGTCAACGGTAAGGAAGAGCAGTTCCCCTTCGGACAGGGATGGGGACAGGGTGTCATCAACAGCAACCTGTGGGATGACTGGCCAGCAACCGACCCACGTAGAAAGGCTACCATCCTCAATGGTCCTGAGGAGTTCAACGGCAAGTTCTACTATTGCACCTCCTGCTCCGAGGAGACAGGTCTCTACAACAAGAAATGGATGCCTGTGACCGCCAAGGGTTCGTCATTCGACGATTTCAACAAAAACTATACTTGGTGGGGTGTGTGGAGAGCACAAAACACCAAAGAGGAAGCACCTAACGGTAACTCCTTCCAGGGCGACCACTTCTGCGACATTATCCTGCTGCGTATGGCCGATGTGATGCTGATGTACACAGAGTTGACCGGTAATCCCTCCGAGATGAACAAGGTGCGCAGGCGTGCCGGACTGCCAGATGTTACCTATACATGGCAGGGTATCAAGGACGAGCGCCGTTGGGAGCTCGCTGGCGAGGGACTGCGCTTCAACGACTTGCGTCGCTGGTCGGGTAAAGACGGTGGCACCAACTGCGAGGCCGCTCAGGCACTCCAGCGCCAGACAACCTCGACCATCTATTACACTGGTAAAAACCCGCATAATCTCAAGCATGGTTCCACTGGTTGGGCACAGCGTTATGCCCGTACCGATGGTTTCCTGCCGAAACCTCCCTCACAGATCAGTTACTATAACGATGAGACCATTCTCAAGCAGAATCCTGGATGGTATGACAGTGATACCGACTGGAACATGTCAGGTACACCCGCTTATTAATCAAACATTAAACATTCAAGAAATATGAAAAAAAGTATTATTTGCTTGGCTGTGGCTGCTGCCTTCCTGGCTTCGTGCGATCCCATCAAGGAGGAAAAGGATCTCACCCTCTATACCACCTCGACATCTGAGCTTGATGGTGCTGTCACTATCACTCAGACCGACGTGAATGGCAATCCTGCTGCCGACGGCAACTATTTCTCCTTTACGACTTCTCCCGCAACCATGGTTTCGGTCTATAATCTGAATGCAGATGGCTCCGAGAACCTCCTTTCATACGGTTACAAGGGTAATTTTGTCATTGCTCCCAAGCGTGGCTCAGACCCCAATCAGACTTACTACCTGCGCGTAGTGAATACCGATGGCACTTCCACCATCGTGGAGAAACATGCCACCGTATTTGTGAAACAAGAACTTGACCCGGAAATCCGTTACCTCGCCAGCGATGAGTATGGCTCAAAGACCTGGACATGGGACCCCTCCATCAGTGGAGCAGTTTGGGGCAACATGGGCTACTGCGGTGGCAAAGGCTCGGATGTAGGTCTTTCTGGCAATGGTCAGTGGTGGGGTGTCGGCCTCGATGACAATGGAGAGCTGACCACTCAGTTCCTGGAGCAGTTGCAGCATACACCCGACGGTGCTCCTCACGGCGATGAGAGCATCTACGCTTCGATGATTATCGACGAGGACGGAAACATCGTCTGTAAAGACAAGGACGGCAACGTTATCCGCAAGGGTAGCTACACAGTGGAGAACTTCAATGAGAGCGATCCCGATGCATGGAAGGTGGGCGACCTGATCACTTCTTCCATCCTCTGGCCTTACGAAATCAACTCTGGCGGAAGAATCCCCAGCAAGTTTGAAATCGTCTATCTGACTGCCGACAAGATGACGCTCGTATATCCCGACAATGGCGACTTCGGCGGTCTGGGCAACTGGGGTGAGGCCACATTCTGGCACTTCAAGAGCAACAGCGACATTGCCGGTATGGCTGTAGGATACGGCAAGACTGCTCAGAAGGATTGGACTTGGGACTACGACGGCGAGCATACCGTATGGGGTAACATGGGTTACTGCGGTGGCAATGGTTCCGACGTCGGTCTTAACCACAACGGTGAGTGGTGGGGTGTCAAGACTCCCGCTGAGTTTGCTGACCAAACCAATCACTCCAATACCGGTGCACTCAATGGTGACGAAGGCGAAGGTTCTTATTTCAGA
>Ga0247611_10002069_pt1 | contig 33833 bp, 32 predicted proteins | sample 177DNAGHGhighgp2_FD_192422 | JGI IMG/M metagenome (GOLD analysis project Ga0247611, IMG submission 192422) | Sheep rumen microbial communities from Palmerston North, Manawatu-Wanganui, New Zealand - 1770 DNA GHGhigh gp2 | ecosystem: Host-associated > Mammals > Digestive system > Stomach > Rumen... | reverse complement strand
TGGGGCGGCCCAGTTACGTCATGGCACCTATCACTTTGCCCCAGCATCGATGATTGACAAGATTCCAGGCATGGACGAGGCTTTCCGGGGGTGTGACATCGTCATCGGTGAGCTCGAGAAGGAGAGCATGGTGGCCCCCGAGGCCCAGGCCCTCGTCGCCCAAGCCATGATGGCACCTGCCGACAGCACACTCGACAAGCTCTACACGCCCGAGGAATATGCCATCATCGAGGATGTATTCAATAAGTACTTTGGCAGCATGGGTGTCAAACTCAGCCAGATGAATACCCTCAAGCCCATGGCCATCAGCACCCAGATGCAGGCCATGCAGGCCATCAAGTATTTCCCCAGCCTCAACCCCAACGACCTTATCGACGTGGCGGTGCAGACGCGGGCCAACGAGGAGGGCCGCCCCTCAGAAGCACTCGAGAACATCGAGGAGCAGATCGATTTGCTGTTCAACACCCCGCTGTCCCAGCAGGCCATCGGACTGCTTGAGTCATGCAAGAACGATGACAAATTCACCCTGATGTCCAACGCCATTGTCGAAGCCTACATGGCTCAGGACCTGGACAAAATTCAGGCAGTGCTCGAGGACCCTGAGCTCAGCGGTGAGGGCAGCGACGAGATGGATGCGCTCATCTACAGCCGCAACCGCAACTGGGTCGAGAAGCTCGTCGCCATCATGCCCGAGCGCGCATGCCTGGTGTGTGTGGGCGCTGGACACCTGCCTGGCGAGCAAGGCCTGCTGCAACTGTTGCGCAATGCAGGCTATACCGTCGAGCCCATGAGGTGATCGGTTCTCATCCGCTGTGGTGAGCCGTCTCTTTTTTGTCGTGTTTTTCTCTCACGGTTGAGGGAAAAGTCGTAATTTTGCCATATCATCATTTTTATTATTGCAACCATGCTTCTAACCACATTACTCATGATCAATGTGAAACTTCTCTTCACCCTTGCCATCGTGGTGATTATCCTGGTGGCGTGTGTCACGCGTTTCAAGGGAAATAACACCCCGGCCCTGCCCGCTCCGGCCTATACCACCGTCGGGGTGCAGGAATTCCAGAACATCATCACCGACCCCGATGTGGGCATCCAGCTGCTCGACGTGCGCAGCCGCGACGAGTTTGACGACGGCCACATTGCCGGTGCGCAGCTTGTCGATGTCAACGAGAGCGCCTTTGTGGAGCGTGCCATGGCGGTGCTCGATATCCAGCGGCCTGTCGCCGTCTATTGCCGCAGTGGCCGTCGCAGCTCGCGTGCTGCCAATCAGCTTGCCGCACAGGGTTTCAAGGTGACCAACCTGGATGGCGGCATCATGGCCTGGGAGGATGCAGGCAAGGCACTTGTCAAGTGATATGTCGGCGGGCAAGCACTATAATGTGGTGGCCGCTGTCATCGAGGTCGATGGCAAGGTGCTGTGCATGCAGCGCGGTGTGACACGCTACAGCTACACCAGCCACCTGTGGGAGTTCCCAGGTGGCAAGATCGAGGCGGGAGAGACTCCGCAGCAAGCGTTGCACCGTGAAATCCTGGAAGAGATGGATCTTGACATCGAGGTGCATGAGCTGCTGGCCACCGTCACCCACGACTATCCCGACTTCACCATCACCCTTGCCGCCTATCGTTGCACGGCGAGCACCACGCGCTTCGTCATGCGTGAGCATGCTGCCTGCCGCTGGCTGCCATGGGATGAGCTGCACAGCCTGCCGTGGTGTGAGGCCGACGACCGCCTCATCTCCGCCTTCTCTCAATCACTCGAGTGATTGAGAGGCAAGAAAGACAAGCCCTATGTTTGGACTTTGACGGTGCAAACATAGGGCTTGTCTTTCTTTGTTTCTTTGTCTTCTTGGACAGCGCGTGTTAGGCTTCCAGGTCGATGTTGAACTGCTCGTGCCAGGGCAGGCCCTGCTTGTTGAGCACCTCCAGGAATGGATCGGGATCAAACTCCTCGACGTTGTGGACACCGGGTTTGCGCCACAGTCCCTTGAGGAACATCATGGCACCCGTCATGGCGGGAACACCAGTGGTGTAGCTCACGGCCTGCATGCCAGTCTCCTCAAATGCCTTGTGGTGGTCGCAATTGTTGTAGATGTAGTAGGTCAACGGCTTGCCCTCCTTGTCCAGGCCGCCGATGCGGCAGCCGATGCTCGTCTCGCCGGTGTAGTTCTCACCCAGGTCTTGAGGATTGGGCAGCACGGCCTTGAGGAACTGCAGCGGCACGATCTCCATGCCCTGGTAGTTGATGGGCTCGATGCTCGCCATGCCGATGTCCTGGATCACGCGCAGGTGGGTCAGGTATTCCTCGCCAAAGGTCATCCAGAACCTTGCGCGCCACAGGGTGGGGAAGTTGATCACCAGAGACTCGAGCTCCTCATGATACATCAGGTAGCTCTCACGCGGGCCGATCATGGGGTAGGTGAGGGGCTTGTGGATCTCCAGTGCGCCGGTCTCCACCCACTTGCCGTTCTCCCAGTAGCGGCCCTTCTGGGTGATCTCGCGGATGTTGATCTCGGGGTTGAAGTTGGTGGCAAATGCCTTGCCATGGTTGCCGGCATTGCAGTCGACGATGTCGAGTGTGTGCATCTCGCTGAAGTGGTGCTTGGCGGCATAGGCCGTGTAAACGCCACTCACGCCCGGGTCAAAGCCGCAGCCCAGGATGGCCGTCAAGCCAGCCTGCTCAAAGCGCTCGCGGTAGGCCCATTGCCAGCTGTATTCAAAGTGGGCCTCGTCGCGGGGCTCATAGTTGGCCGTGTCCAGGTAATGCACCCCGCAGCGCAGGCAGGCCTCCATGATGGTCAGGTCCTGATAGGGCAGGGCCAGGTTGATGACCATGTCGGGCTTGTGCCGGTTGAACAGGGCGACGAGCTGATCCACATCGTCGGCATCCACCTGGTCGGTGGTGATGCCAGCCTTGCCGATGGCGCGGGCAACGGCATCGCACTTGTCGCGGTTGCGAGAGGCAATCACGATCTCGTTAAACACGTCAGGGTTTTGCGCGCACTTGTGGGCGCACACGGTGCCGACACCACCGCATCCAATGATAATGACTTTACTCATAACGGTCTTTACACTTTAATTTTGTTCTCTGTGTGCAAATTTACGTCAATTAGCCCACTATACCAAATTTTTTGAAATGAACCCCAAAAGTCGAAAAAATCTTTTGGGGTTCACTTCAGTTCAGGGGGTAGAGGTTAGCGAATGACTCCTTTAACCCATAATCTTTAACCTTTACTTCACATAGAAGTCGCTGGAAACACCAACGCCGCCGGCTTTCAGGGTTCCGTAATTGCCATTGCCCTGATACTTCTGGGTCCACACGCGCTCTGAGCATTTCTTGCCGAGCTCGTCCTGGGTGACGATGTAGCCGTAGATGTTGCGGCGCTCGGGCACCAGACCCTTCATCAGCACATCCCAGTCGTTGCTGGTGATAATGACGTCAATGACCTTGGGATCATCGGCCTTGGCGATGGCCAGTGCCTCGGCTTTGAACTTGGCTTGCATCGAGCCGGCCTTGGGCATGACCTTGTAGTCGATGTTTTCGGGGGTGTTCTGAGCAAGGGCTTGATCTGCAGCATTGGCATATACATTCTGATTGTAGTACATGTATTTTTTAGTCTGACTGTACTGCTCGCCGAGTTCGTCCCACAATTGAGGGGTGTCTTTGGAGAAAATCTGGAACAGGTGCATCTGCTTGGCACATTTTCGAGCACCTTCCAGGTCCGCACCGCTCAGGAAGGAACCTTGTCCGCCGAGGCTGGCGAAGGCATACTTGCCGTTACGACTCACTATGGTGATGCCTTGAGCCGAACCGTTTTCGCGGAATTTGTTTGCCAACATCATGCACCCTTTGGTTGAAACGCTCACAGCGCCTTCAGCATCCTCGGTGATTTTCGTGCTGTTGATCATGACGGTGGTCCCGGAACTGATCTTATCATAGAATTGCCAATAGCGTTCATTCTCTTTCTGGATGCTTTCCCAGAGTTTTACGTCCTGATCTGGTCCGGAATTGATCTTGTCGAGCACATGGTTGTGCTTGAATCGGGCATCCATTTGGCTCCTGAGTTCTCTCAACTGGTCCTCGGTGATTTCCATCTCGGCCATGCGCTCCACAAACTCCTCCAAGCCGATGCCGTTGTACGTGCCGTCCGGGGCCATGACCCAGGGCAGGGATGGGCGTTGGGTCTCAAGGGCCTTCATCTTGGCATCATCTTTAGCCTTTTTGGCCTCCTTCTTGACATCCTCTTTCTTCTTGTCAACAACCTGCTCAACTTTTTCTTTAGCTTTTTCTTTGGCCTTCTTGACCAGACCGCCCAACTGGGCGTTGGCCGTTGTGGGCACACTCATGGCAGCCAGCGTGATGGCTGCAACCAGTAAGGTTTTGATAGATTTTGTTTTCATCTTCTAATCGTCATTTAAAGGTTAGTATTTTTGGGAAAATTTTAATTTGCATTAATCTAATTGCCAAAGATATACAAATATCTGAAACTGGCAAACAACAAATGTAAAAAAATGAGGGTGAACAACCATTGCGGTGCTCACCCTCATTCCCTTAGGGGTGGGATTTAATGTCTCCTTGTTTTAGTTCTGCTCCTCCCTGGGAGTGTCTTGGATCACGTTGATGTAGGTGTGACCAGCGCGGTGCTGGAACTCTACAGTACCGTCAACCAAAGCATACAGAGTGTGGTCCTTGCCCATGCCAACGTTCTTGCCAGGACGGTGCTGGGTACCGCGCTGACGGCGGATGATGTTACCAGCCTTGGCAAACTGACCACCAAAAATCTTGACGCCGAGGCGTTTGCTTTCGCTCTCGCGGCCGTTCTTTGAACTGCCGACACCTTTTTTATGTGCCATAATCTAAAGAGTTTTTGATTTTTAAATGGTTAATTAAGCAATGACTTCTTTAATCTCAAGCTGAGTGAACTGCTGGCGATGACCGTTCAGACGGCGATAGCCCTTGCGGCGTTTCTTCTTGAAAACGATGATGTGTTCACCTTTCACGAGGGGAGCCTTTACCTCGCAAACAACCTTTGCACCTTCGACGGTAGGTGCGCCAACCTTAACGGCACCGTCGGCATCCACGAGCAGGACGCGGTTGAACTCTACCGAGTCACCCTCCTTGCGCTCGTCGCCGAGATAGTGGACATACAACTTCTTGCCAGCCTCGGCACGGAACTGTTGTCCCTGAATCTCTACAATTGCGTACATTTTGTGATTTTTGTAGTTTAAATGTTTGTCCCAGAGGCGGCTATGCCATGTTGCACAGCACTTTGATCAGCCCCGTGGGCACTAATGCGGGTGCAAAGGTAATGCTTTTTCCCAAATCCACAAGCAGTTTAGTCAATTTTTTGTTTTGCAAGATTCCTTGAATGAGCACAAAACAACATCCGCAACCCTTGAGTATCGCGGATGTTGTAACTATATTTAGTTGTACTTATCTTGGCTGGTGAGGAGGGGGTCAGGCCAGCTTGGCCAGGGCGGCGGCGATGCGCTTGGCAGCCTCGCGCAGGTTCTCGTCGCTGGTAGCGTAGCTCAGGCGGATATAGCCCGGGCAGCAGAAGGCTGTGCCGGCCACTGTGGCAACGTGGGCCTCGTTGAGCAGGTACAGGGCCAGGTCGTTGTCGTCGTTGATAACGGTCTCGCCGCAGCGCTTGCCGTAGTAGGAGTCAATCTTGGGGAAGGCATAGAAGGCGCCATCGGGCATGTTCAACTCGATGCCGGGGATCTCTTGCAGCAGGCCAACGATGAGGTCGCGCCTGCGCTGGAAGGCGACGCGCATCTCCTCGACGCACTCCTGGGGTCCGTTATAGGCAGCCTCGGCAGCCTTTTGTGCAATCGACGAGACGCCGCTGGTGTACTGGCCCTGCATCTTGGTCACGGCCTTGGCCACCCATGCTGGAGCGGCGATGTAACCGATGCGGTAACCGGTCATGGCATAGGCCTTGGAGACGCCGTTGATGATAACGACCTGCTCCTTGATGTCACCGAACTGGGCGAGCGACTCGTGGCTACCCACATAGTTGATGTGCTCATAGATCTCGTCGGCGATCACCATTACCTCGGGGTGACGCTTGAGCATCTGGGCAATGGCCTGCAGCTCGTCGCGGGTGTAGATGGCACCGCTGGGGTTGCTGGGCGAGCAGATGACGATCAGTCGCGTCTTGGGCGTGATGGCGGCCTCGAGTTCGGCGGCAGTGACCTTGAAGTTCTTGTCCATGCTTGAGGGCAGCAACACGCTCTTGCCTCCAGCCAGGTTGACCATCTGTACATAGCTTACCCATGCCGGGGTGGGGATGATGACCTCGTCGCCCGGGTTGATGAGGACCATGATGACGTTGCACAGCTCGTGCTTGGCGCCGTTACCAATGACAATCTGGTCGGGGCTGTACTCCAAGCCGTTCTCGCGCTGGAGCTTGCCGCACACGGCCTGGCGCAGTGACAGGTATCCGGGCACGGGCGAATAGAACGAGAAGTTGTCGTCCACGGCCTGCTTGGCGGCGGCCTTGATGTGGTCGGGGGTAAAGAAATCGGGTTCGCCCACCGAGAGGTTGATCACGTCCACTCCCTGGGCACGCAGTTCGCTGCTCTTTTGTGACATGGCGAGGGTGGCACTCGGTGCCAGTGCGTTAATTCGATCTGAAAGTCGGTTCATTGCTTTATTTGTTTTTGAGTTGTTGGGGCCTCGCGTTGGCGTGGCCGCAAGTTTTTAGTTTTAAGTTAATTAGTTATTTGATACTGCAAAGGTAGGTTTTTTCCCTTAATTGGGCAAATTTCCGTCAAGTTTCGGCCACTTTCTCGACGACTCGGCCATCCACGACCTTAAAACGGCGTTCAAACTCCTCGCGCGTGCGCTTCCAGCGGTTGTGGCTCCACAGCCAGTACTGGGGGGCTCGGTTGATGGTCTGTTCCATGAGGCGGAAGTAGGTGTCGGTCAGCTCAAACTCTCCCATCTGTGACGGGTCGCGCGTGATGACTTTGTATTCGCACTCATATCGTCCCCGCCCCACACGCTTGACGTCGATATAGACGGCGGCCTGCTGCTGCGAGCGGGCGATGCGCTCGATGCCCGTGAAGACGGGTGTCTCCTGGTTGAGGAAGGTGAGCCAGTGGTGGATGTTGGGCCAGGTGGGCACCTGGTCGTTGATGTAGCCCAGGATGGTGGGCCTGCCTTCACGCTTGTTGCTCAAGATCCAGCGCAGTGTCTCACGCATCGACACGTTGTCGGAGTGCATGCGACTGCGGGCCTTGAGCACAACGCGGTTGATGACGTTGTTCTCGAGCGGATGATAGATCTGGCCCATGGCAACATCGCGTCGCACCAGAGGCCGCAACGGCAACACCAGCGATGACACCCACTCCCAGTTGCCGTAGTGCCCCAGCAGCAGGGCTACCGACTGGCCGCTGTTGAGGATCTCGGCCACCTGTTCGCTGCCCTTGAAGGTCATGCGTCGCATGATGCCCTGGTCGCTGATGGAGGTGTACTTCACCGTCTCGACCAGGATGTCGCAGAAGTGGCGGTAGAAACCTCGCTGCAGTGCCTTGAGCTCCCTCTCGGTCTTGCTGGGATAGGCATTGCGCAGGTTTTTCCAGATGACGCGATGACGATAGCGCAGCACATGGGCTACCAGCACAAACAACACATCGCTGAACAGGTAGTGCAGCCACAAGGGCAGCAGCGACAGCCCGTACCATGTGCCGTAGAGTGCCCAAAAAGCTATGTTGTCCAGCAATTTCTTCATTAGCGACTGCGAAGGTACAACAAAAATAGCTCATGGGCAAATTTCACTGTCTTTTGCGTCCAGTGTGCGCAAATTGCAGTACTTTTGCATGCGCTATGAAGACCGTGATTGATTTTTTGAAGAATTGGACCTTGCCCAGCGCGATTGTGGCGGGCACGGTCATCTATCTGATATTCTACTGGGTGCCGGCTCTTGACCCGGTGAGCGAGGTGATGGCGCCGATATTCGACACCATCCTGCCGTTGTTCATGAGCCTGATCCTGTTCACGACGTTCCTGCGGGTGGACTTCCACAAGATGCGCCCGGCGATGTGGCACCTGTGGGTGTCGGTGTTCCAGGTGGGTCTGGTGGTGTTGCTGGTGGCAATGATTCTGGGATTTGACATGCAGGGCAAGGACCTGATCCTCATGGAGGGCATTTTGACGTGCGTCATCTGTCCCGGAGCGAGTGCCGCGCCCGTGGTGACGGGCAAGCTTGGGGGCAATCTGGAGACGATGACGAGCTATGTATTCTTGTCCAACCTGGTCACCGTGGTCGCCGTGCCTGTGGTGTTCCCGCTCATCGACAAGGGGGTGGACATCGACTTCTGGACAGCCTTCTGGATGATCATGTACAAGGTGTTCCTGGTGCTGGTGCTGCCGTTGATTGCGGCCTATCTGGTGAAGCATTACCTGCCGCGCGTGCAGCAGCGGTTGGTGGCCATCCAGGACTTGTCGTTCTACATGTGGGGTGTGTCACTCACCATCGTCACGGGTTGCACGGTCAAGAACATCATCAATAGCGGGGCCCCGGTGGCGTTTCTCGTCACCATTGCCGTGGTGTCGCTGTTGATCTGCCTGGCGCAGTTTGCCGTGGGACGCTACATTGGCCACTTCTTCGGCACCGTGATCGAGAGCGGCCAGGGCTTGGGACAGAAGAACACCGCCTTTGCCGTGTGGATTGCCTATACCTACCTGAGCCCCCTCTCGGTCGCTGGCCCTGGCTGCTACATCTTGTGGCAGAATGCCATCAACAGCCTCGAGATTTGGCATCACCGCCGCCAGCAGGAGTCACACACTAAGTCACCCAGAAGCTAAGTTTTTTTTAAAAAAAAGATATGAAAAAGCTCATCAATCCGTACCTCGATAAGAAGGGTTACAACTGCTTCGGGTGCAGCCCCGGAAATCCTATTGGCCTGCACTTGGAATTTTGGGAGGACGGCGAGGAGGTTGTCACGACATGGTCGCCTAACGTCAACTACGACGGCTGGGTCGAGACCCTGCATGGTGGCATCATCAGCACGCTCATTGACGAACTCGCCAATTGGGTATTGTCGCGACAACTGCAGACCGCCGGTGTGACTACCAAGCTCGAGGTGAAGTTCCGCCGTCCTGTCTCCACTCGTGATCAGCAGATTACTCTGCGAGGCCGCATCACGGGCCATGTGCGCAACTACTACACAGTCCATGTCACCCTGCACGACAGCCTGGGGCGTCTGTGTGACGAGGGTGACGTGACCTACTGCATGTTTGACAAAGAGCGTTCCCGCCAGATGGGCTTCACCGCCTGCCTCACCGAGGAAGAAGTTGCCCCGTGTTCCTGGTCGGACTCTCCCCAAAACATCACAGGATAATGAAGAGACTGTTGTTTGCGTTGTTCCTATTGGGGGTCACACTCTTCCTGTTTGGGCTCAACTATTTCACGCCATTGTTCAGCGATGACTGGAACTATGCCTTCATCTTTGGCACTGATGAGCCCATCCGCAACCTGTGTGACCTGGCCAAGAGCCAGTATACCCACTACATGGAGTGGAACGGCCGTGTCACAGCCCAGTCGCTTGCCCAGTCAGCCGACAGTTTTCTTTCCAAGGAGGCCTTCAGCGTAGTTAATTCGCTGATGTTTATTGTGTTCCTGTATGCGATAGGGTTGAATGTGTCTCTCAAGCGCCAGTACTATCACCTGATTCTGCCTGCAGCATTTGTCCTCATTTTCCTGTTACTGCCCGAGTTCGACTTGGTGTTCCTGTGGCTTACAGGAGCTTGCAATTACCTGTGGGTTGCCACTTTGCTGTTGCTTTTTCATTACTTGGTGGAGCGCTGCCCCTTTACTGGCAAGGCACTATTGCCTCTGTTGTGGCTCTATGGTTTCATCTGCGGATGGAGCAACGAGGCGTTTGTTATCGGCATGTCTGGGGCCTATGTGCTTTATTACGCTTTCCACCGTGATGAGTTGAATTTGCATCGTGTTGTCATGCTGGCCGGCTTCCTGATGGGTGCTGTGTTCCTGGTCCTCTCGCCAGGCTCGTTGCAACGTGCAATGACCGATGTGGGTGTTCATGGGTGGCAGCAGTGTCTGCAGGTGCTGATGTCGATGGATAATCTGCGGTTGGCTCCTTTGGCAGTCGTGGTGATTGCATTGCTTGCCATTATGCGCCAGATTGACCTGGCCAAGTTCCTCAAGCGAGAGTTGTGGCTTGTGCTGGCTATCGTTGTGAGTTTTGCATTTGTGCTGGTGACAACCCATCAGTCTGGTCATTCCCGCATGGGCATCGAGTTGTTTTCCTTGTTGCTCATGTTCAGGGCCGTACCCTGGCATCGCATGAGCGGCATCGTCATTGGCTTGGCCACCGTAGCTGCCTTTGTGGTGGGAATATTTGCCTTGAAAGCCAACCAAGAATGCTATCATGTCAATGAGACGGAATTTACCCAAATACGTCAGCATCAATATCCGGTGGTCACTACTATCCCCGATTACAATAGGTTTTTGAATCGCTACATTGTCCCTTATTCCTACGATGTGCTGGGCGACGGTTTCAAGCATTATGGCCAGTCACCTGCAATCAGCAAGTATTTCCGCAACGACAGTGTCTTTTTCCTGCCCGAGCAGTTTGTCCGTGCCATCTATGAGAATCCTGAGCGTTTTACCACCTTCCAGACCGAGGAGACATGGCCTTTCTATGCCAAGCGCGAGAACGGCGAGAGCGACCGTGGCATGGATTATGCCGTGCTTGAGTATGCCCCATTCGACTACTCTACACTCCATTGGCCTTTCCGTCTTGTGGCGCCCATGCTGACGGAGTACAACATGCGTGCATTGCCTGTCCGCATCCAGCGCTTTACTCTTGACGGAATTACCTACATCCTCACGGAGAAACACCCAGGCATGGACTACCGTCTCACCGGCATCACATTGATGCGAGAATGAGTTGGGCGGCGGTGGCGGTGCACACGTTGGTGCCCAGGCGGTCGGCCAGGCGGCGGTAACCGTCGAGCATGGCATTGCGCTGCGGGGTGTCGTCGAGTAGGGCGGTCAGGTGACGGTCGATGCTGTCGACGGTGCACAGGTGCATCAGCAACTCGGGGATGACGGGCTCGTCGGTGATGAGGTTGGGCAGGGTGACGTATTTTCCGGTTAACAGTCGGCGATAGAAGTTATAGGACCACTTGCTGCCGTTGAAGCGGTAGCAGGCGACTTGCGGCGCGCCCAGCAGGGCTGTCTCGAGCGTCGCGGTGCCGCTGGTGACCAGGGCAGCGCGGGCGTGGTGGATGAGGGGGTAGGTGGTGTCGCGCAGCACGGGCACGGTGTTGCCGGCCATGACCTCGCTGTAGAGGCTGTCGTCGATGCTGGGGGCACCGGCAACGACGGCTTGGTACTGGGGATGGCGGGCGGCTGCCTCGAGCATGAGCGGCAGGTTGTCGCGGATCTCGCGCACGCGTGATCCTGGCACGATGGCGATGATGGGCCGTTCGGGCAGGCCGTGCTGCTTGATGAATGTGTCAAAACCTGTGAAGGACTCACGGGCTTGAGCCACCTCCTGGACAGTGGGGTTGCCCACATAGGCCGCCTTGTAACCGTGCTCCAGGTACCAGTCGGGCTCGAAGGGAAGGATGCAGTACATGTGGTCGACATAACGGCGGATGTCGCGCACGCGCCACTGTTTCCACACCCACACCTTGGGCGAGATGAAGTAGTGGACCGGGATGCCCAGGTTGTGGGCATATTTTGCCACCTTGAGGTTGAAGGAGGGGTAGTCGATGAGGATCACCGCTTGGGGCCTCCACTCGTCGATGGCACGCCGTGCCGTTCCCATGAAGCCGAGGATTTTGCCCAGGTGCTTGACCACGTCGGCAAATCCCATGTAGGCCATGTCGCGGTAGTGGATGATGGGTGCGGTGCCAGCCTGTGCCGCCATGAGGTCACCACCCAGGAAACGGAACGTGGCCTGCTGGTCAAGCTGCTTGATGGATTGGATGAGGTGTGAGGCGTGGAGGTCTCCCGAGGCCTCACCGGCAATGAGGAAGTATTTCATGCGGTGGTGTCGAGACGTTTTAGGGTGATGAAGTCAAACTCATAGGGGTTGCGGTGGTCGCTCGTGTGGTGCTCGCGGCTCACCTCCACCCACTGGCTCATGTCAAGCGGGGGAAAAAAGGCATCGGCAGTGGCCCAGCGGGCGTGGATCACGGTGAGGTGCAGCACATCGACCAGCGGCAAGGTCTGCTCGTAGACGTCAGCGCCGCCAATGATAAAAACGTCTGTTGTCTCGGCAGCGGCGATGGCCTCGTCCACACTGTGGACTGCCGTAGCGCCGGGGTATTGCCAGGCACTGTTGCGCGTGATGACGATGTTCTGGCGGCCAGGCAGCGGTCGCCGCGGGAATGACTCAAAGGTCTTGCGGCCCATGACGATGCTGTGGCCCATGGTCACCTCTTTAAAATGCTTCATGTCGGCAGGCAGGTGGCACAGCAGGTCACCCTGTCGGCCGATGGCACCATTCTCGTCGATGGCAACTATGGCATGAATTGATTTCATCTCTTATCTTTTAACTCTTATCTAAACCGAAACCGTTCCCTTGATGGCAGGCCAGGGGTCATAGCCCTCGAGCGTGAAGTCCTCATACTTGTAGTCATCGATGCTCTTGACATCGGGGTTGAGCACCATGCGTGGCAGGGGGCGCGGCTCGCGAGAGAGTTGCTCCCTGATCTGGTCAAAGTGGTTGCGGTAGATGTGCGCGTCGCCAAAGGTGTGGACAAACTCTCCCGCCTCCAGGCCCGTGACATGGGCCACCATCATGAGCAACAGGGCATAGGAGGCAATATTGAACGGCACACCCAGGAACAGGTCGGCACTGCGCTGGTAGAGCTGCAGGCTGAGTTTACCTTGAGCCACATAGAACTGGAACAGCGAGTGGCATGGCGGTAGCTTCATGGTGGGCACCTCGGCCACGTTCCATGCGCTCACCATGATGCGACGGCTGTCGGGGGTGTGCTGGATCTGGTCAATGACTTGGGCAATCTGGTCGATGGTGCCGCCATGGCCGTCGGGCCAGGCGCGCCACTGGCTGCCATAGACGGGGCCCAGATCGCCGTTCTCGTCGGCCCACTCGTTCCAGATGCGCACGCCGTGCTGCTGCAGCCAGCGCACGTTGGTGTCGCCGCGCAGGAACCATAACAGCTCATAAATGATGGACTTGAGGTGCACCTTCTTGGTCGTCAACAGCGGGAAACCGTCGGCCAGGTTGCAACGCAGCTGGTAGCCAAACACGCTGCGCGTGCCGGTCCCTGTGCGGTCCTTCTTATCCACGCCGTGCTCCATCACGTGGCGCACCAGGTCAAGATATTGTTTCATTGTGTAAATCGTAATTAGTTATTCTTCACCAATCAAAGATGTTGCGCAGCAGCCACCAGATGAGCACGAGGGCCAGGAAGAGCCAGATGAGCAGTGGCGCGTGTAGCCGGGCATACAGCCGCGGGTTGCGCATGCGCTGCCCCTCGGCAAACAGGCACAGGACTATCCACGGGACGGCGATGAACAGCAGCGCATTGTAGCCAAAGGCTGCCGCCACGTCGCCATGCAGCAGCGCATGCACCGCACGCTGGCTGCCGCAGCCTGGGCACTTGTAGCCCGTGAGCGAGTGGAAGGCGCACCGTGGAAACAGCGACGATGCTGATGGGTCGAGTGCATAGTAGATGAAGCCGAACAACAGTAGCGCGGCAATCACCAGCACGATGACAAGCGAGCGGCGCATGCTGGCCTCACTTGCCCAGGCCCATCGTCAGCAGCGACATGAACGGCTGGCTGATGATGCCCAGGATGATGGTGGCAATGCACCACCAGGCACCCACCTCGCTGGCGCGCTTGGCACCCTCGATGTCACCCTCACGGTACTTGTTGGTCACCTTCAGGGCATAGATGATGGCCACGATGCCAGTGGGGATGCAGCACAGCACGGTCGTGATGATGGCCCACACCAGGTTGGTGGGAGGGCATGGCTCCGACGGCATGGACTCCTGTGCGACTTGTTGATGCTCCACAGCTGCGGGCTGCGGGGCTGCGGGCTGATAGGGCTCACCCACGGTTGCCGGCTGTTGCTCCATCTCATAGCACCCTTGCAGCTCGGGCAACTGGGTGATCTTTACCCAGTCCGTCAGGCCCTCGTGCCACACATAGGCCGCCGACGTTAGCCCCATCTGCTTCATGTCGTCCAGGCTCACGGGTCCTGACTGCACACCGTTGTGATTGATCCAGTATTGCATAATCTATAGATTTTTTTATCGATTGTTGCAAAGGTAATACTAAATTTGGGAAAAACCGCAATGTCAACCCGTTAAAAGTCGCTGAAGAAGCGCGGACGGATGAGCAGCCCAATGCGCAATCGCGAGTGATATTGCTTGTAGTCCATCAGGCACTCGCCATAGCCGTTGTAGTACTGCAGCATCAAGAACTGGTTGGAGTTGTGGTTCAACCGGTAGCCCACCTGCACAATGGTATTGAAGTTGAGGTTCCAGCCCTTGCGCTTGACCAGGGTCATGTCCAGCACCCATTTCTTGTCGTTGCTGATGGCCTGGAAGCCTGCCTGATAGATGCCGCAGTAGTCCAGGATGTCACGGTTGTACAGACCATCGATGATGGGAATCCAGAATTTGGCGTGAGCCATCAGGTTGGGCGAGATGTAGGCCTCGCCAGCCCATGAGATCTTGTTCCAGCTGCGTGAGGCGGTGCCGTCCTTGCCGTTGGACTCATGCTCGAGCATCATCGTGGCCTTGCCCACCAGCCGGTTCTTCAGGATGATGAACCGCGAGATACCGATACCCGGGTTGAAGTTCAGGTCGTGGAAGGGCAATGAGTTGCGGAACACGTGCCAGATGGCTTTCTGCGAGTAGAACAAGTACAGGTAGCTGTGATAGGGCAACACACTCTTGGTGAGTCGCTGCTGGAAACTGATTTGGAACTTCACGTCGCTGTTGTAGCCGTCGGGTGTGCCACCCAGCACAGTGCCGCCCACAAAGTAGGTGTCCTTGTACAGGCTGAAGTAAGGTCTGTTGTCAAGTTCGGCTCGGATGCTGTCGGCAATCTGTTGGGATGAGCCCTCGATGGTGACAATCTGCCCCATGGCGGGAAATCCCATCCATGCTGCCAGCATGGCAATCAATAGTAAAGTGCTCCTAATGTTCATCTTGAGTAAATGGTTTGATGGCGGCAAAGGTAGTCAAATTATTTCAGTTGTCAGTTTTCAGTCGTCAGTAATTAACTAACTCTTAACTCTTAACTCTTATCTCTCTCTTACCCTATTGCCCACATCAGCAGGAACCATAGCGGTGGCACCGCCAGGGCAGGCAGCATGTTCAGCACGTGACAATCCTTGATGCGCAGCAGCGACAGCCCTGAGCCGGTGATGAGCAATCCGCCCACGATGAGCAGCTCGGCCATCAGTGCCTCGCTCACGGCATTGCTCGAGATGAGCGCCACGCAATAGAACATACCCTGCCACAGCAGCAGCACAGGGGCCGCCAGCAGCATCCCGATGCCGTAGGTCGAGCCGAAGATTGTGGCCGTGACCAGGTCGAGGGTTGCATTGGTGAACAGGAAGGTGTGGTCGCCGCGCAGGGCACTGATCACCGGGCCCAGCATCGACAGCGGCCCGATGCAGTAGACCAGCGTCGCCGTTGCCAGACCGTCGGCCAGATGTGACCGCGATGGCGAGGCACCCTCGACCGTGGTGGGCTTGCTCTTGCGCTCCACCAGGCGGTGGAAATGCCCATCGATGTCGAGCGCCACTCCCACCACACTGCCGATGGCCATCGCAGCGATAAATAGCACCGGGTACTCGCTCTTGGGCAGGTTGGTCACCACCGCGTTGAGCCCGATGGCAAAGCACGCCAGCCCCAGCGCGTCGTACAGCACATTCTTGTATTTCTCCTTGATGCCCTTGTGCAGCGCCACCCCCATGAGGGTGCCCGCCACAATGGTGCATGTGTTGACAATCGTCCCTATCATGCTAATCGTCTGAAAAGTTTGAATTGGAAGCACAAAATTACCAAATTGCACAATCAATAGTGCACAAAATGCCAAAAATTGCACAAAAAAGAGTGCAATAGCGGTTTTCCGCTTCTTTTTTTGTTCTAATAAAAAATAATGTGTACTTTTGCCGCTGCTGGGAACTATTGTGCTTGAACTGTAACGAACTATTATTAAAGTATTCAATTTGTGATGAAAAACGCTTTATTGAAACCGCTTGCAGCATTGTTGCCCACCGCACTGATGCTGCTCAGTCCCATTTGCAGTCAAGCCGGCGATTACCACTTTGCCGACGTCAACCGCGACGGAGAGGTGTCGCTCATCGATGTCAACACCGTCATCGACGTCATCCTGGGCAAGGCCGTCGAGCCCCCTCAAGACAACAAGACCTTTATCGTCAATGGTGTCCCCTTCACCATGGTCCGCGTCGAGGGCGGCATGTTCACTATGGGAGCCGCCGATGAAGACCCCGATGCTTTCTCCGACGAGCGACCCACTCGCATGGTAAAGGTTTCGGACTACTACATTGGCCAGACCGAGGTCACCCAAGAGCTGTGGGAGGCTGTCATGGGCACAAATCCCAGTGTGTTCACTGGCCCTGGAAATCCAGTAGAACGTGTTTCATGGGATGATTGCAAAGAGTTTATCCGCAGGCTGAATGCCCTTACAGGCCAACCCTTCCGCCTCCCTACCGAGGCCGAGTGGGAGTTTGCTGCTCGTGGCGGCAACAAGTCGGGTGGCTATCTGTATTCGGGCAGTAACAATCTTAATGAAGCTGGATGGTGGGATGGCAATCATTCAACCTACACTACATTAAATGTGGCTCAGTTGGCACCCAATGAGTTAGGACTCTATGACATGAGCGGCAACGTGTTTGAGTGGTGCAATGACTGGCATGGAGGATATCCTGCTCCGTCAATAACGGTGAGCACTGGAATGATTCTTTTAGAGGACATCCCTGTTGATGGCAGCAGCACGTCAGCTACCATTAGTATTAATGGCTATCAATTATCTGATGATGTCTATATCTCCATTTCCGGTGATGGCTTCAGTGTCTCTCCTCAACACATTAGAGTAGGTGATATTAATAATAAGAATGTTTCGGTTACAGTTAACTACTCTGGCCCCCGTAATCAATCAGCCGAAGGCATCATTACTGTTAGGAGCAAGAATGCGCAAGACAAGACCATTTATGCTCGTTATCATTGTCCATCATTAGAGGTGTTTGCTTCCAATCCACTGGTTTTAGCCGACATTCCTGCCGATGGCGACCACACCACCCAGTCAGTAACCATTGTTGGCAATAATTTATCCGATGACGTCTATCTTGAGATTGTGGGAGACGGTTTTGTTGTTTCGCCCAACAGGATTGCCAGCAACGATGGGCATGTGGATTCTGAGTTCACCGTATCTTATTTAGGTGAGAGTACCGATCCCGATACGGCGACGCTGATTATCAGTACCACAGGTGTTCCGATGCAGACTATTGCAGTTGTTGCCAAGAAGGCTATTGCGGAATCAGACACAACTGTAGTGGACGGAGAGTTAAAACTGATGATTGCAAATAATGCAAATCAGGCCTATGAGGGATATGTCGATGTCAACCCCAAGGGGCCTGGAACTGGCTTCTATCGCATCATGCGTGGTGGTGCATGGAATTCTCAATCAAGATTTTGCCGCAACTCCTATCGTTATAGCCGCGAACCGTCGTTCAAGCATTTCTCGGTGGGTTTGCGACTTGCTCTGTGATATGACGTCGTGATTAATTATGCAACAATAATTGAGTTGTATACACTTTAAAGTCGTAAATTACGCACTTTAGTGTTAATGACAGGTTTAGTGGCATGATTATCCCCCCTGATAAAATAAGTTTTGTAACTTTTGCGGAGAGTTACAAAACTGCAACCTAATTATAATCAGTGCTTTGTGTGCGCTTGTACATAGGATTTTGATGTAAATATAAATGTTTATATGATGATACTTAATACAATTGAGAATAGGCTGGCCAGGATGATGTGTTTGGTGGCCATCTTACTCTTGCCAGGTTTTATTGCTTTGGCCAATGATGATGTGGCCTCGGTTGATTCTTGCGCCAGCTATAAATTGCTCGGAAACCATATTTATGATTTCGGAGATATCGATATGAAGGACGGACCGGTCTCGGCAACATTTTTGGTGCTTAGTGTTGGCCAGAATCCTATGATTATCACCAAGAGTTCAACATCATGCATATGCACTCAAGTGGCTTATTCACAAGATGTAGTGTTTCCAGGTGACACCTTGAAGGTAGAAGTGACTTACGATCCGTTTGTTGCGGGGACTTTTAAGCAATCTGCATTGATATCAACAAATACCCATCCTTACAACTATTTTAGAGTTTATGTCAAGGGGAATGTCGTTGAGGGTGTAGAAGAGAAAACGAAGGGAGGTGACTAAATACTAATAAGAGTTTATCAACATTGTCGTGTAGATATTTTTTTTTCGTTTAATTTGCACGTTAAAAAAGTTATATGTAAATTTGCACGTCAAAATGTAACTCTCCGCAAGAGTTACAAAATAGTGGTTGAATAAAATTATAATTTATAATGTATAATTAACTAATTTTACTAAACTGTTTTTATTATGAGTAAACGTTTTTTGAGCTCAATGCTTTTGGGACTCCTGTTTATAGTGGGAGCCTCGAGCATGTTTACTTCTTGTAAGGACTATGATGACGACATCGAGCGCCTGCAAGAGCAGATTGACAAGAACGCCAAGGCCATAGACCAGATCAACAATCTGGTGACCGACGGCAGTGTCATTTCTGACGTGAGGAAAGTTGCCGACGGCATTGAAGTCGTGATGGCAAATGGTAAGACCTACACCATCACCAATGGTACTAACGCTACCGTTTGGACAATTGGTGATGATGGTTACTGGTACAAGGACGGTCAGAAGACCGACTACTATGCTATCGGCAAAGATGGTGCTAACGGCATCAATGGCACTAACGGCACCAATGGCACCAATGGCACCAATGGTACTAACGGTAAGGACGGTAAGGACGGCATCTACTATGTGCCCAATGCCGAGACTGGATGCTGGGACATCTACAACGGTGATGGTACCCTCAAGGAGAAAACCAACATCTCTTGGAAGGCTGGTAACTCCAGTGAGATCACTGCCGTTAAGGATGGTAGCGACCTGAAGCTCTACAACGTCAGGACCAGCAATGGTTATGCCGACTTCACTGTTGCTCTGAGCAACGTGCTGCGTGGCTTCGTATTCCAGCCCGAGATCTACGTTGATGGTGTTCCCGCTATCCGCGTGGCTCAGTTTGGTTACAAGCCCTACAACATGACCCGCATGGACAATGGCAAGAATGGTGATGGCCTGGATGGCACTTCCACTGGTATTGAGGAGTTCGCTTCGATGGGTGCTATGACCTACAAGAGCCGCAAGACCTACGTGAAGTATCACGTGAACCCCACCAATGCCAATGTTGAGGATCTGAAGAACCTCAAGTTTGTCGTTAAGGCTAATGATGAGTATATCCGCACCCGCGCTCCCAAGCAGGACCGTGCTTCCAGCGACTTTGATGCCGAGGCTAAGTTTGTCGACTTCTCCAATGGTATGCTGACCGTTGAGGTCATCGTTCGTGGTGAGCCCGCAACCGCCGAGCACATCTCGGTTATCGCCCTGCAGACCGCTCGTGAGGATGGTGAGAACGTGACTTCGGACTACGCCACCGTTATCAAGAGCAACCTCAACGACATCCACATTGCCGACAAGATGCGCTTCACCAGCAAGGCTAAGGAGGATTATCACTTCCGCACAATCCTGCACAGCAAGGACACTTCTTGTGATCACATCGGCATCAAGGACTATGCCGTTACCCACATGAAGGATGAGAATGGTGAGACCTGTGATATTGAGCTTGGTTGGGACAATGCCAATGGTATCAACATCTGGGACTATGTAATGGCACATGAGATTGCCAATCCTTGCATCGACGCTACCACCTCTCTTACAGCTCTTGGCTTTACCTGGAAACTTGAATTGGTTAAGAACTTCACCTACGGTATCAATGACACCGATCAGGGTGAGTATGTTGACTTCAACCCTGAGACTGGTATCCTGAAGGTTAAGGAGAAATATGGAACTTCGGCTATCGACCGCACTCCCGTGATCCGTGTTCGCCTCATGGACGGTGACAAGACCGTGAAGTTGGCTTACATCAAGGTGAAGATCGTTCGCGATCCTATTCCTCCCGTTGATTACTGTGAGTCGTTCATGCTGGGTGAGGACTTCAAGTTCAACTGCCAGAAGGATGATAGCAAGATTGCCTATGACTACAAGCAGTTCAGCATCCAGATCTTGAAAGCTAATGGCTGGAGCAAGGATGACTTCCACAGCAAGTATCCTCAGGCTGTAGATATTACTACCGTTCCCTTCACGTTCGTTAATCCCGATGGTAACACGATTAACGTAACTAAGGAAACTGGTTATGTGCGTGAGCACATCGACTTCACCGAGGATGTTCTCGAGGAGGGTACTCATGTGCTTGAGTGGTTCGTTACTCCCGATGAGCTTTGGACACTTGCTAACCAGGCTGCCAAGGAAGGAAAGGCTTCTATCGAGATCTATAACCGCTTCCGCTATTACAATGAGCAGACTGACCGTCACTTCGACATCGTTCTTATTTCTCATGTAAAGGCTCTCGAGCTGTATCATGTGAATAAGGTTAACAACAATGGTGGTGAGTATGCCGACAACTACTGGTATGAGGATGTGCGTCACGCTGGTGATATTTATGGCTTCACCCGCTTCAACGTGGCAGTGCCCAATCCCGAGGGTCAGACTAACCCCAACCTCTGCGTCTTTGAGAATGACTTGAATGCTGCATTCAAGAACCAGAACGGTGAAATCGTTCTCACTTCCAGCAATTCTGAGTTTAAGACCAAGGATATTGAGTACTACTTCCACGATCACAACAAGAGGACCGTACAGGTTCAGCATCCGGGTAACAGGACTGCAAGAAGCATCTCTATTGACAAGAATGGTGACTACGAGCTGGTTGCTACTGGAAGAGACTGCTTCAACCAGATGCACACCAGAGAGTGGATCGCTCGCATTGACAACAATGGTTCTGCCCCCAAGAACACCTTGGTTTACAACAAGAACAGTGTTCTTGCTAAGGAGTTGATGAACTACATCATTACCGAGGCCGAGGCTCATGAGGGTCCCGATAGCGAGAGGAACACTCTGGAGAAGAAGAATGTCATGGAGGTCTACATTGGCCTGCGTGCTAACATCTGCGGTGAGAATGGCAGCAAGAAGCGCCAGATTAATGTGATCTTCCACCGCAAGAACGGTGATGCCGGTAAGGACTACTATGTTGGTCACATCTTGAAGCCCGTTTACCTGTATCACAAGTATGTTGACAATTACTTCATTGATGGTGTTGACGTTGACGAGGCTCACTCCTACATTGACCTTGCAGACTACATCGATATTCCCAAGCTGTATGATTGGCGTAAGCGTGAGTTTGTTAACAACAACAACTTCTGGAGCTATTATGGACCGTTTGTAGGTGACATCGACAAGATGGCCGAGACTGCAACTTGCAATCTTAAGATCAACGGTGATGATAGCTGGAAACCCCTGCCCTCGACCATTATCCTGGGTTACAAGTCTGATCCTTCTTCTTGGGTTGGTTTGTTGACCTACAAGAACAATGGTATCAATGTTGAGGACAACTTCAAGATCAGGACTGACATCGTGATCAACTATGGTTGGGGTACCTATATTATCCCCGATGTTGAGATCGAGGTTCGCAAGACCAAGGACACTCCGTTCTGATGCTTTTAGTAGGAGAATGAACTAAAACAGTTTTTTCATAGCATTAATAGCACAATAGTTCTTTGATGATTGGCACCGTCGCTCTTTTTAACAAGATGTGTGCGGTGCCAATTTTTTTCAAAAAAGTTGAAAAGGAAATGGCTAAGAGATTGATCAAGACATTATTGATTGCCGGGGTTGCTGTGGCTGTGATGTCGTGTAGCAAGAGTGCTGACGACGGCAAAGTGACCGGCAAGTTTGTGGACGAGTTCGGCAACAAGTTTGAACTGCGTGAGGATCACACCGCCACCATCCAGTTCGACGGTCAAGACAAGGTTAACGAGACCCGCTGGCACGATGGTGAGCACAGCGACACGTCCTATGTCACCATCGAGTATAACGGCGACACCACCTACTTCTACATGAGCCACGGCAAGCTCTACCGCAGCAAGGATAGTATGAAGATCGGTAGTCCCGCTGTTGAACTCAAGCGAGAGTAAACCTTTGTGATGATTATCGACCGATGTCATAATCAAGTGATGGGGGTGCGCCATGCCTTGGCGTGCCCTCATTTTTAAGGATTTGATGTGATGAGCACAGCAAGGATAATCATGGCAATACTGCTGACTGCTTGTTTCGCTCTGGGCGTTAGGGCATCTGTGCCAAATGCTGATGATGAGTTGTCGCGGCACTTCGACACCCAGGACGGGACCTGCATGCCGCGTGATGTGCGTGTGGGGGAACTGTGCTGTGAGTATTTCCTCTACTTCATGACCGACTCGACCGACCGGGCAACGCGGCTGGTGCTGCATGTGCAGTATTGTGCCGACGATCCGCTCCGTTATCGGGATGTGGCATTCATTGTCGATGGCGATGAGTACCACATCACGACAGCTCGGGCCGGACTCAAGCGCTTCAAGCGGCGCTACTACATGGAGGTCAGCGACACGCCGCTCGACAGCAGCGACACGCCGCTGCTCAATGCCCTGCTTGATGGTGATAACATCACGGTGAGGCTGACGGGAGCGGGTGGCATGGGCCATGTGATGCGGCTTGAACCCCGCCAGTGCGATAACATCAAAAGGGCGATCGCTCTTTATCGCCTGCAGGGCGGACAACTGTGAGAAACTAAGGAAAACCCTATGGAGCGTCATGTTTGTATGATCAGTCCACGCTTCCTGTTTTAAAGATAAACCTGCAAGTTCATTGGACTGGAACTTGAACTTTATTTTTTACACGCAATGAGAAAGATATTGATCAGCCTGTTTGCGGCATTATTCACAATGACGTTGAGTGTCGGCGTTGTCTCATGTGGTAAAGATGAGCCAACGATTGAGAAGCCTGACACCCCCGATAATCCTAACACTCCTGATAATCCCAATGATCCTAATGACCCCAACAATCCCAACCCAGGAGATCCTAACAGCGAAACCGTCATGACTGTAGCGCAGCAAAAACAGTATTTGGAGTCGGTGGCTCTGGAATTCATGGACATGGTGCCTGCCGGCGAGTTCCGCAGGTTGGGAGAACTGGGCAAGTATATTACCGATGTCTATATCAATTACTACAATTGGGACAGAGTGGGAGAATGGGGAAAAGATGTGTTTAATGCTGCACGTGAGCCGCTGGGGACGACATCGTTTGAAACCAGGTCGGAGTACTGGGGCAATTACACCTATACCTATAACTACATCTACTCCAATTTCAAGGCGCTGTTGATGGCCTCTAACTTCAAGGGTCACTTCATTGCCAAGAATGGTTACTGGAGTTATGAGCAGGCCAACGATCTGCAGTTCTTGTTCTATGACCAGCAAGGACAGACACTGGTACTCAAGGTGGAGACAAGCGGCATGACGGCCAAGGTGCATGCCTTTGATGTCGAGGACTGGACTGGTGGATATAATGATGACTTTGGTTACACTTATACCAATAACAGCTACTATGATCGCACGGCTTGCACAATCGGTGTGCCCGAGAAGGTCATTGTGACGCTGTTGCAGGGCCAGACGCAGCTTGTCAAGACAACCGTCACAATCGACCTCAAGAGCGTTAAGGACGAGGAGTTTGACCTGAGTAACGATGCCGTTAATGCTACTGTAAAGACCGAGTTGAATAATGGTTATGTGCTCAACTTCAGCCAGCTGGGTTATAAGGGCAACTCCACGGCAACTGTGCAGTTTACCATGACCAAAAACGGCAAGGCGCTCATCACATTGGCAGCAAGCGGCGACTTGAGCAATATCCCGTCGGTCAACGTCAGCGCCTTCAGCAGCGAGATGTTTGATGCCGATGACTATAACTTTGACGACATCAATGGAAAGAATGCATTTGTGAAACTGGATGTGCTGGGCAAGGTGCAGATGCAAGGCCGCTTGACCGATGTGCGCAAGTATGTGGATTACTTGGAAAAGGCTGATGAGAATGAGCGTAGTGAAAGCCAGTTCAAGTCCTACATTAATCAGGCCAACGAATTGACCGACATCAACCTGTTCTATAATGGCAAATCGACCAAGCAAGCCACCGTCAAGTTGGAGCCGTTCAGGGAAGATGGGTGGAGCAGCAGCTACTGGACTGCCGAGCCTGTGCTGTTCTTCTATGACGGTTCGTCATACAGCACATTTGACGCATTCTTTAATGACGTTGACTTCAGCAGGACAATCGATGCCTTCAAATCGTTGGCAAATGCCTATGCCAACATCATCGGTGAACAGATTGATTGGTAAGAAGTCTTTTCGTCTCGATGAGGCTTAAGCTACTCATAATCTGGATAACTATATTCTGCACATCTTCCCTTGGCGTCCTTGCTCAAGAGGAAGGTGTGTGGAATATTTCATTGGACAGCCTTGTCGTGAAGGCTCACCGGAACACATCAGCCGTCACGACAACGCGTGACGGGAAAATCAGTTGGGAAATCAAGCAACTTGAGTCGTTGCCCATGATTCTGGGCAATGCCGATCCCATGAGATACACGCAGATGCTTCCTGGCGTTCAGACCAATGATGAGTTGAGTAGCGGATTGCGCATTCAGGGTGGTGCCAATCAACACAACATCATCCTGGCGGGTGGCGTGCCGTTGTACAATGTCAATCACCTGCTGGGCTTCTTCTCCTCTTTCATTCCTTCACATTACCAGTCAATGTGCTTGACCAAGTGTCCGCAAGCGACTCAGATGGCTAATCGCTTGGGTGGAGAGTTATCGATGGTCTTGCCTGATAGCATTCCTGCAAGGGTGGGTGGAGAATTGTCCTTGGGCCTAATCTCGTCACACGCAACTCTGCGTTTGCCCATCGGAAGGAAGACATCGTTAGCCTTCTCGGCTCGGGGTTCCTATATGAACTTCCTGTATGGAAGGTGGTTGAGGAATGGTGAGCATCAATTTGGATACTCGTTTGTGGATGCCAATTTCACGATGAGACATCGTGTGAGTTCCTGTGATGCCATCATCGTTGATGGGTATCTGGGCAAGGATAATGCTGATTTCTTTGATCCCTCCTACCGGGCCTCAATGACTGCCACATGGGGCAACAGGATGGCTGCTTTGCATTGGGTCCATAATCCCACCCATGGCCTCAAAACGACCAGCAGCCTGTATTTTACCCAGTATCACAATCTCTTCGGCTTGTCCATGCCCGACATGTGGTTGAGGTTGCCGTCAATGATTACCGATTTCGGGTATCATGGACATGTGGAGTCGGGTAAGTGGAGATGTGGCATTGAGGCCATCGTGCACATGATCAAGCCCCAGTCCATTGAAGGTGAGCGTGGCTATCAACTATCAGCCCGACAGGTGACTGAGAATCGTCCGGTCGAGGCTTCGTTGTATGGAGACTACTGCTTGCCTATAGCTGAACACATCGGCCTCATCACAGGCTTGAGGAGTAGTGTTTTCGCTAATTCTGGAGTGAATTACTATGGGATAGATCCGTTGCTTAGCCTGTATTATGACAATCTTAATACCCGATTGACAGTCACAATTGGGCGCAAGCATCAATATCTGTTCCAGACGGGCTTCTCTGACGCTGGGTTGCCCACCGAGTTCTGGATGCCTGCCAATCGCACCGTAAAGCCCCAAACAGCCGATTCCTTTGGTTTCGCTTTTAATCACTATTTATTCAATCGCGGCTATAGGCTAAACGTGGATCTGTTTTACAAAAAGCTGGGTGGGCAGTTGGAATACTCGGGCTCGGTATTAGACTTGGTCAACACGGTCTATGATATCGATCGCATGCTATTGCATGGCAATGGGGAAAACTATGGCTGCAATGTGATGATTAACAAGTGTTCTGGCCGCTTGACGGGATGGGTGGGATATAGCTTCACTCATGCCTATTGCAGGCTTCAAGGTCCCGAGCAGGGTTCTGCTGGCGTTTTCCCGGCCAATCACTCAAGGCCCCATGAGTTTAATGCTGTGCTCGGTTACGCGTTGAATTCTCATTGGAATTTCGGCATGACGTTGGTTTGGGCCAGTGGTACCCCGTACACTGCGGCGCGGTCGATGTCGCTAATCAATGGTAATGTCATAATCCAGTACGACAAGCACAATGGTAGCCGGTTGCGGCCCTATGCCCGTGTTGATGTGTCTGTTAACTTTAAATGGAAAGGGCGACTTTTCAAGGAGAATGGCTTGAACTTCTCGGTTTACAACCTCACCAATCGTGAGAATGAGTGGTTCTACTATTTGAAGACCCGCAAGGATGGCCAGCTTGCCTATAGGCCTATCACTTCGTTCTTGACCATTCTGCCGTCGGTTAATTATTATTGCAAATTTTAAATGATGATGAAGAGAATCTGTTATTTGATGTTATTTGTTCTATTGGCTTTAGTCTCATGTCTTGATGATGAGAATGTTGTCAATGAAAAGTCCAGTCTGGTTGTGGAGGGTTGGATTGAAGATGGTGGATTCCCGGTGGTGATACTCACTCGGTCGATTCCTGTATCTCAACACTGGCTTGATCCCGACAGCTTGAGTAACTACTTGGTCCGGTGGGCAACTGTCAAGATCTCTGATGGAACAGACAGTGTGATCCTGACGGGCAAGTATGACCGCGGATACTATCCTCCGTATATTTACACAAGCAGCCGGATGATGGGCGAAGCTGGGAAAACCTATCAACTCACAATTGACTTTAACGATGAGCACGTTACTGCCACTACAACCATACCTGCGCGTCCCCAGAATGTCTCGCTGCGAGTCGTCCCCTGTGAAGATAGCGACTCGCTGTATCAAATCCTGTTGAGGTTCCAGGATTGGCCTCTTGAAAAGAATTACTATCAGCTTTTTACTCGGATTGGTACCTTCAAAAAACAATTCTTGGTGTCCTATTTGGGATCTGTTGATGATGCGGTTTTGGATAAAAGTGTCGAGATTCCTGTTTATCGTGGGCATGAGTTCATGGCGCATGACTACACTCCATTTTACCATGTGAATGATTCGGTCACAATAAAGTTTGCGCAAATCGATGAACCATCCTACCATTTTTGGGATGACTATACCAAGGTCTTGTCGCTGTCAGGGAATATGTTTTTATCAACCTATGAGAATGTATTCTCCAATATCAGTGGTGGCTTTGGGTGCTGGTGCGGACTTGGTGCCATAACTCGACGTGTCGTGATTGCCGACAGTATAGAAAAGCGGTAAGGTTAAAAGTGGTCGGCAACCGATATTCTCTATCATTTGGGTTTCGGGTTTCACTATTGTAATTGATAGTTTTTTATAATTATTCATTTTATCTTTCATGACTATAGTTAATGTTTTTGCTTAATTTGTGGTTAAACTTTTTGAAAAAAACCATGAACTATTGAACTATTTTAAACATTTTAAGTGCTATGTCAAGAATTGTTTTGGACTTGAATATCAATGGGGTTGATGTGTCAAGTCATGAAATCGTCGTTAGGGTGAATGGGTGTTCGATGAATGCAGTTTCACCCACCATGAGCGTGTGTAACCATGAGCCAAACCGGATGTTTGGCGAGTTTATAACTACCGAGGTACATCACTTGATGTCCTGTCAGCGCCTGCGCAGCGCCGAGATCCACCGCAGCGTCTGTCATCAATTCCTGCAATGGCGCGGTGGCACCGACATTGCCTTGCCGCAATTGAGTGCCAGCGTGATTGAGGCCTATGAGGCCCACTTGCGCTCGAGGGGCTTGTCGCTCAACACAATATCCTTCCACATGCGCGTGCTGCGGTCGTGCTATAACAAGGCCATCGAGGAGTATGGCCTTGAGAGCCGCCACCCGTTCAAGCGGGTCTACACAGGCATCGGACCCACCAACAAGCGTGCCTTGAGCATCGAGGCCATCAGGCAGATCAAGCATTGCCCCACCACTTGTCGTGAGGAGGCTTTTGCCCGCGACATGTTCATGTTCAGCTTCTATTGCAGGGGCATGTCGTTTGTCGACATGGCCTACCTCAAGCGTGGCAACGTCAAGAATGGTTGGCTTTACTACAAGCGTCACAAGACTGGCCAGAGCATCGCCGTCAAGTGGGAGCAGTGCATGCAGGATATCGTGGACCGGTACAGCAATGCCTCGTCAGACTACCTGTTGCCCATCATCCACACGCCCAACGGCAAGGAGCGCAACCAGTATCGCGGCATCCAGCACAAGGTAAACAAGTCGTTGAAGCTGATAGCGTCGCGGTGTGGATTGGGCAGCAACTTGACCATGTATGTCGCCCGGCACTCTTGGGCCAATGCCGCCAACAGCCTGAATCATCCTTTGGAACTCATCAGCTATGGAATGGGGCACACGTCGACCAAGACGACCAAGATCTACCTGCAGACCATCGAAATGAGTCAGGTGGACCAATTGAACACGGCGGTCCTTCAGGAGATTGGAGCCTTGTGACATGCCGTCGTGCCCCGTAGCGATCGGATTACCGAAAAATGTGCCGAAATCTTGCCGTTGTTTGGGTTTAACGCACTATATTTGCACATTGTGAACTGGGTGGTTGACAGGTAATCACCCTATAATGCTAAAGTTTTTCTATGGCAAGTCGATTGTTCTCGATGGTGTGCGCCCTGGCAATGGCACTGATGGCTGTGGGCGAGACGATGAGTGACGTGCAGCAGGCCACAGCGCTGGCCATGCGCTTGTCGCCGGCACTGGCCGGCAAGGTGCAGTTTCAATTGATTGAGGCCGACCGCGGCAAGGATGTCTTCTCGCTCGAGAGCCGCGGGGACAAGATCCTGATTGGTGGTAACCATGCGGGCTCGATGGCTGTGGGTTTGAACCGTTACCTGAACCGCTACTGCAAGGTGACTGTGTCGTGGTATGCCGGCATGCCGCTGTCGCTGCCCGATGTGCTGCCCGGCGTGCCGCTGCCCGAGCGGGTGACAGCACGGGTGCCGCAACGTTTCTTCCTGAACTACTGCACCTGGGGCTACTCGATGCCCTTCTGGGACTGGCAGCAGTGGGAGCATTTCATCGACTGGATGGCGCTCAATGGCGTGAATCTGCCATTGGCCATCACGGGTCAAGAGGCTGTGTGGTACAGGGTGTGGACTCGCCTGGGATTGACCGACAAGCAGGTGCGCGATTACTTCACAGGGCCGGCCTACCTGCCGTGGCATCGCATGGCCAACATCGATGGCTGGTGCGGCCCGCTGCCCAAGGAGTGGCTCGACGGCCAGGCGGCCCTGCAGCAGCGCATCGTGGAGCGTGAGCGCGCGTTCAACATGCGGCCCGTGCTGCCCGCCTTTGCCGGGCATGTGCCCGGGGCGTTGCGTGACTTGTTTCCCGATGCCGACATCCAGGCTCTGGGCTCGTGGGCAGGTTTTGGCGAGCAATATCGCACCTTCTTTCTCAATAGCGAGGACCCGCTGTATAGCCGCATCCAGCGCATGTTTCTCGAGGAACAGACGCGACTGTTCGGCACCGATCACATCTATGGCATCGACCCGTTCAACGAGGTGGACCCGCCCAGTTTCGAGCCCGACTACCTGAACAAGGTGTCGCAGCACATCTATGAGAGCCTCACTGCCGTCGACCCGCAGGCCCAGTGGTTGCAGATGGCGTGGTTCCTCTATTACCAGCGACAGGATTACACCCCACAGCGCACCCGTGCCATGCTCACGGGTGTGCCGCAGGGCAAGATGACGATGCTCGATTATTACTGCGAGTACAAGGAGATGTGGCGTGAGCACGAGGGCTTCTATGGGCAGCCGTTCATCTGGTGCTACCTGGGCAACTTTGGCGGCAACACCAATGTACAGGGCCGTATCAAGGAAGCTGGCGAACGCATCGAGCGAGCCCTGCAGCAGTGTGGCGACAACCTGGTGGGAATCGGCTCCACACTCGAGGGCCTTGACGTGCAGCAGTTCCCCTACGAGTACATCCTCGAGAAGGCATGGGACTTCTGCAAGTCCGACCAACAGGTGATTAATGAACTTGCCGACCGCCATGCGGGAAGCGAGTCGCCGTGTGTGAGACAGGCCTGGAAACTGCTCTATGACAGCGTGCTGGACATCACTCCGGGCAACTTTGCCGCACCCTTGCCTTGCTCCTATCCCGCCATGGGCAAGGAGGGCCGCAGCGTCAAGTATGAGCCCCGCCTGTTGCTTCGCGTGTGGGACCTGTTGCTCGAGCAGGATGCTGTCACGACCGATGCCATGACCATCGACCTGCTGTGGGTGGGGAGACAATTGCTGGGCGACCTGTTTCTTGTTGAGAAACAGAAGTTTGACCATGCCTTTATGGCCAAGGACAGGGATGCGTTTTTTGCTCAGAGCAACTTGCTGTTTGAATTGCTCATGGACCTGGACAAGCTCAATAGCCATCACCCCCATGCCACGCTGGAACAGTGGCTGCAGCAGGCTCGCGACCTGGGCAAGGCTCCCGCGGTCAAGGATTACTATGAGATGAATGCTCGTCGACTGGTAACTACCTGGGGCGGCAGCCTGAACGACTATGCCTGCCGCAACTGGAACGGCCTGATGTGGGACTACTATGCCAAGCGTTGGGAAATCTACATCCGCGAGGTCACCGTCGGCATCATTTCGGGCTCCGACCCCGACCAGGACAAGATGCGCTCGGCCATCGAGAAGTTCCAGGACAAGTGGGCCGGCTCGACTGACCAACTCATCCAAGGCTCGACCGACCAGGATATCTTGACCCATTGCCGCGACCTGCGACACAAGTACAGCGACTTGCTCGAGCAGTTTGCGCAATTTGTGCAATAAGGAATTATTGAGTGCGGATGCCTTCGTTAAATTTGTGCAATTTGTAGTTTAAATAATCCATAGTTTCTATACTGTGAGATGAAAGATATCAAGCTAATAATACGTGGGCAAAAAGATGAGTTGCATCTTTTTTAAATAGGCCGAAGACCGAAAACTGAAAACTAATTCCTACCTTTGCGGTCATGAAACAAGACAAGAACACTGGCAGCGTGTGCGTGTATTGCGCCTCGAGTGCCGATATTGATGAGAGTTACATCACCGCTGCGCGTGAGTTGGGAAGCAGGCTGGCCATGGCAGGCTGGCACCTGATCAATGGCGGTGGCCAGACGGGCCTGATGGGGGCCGTGACCGACGGCGCGCTTGCTGCCGGTGGTGAGGTGACTGGAGTCATCCCCAAGTTTATGGTCGACAATGGCTGGGAGCATCACGACATCCAGGACTTTATCATCACAGCCGACATGCACCAGCGCAAGCTCACCATGAGCGAGATCTCCGATGCCGTCATTGCCATGCCTGGTGGGGTGGGGACGCTCGAGGAGTTGCTCGAGGCCCTCACCTGGCGACAGTTAGGACTGGTCGAGGCCACGCCGGTCATCATCCTCAACATCAATGGTTACTATGATGCTTTGTTGCAACTGCTGGACCATGCCATCCACGAGGGATTCATGAAGCCCTCCCACGACCGCCTGTGGAGCGTGGTGGACACACCTCAAGAAGCGGTGTCGGTGCTCGAGAATATCCAGCCCGTGACATTTGATTGCAAGAACCCCTCGCGCCATGCCTGACAGTAGCCGTCCTGCCGATAGCGTTGCGATTGCCGATACTGCCGCCGCGCACTATGTCCCGCAGTATCTCGACGGTTTCCCCGCGGGAGAGACTGCCGACCCTGTGCAACATGGCGACCTCAACGACCTGCCAGTGATGGAGGTGCCCACAGCGGGAAAGGCTGTCCCGTTTGCACGCTCTCCGCTGCACGACACCCCCTCAATGTTGATGCTCATCGCTGGATTGCTGGCTGTCGCTCTGAGCTACCACAAGGGCTACAAGTACATCGAGAACTTCTTCCACTACATGTTCTCGACACGCCGGCGCGAGAATCTGTTTGAGGATCACACGGTCAACGAGACTGGTATCCAGGCCGCACTCATTGCCAACACGTGCATCGTCGAGGGCTTCATTGTCTATAGCGCTGTGCAGCATGTGTGGCCCTCACTGGCGCCGATGCTGCAGCGCAGCGTCTTCACCCACATTGCCGCCTATTGCGCGCTGGCTGTGGCCTTCTATGTGGCACAGTGGGCCGTTTACAAGGTCCTGGGCTACACCTTTACCGACAAGGTGGGCTCCAAGCTGTGGATCGACGGCTTCAAGGCTTCGCAGTCGTTGTTGGGTCTTGCCCTGCTGCCCGTTGCCGTGTTGTTGATGCTTTATCCTGGTCATGGCAATTTGCTATTATTGATAGGGGTGGCCTTTTATCTGGCTGCACGTGTAATATTTATTTATAAGGGATTTAGAATTTTTTATGGCAATTTGCCATCACTTCTGTATTTTTTGTTGTACCTTTGCGCCGTCGAAATGGTACCCTTGGCAATCATGGCAAGCGTAACATATTGGATTAGTGGTATTTTATAGTCATCGAAAAACCCATATGAACGTAAAAAAGATTCTGGTTTCACAACCCAAGCCGACATCCGACAAGTCTCCCTACCTTGACCTGGAGAGGAAATACGGTGTAGAGGTCGTTTTCAGGCCATTTATCAAGGTTGAGGGTCTCTCATCCAAGGAGTTTAGGCAGTCCAAAATCAATGTGCCCGATTATTCGGCCATTATCTTGACGGCGCGCACGGCAATCGATCATTTCTTCCGCCTGTGCAAGGAGTTGCGATACAATGTGCCCGACACGTTGAAGTATTTCTGCGTGAGCGAGACCGTCGCCCATTATTTGCAGAAGTATGTCATCTATCGCAAGCGCAAGATCTTCTATAGCGAGACTGGACTGATGGAGGATCTGATTCCCATCATCGCCAAGCACCACAAGGAAACCTATCTCATGCCTGTGAGCGATGTTCACAACGACAAGGCGCTGGTGCTCGACAACAACAAGGTGAAGTATGTTAAGGCCATCATGTATCGCACCGTGAGCAATGATTTCAAGCCTGGTGAGACGTTTGACTATGACATGCTGGTGTTCTTCACCCCTGCCGGCATCAAGTCCTATACCACCAATTTCCCTGACTACAAGGATCGGCAGGTTGTCATCGCCGCAATGGGACAGACAACGCTCGAGGCAGCTGCTGCAGCTGGCTTGAAGGTCGATATCACGATCACACCCGAGGCTCCCTCGATGGCCAGCGCTATCGAGCAGTATCTCAAGAAGGCTAAGGCCGAGGACGAGAAGGCTGCTGCCAAGGCTGCACGCGAGGCCGCCAAGCTTGAGAAGGAGAGACTGGCTGCCGCCAAGAAACGCTCCGAGGCCGCCAAGAAGGCCGCCGCCACCCGCAAGGCCAAGGCTAAGGCCGCCAAGAAGGCCGCCGCTACCCACAAGGCCAAACCCGAGGCTGCCAAGAAGGTCGAGCAAGAACCCATGACGGCTGCTCAAAAACGCTCCGAGGCTGCCAAGAAGGCCGCCGCCACCCGCAAGGCCAAGGCCGAAGCTCAGAAGGCTGCCGCCCTGAAGCGCTCCGAGGCCGCCAAGAAGGCCGCTGCTACCCGCAAGGCCAAGGCCGAGGCTGCCAAAAAGGCTGCTGCCAAGAAGTAATAAAACACTCGATAGAGTTCTGTTTAAGTGGGTGTGTCAAAATGAAGTGGACCCCAAAAGTTGGAC
>Ga0247611_10002068_pt1 | contig 33835 bp, 29 predicted proteins | sample 177DNAGHGhighgp2_FD_192422 | JGI IMG/M metagenome (GOLD analysis project Ga0247611, IMG submission 192422) | Sheep rumen microbial communities from Palmerston North, Manawatu-Wanganui, New Zealand - 1770 DNA GHGhigh gp2 | ecosystem: Host-associated > Mammals > Digestive system > Stomach > Rumen... | reverse complement strand
AAATTCTGTTATTTATTAACGATTGATCTAGAATCTGAATTAAGAAAATTATGTAAAGGAGATAAGATTCTTATGGATACAGTTGAGAAATTAAAAATCATGAGTAATGATACACCATTTATTACAAGTCTTGAAAAAGAACAAATAGAAGAGTATTGTCATAAAATAGCTTTAGAAGATGCGGAAGAACGAGGTAAAGAAATCGGACTTAGTGAGGGTAAAGAAATCGGAATTAACGAGAGAAATATTGAGATAGCTCGGAAGATGCTTGAGAAACAAAGTGATATTAGTTTTATTTCTGAATGTACTGGTTTAAGTATTGATGAGATAAAAAAGTTAAAGGTATAGATTTTGATGCCTTTTCTTTTGGCATTTTTTTCTTTATTTATTGACTATTTTTTTTTGTTTTGGTAAAGTTTTATATGTAGAATTGAGGTAATTATATGAATGATGATATTATAAGTAGTATTAGTCATGAGATTAATAAGAGTGAGAAACATGTTCGTGTTGTTTTAGAGATGTTAGAGGAGGGAAATACTGTTCCTTTTATTGCAAGATATAGAAAAGAAGCGACAGGCGCAATGACTGAGGATGAGATTCGTAAGATTAGTGAGGTATATGATTATCAAGTTAATTTGTTGAAACGTAAAGAAGATGTTATTAGGTTAATTGATGAGAAAGGGTTAATGACTGATGATTTACGTAGTAAGATTATGGATTGTCAGAAGTTAGTTGATGTTGAGGATTTATATCGTCCTTACAAGGAAAAAAAGAAAACTAAGGCAACGGATGCGATTAATAATGGTTTGGAACCTTTAGCTAAGGTTATTATGTCTTTTCCTGTTAATGGTGATATTAATAGTATTGCTTTAAAGTATGTTAATGATAAGGTAGAAAGTGTTGATAAAGCGATAGAGGGTGCAGGATATATTATTGCTGAATGGATTAGTGATAATGCATATTATCGTAAGTGGATTAGAAGTTATACTTATAGGAATGGTTTGATTGTTACTCGTGTTAAGAAGGATAATCCTGATATTAATAAAGTGTATGAGATGTATTATAATTATAGTGAGAAAGTTAGTGATATTAAGCCTCATAGGGTTTTAGCTATTAATCGTGCTGAAAAGGAAAAGGTTATAACTGTTAGCATTGATGTTAATGTTGATGAAATTATTTCTTTTTTAGAGGGTAAGATTATTAAGAATGATAAGAGTTTTGTTTTGTCTATTGTGCGGAATAGTATTCTTGATAGTTATAAGAGATTAATTAGTGGTTCTATTGAAAGAGAGATTAGGGCTGATTTAAAGGAGAAAGCTGATTGTGCTGCTATTTCTAATTTTAGTAAGAATTTGGAAAGTTTGTTGTTGCAACCTCCTATGAAGGAAAAACAAGTTTTGGCTTTTGATCCTGGTTTTGTTAATGGTTGTAAGATTGCGGTTATTGATAAGACTGGTAAATATTTGGATTCTTGTGTTATTAAACCTTTTTTGAAGGGTATTAGTGATGAGTCTTTGAAGAATTGTAAGGAAAAGATTGTTAGTTTAATTAAGAAGTATGGTGTTGATATTATTGCGATTGGTAATGGTACTGCATCAAGAGAAAGTGAAAAGTTTTGCGCTGATATGATTCATGAGTATGGGTTAAATGTTAAGTATGTTATTGTAAGTGAGGCAGGTGCTAGTATTTATAGTGCTTCTCCTTTAGCTATTCTTGAGTTTCCTAATTTGGAGGTTGAGAAGCGTAGTGCGGTTAGTATTGGTAGAAGATTACAGGATCCTTTATCTGAACTTGTTAAGATTCCACCAGAAGGAATTGGTGTTGGATTATATCAACATGATGTTGCGGTAAAGACATTGAAGGAAAATCTTGATTTTGTTGTTCTTAAGGCTGTTAATAGTGTTGGTGTTAATGTTAATACTGCTAGTCCTTCTTTATTACAGTATGTTAGTGGTATTAATAAGAAGAATATTGATAAGATTATTGATTATCGTGATAATAACGGTCGTATTAATTCTCGTGATGAGATTAAGAAGAAGAAGTTATTAAGTGATAAGGCTTATGAACAGGCAATTGGATTTTTAAGAGTACTTGAGGGGGATAATGTTTTAGACAGTACTAGTATTCACCCTGAAAGTTATGATATTACTTTTAAATTATTGGATATTTTGGGTTTATCAATTAGTGATATTGGAACACTTCATATAAGTGACGTTTTAAGTGGTGTTGATCGTGATGATTTAGTTAGTAAGTTGGGTACTGATATTTATACATTAGATGATATTATTAAGTCTTTGATTAGTCCTAATAGGGATCCAAGAGATGAAATGCCTCAACCTATTTTAAAGAGTGATGTTTTGGATATTAAAGATTTAAGTGTTGGTATGAAGTTACAGGGTACTGTAAGAAATGTTGTTGATTTTGGTGCATTTATTGATATTGGTTTACATAATGATGGTTTGGTTCATATTTCTCGTATTACTGATAAGTATATTAAGCATCCAAGTGATATTTTAAGTGTAGGGGATATTGTTGATTGTTATGTTATTGATATTAATTTAGATAAGGAGAAGGTTTCTTTGTCTTTGATTCATCCAGATAAATTAAGAAAATAGTACTTTTGTACTTTTTTTTTCTTGTTTTATTTACATTTGTTTGTTTTTGTATTAATATATTTATAGTAATTATAGGGGAGGTTTAATATGTTAGCTGTAATTTGTTCGTTATTTGTTTTTTTGGGGATGTATATTGGTAATAGGTATGATTTAAAAAAGTATTCTATTAATTCAATTTTTGGTTTATTTGTTATAAATGGTTTGTGTTGTATTTTGTTTAATAGCTATAGGGTATTATATATTAATTATCACAGGAGCACTTTTTTGTTTTTAGTTTTAGGTTGTATTTTGGGGTATGCTTTAATGAAACTAATTAGTTTTAAATATGAGGAAACTGATAATATCTCTATTTGTGGGTTTACTTTATTTAATACTTATTTATTTGTTGTTAGTAGGTTTAGTTTTTTCTTTTTGTTAGTTAATATTTTTTATTATATTTTAATTGGTATTTATATAAGTAAAAGTAAGAGTTGGATTTATGTTTTATTAGGCCTTATTTTAGGTTTGGTGTTTAGTTTATTTAGTAGTTGGGTTTTAGGTTATATGTTTACTATTTTATTTTCATTTGTTTTGTATTTTATTTTATCTGTTTATAGTTTAGTGTTTAAGAGTAATGGCAAAATGTATAATTATTCTTTGATTTGTGGTATTATAGTTGGATTGTTAGGATGTGTTTTATGAAGTATTATAAGTATTCTTTAAATATGAAAGTACTAAATATATTTAGTATTTGTCTATTTATTCCTTTTTATATTATTATTCTTTTACTTGGATATAGCTCCTATATTAATTTTAATTGTTTAATTTTGTATTTTTTATGGATGTTTTTGCATGAGTTTTTGCATGGCATTGGTTTTTCTTTAAGTCCATTTATTGATCACAAAAAGATTGTTTATGGTGCGAATTTGGAAAAGGGTATTTTTTATTGTATGTGCAAGGATTTGATTAGTAAAAAAAATATTATGATTTCTTTGATGTTTCCATTTTTCTTTATTGGTATTGTTACTTTGTTGATTGGATTTATATTTAATGTTCCTATTTTAATTATTCTTTCTTTATTTAATATTGCTGGATGTGCTGGTGATATTGCGATGTTTTTATCTTTTTTAAGGTTGCCTAGTTTTAGTTATATTGATCTTGATGATTGTACTGGTTATGTTTTGGTGAGTGAGTATGATTTAAGTAGGTTTAAGTTGTTTGGTATGAATTTGGTTGAAAGTGGGCAATATAGCGATTCTTTAAGGGCTCGTGATTTCCGAAAGTTTACTATTTCTAAGCTTTCTTATGTTGTGTTTTTAATTATTATAATTCTTTTTGTGTTTTTGAATTTTATGTAAAATCAATTGTTTTTAATTGATTTTTTTCTTTTATTATTGCGATTATTTTTAATATGTGGTATTATTAGTGGGTATTTGAAAAGGAGTGTTATAATGTTAAAAAAGACTAAAATTATTTGTAGTATTGGTCCAGCTAGTAATCAACCTGAAGTAATGGAAAAAATGGTTGAAGCTGGAATGAATATTGCAAGACTTAATTTTTCTCATGCTACTGATGAGGAAAAGATGCAATTTCAAAATTGTGTTCGTGAAGTAAGAAAGAGAACTGGAAAGAATATTTCTATTTTATGGGATACTAAGGGTCCTGAACTTCGTGGATGTGTAATGGAAGCTGATGATGAGGGTACTGAAGGTGCACAACTTGTTGTTGGTAATACTATTCGTTTAGTTAAGGAAGAAGTTATTGGTAATGCTGAAAGAATTACTTTTAATCACCCATCTGTTATTAATACTCTTGAAGTTGGGGATGAGGTATGGCTTGAAAATGCTAAAATGAAAGTTGTTGTTGAGTCAGTTGAAGAAGATGGTGTTACTTGTCGTATTACTCAAGGTGGTTTCTTAGGAAGTCGTAAAAGTTGTATTATTCCTGGTAAGCCATTAGATATTCCTTATGTTTCTGATAAGGATAGGGAGGATATTAAGTATTCTTGTGAACATGGTGGAGAATATTTAGCTATTTCTTTTGTTTCTAATAAGGAAAATATTTTAGAGATTAAGGAAATTTTAAAACAATATGGTAGAGAAGATTTCAAGATAATTTGTAAGGTTGAGAGTGTTGTTGGTGTTCAAAATCTTCGTGAGATTTTTGAAAATTCTGATGGTATTATGATTGGTCGTGGAGACTTAGGTAGTGAAGTTCCACCTGAGGAAATTCCAGCAATTCAAAAGAGAATTGTTAAGACTGCTCGTGAAATGGGTAAAATCGTTATTGTTGCTACTGAAATGTTAGAGACAATGATGGAAAATAATAGACCTAAGAGAGCTGAGGTATCTGATATTGCTAATGCTGTATTTGATGGTACTGATGCTGTTATGTTATCTGGTGAAACTACTGTAGGTAAACATCCAGTTGAGACTGTTGCTGCAATGGCAAGAACTTGTGCTACAACTGAAAAATATACTGATTTTGATGGTAAGTTTAATTTACCTGTTAATGATGATAAGGATTGTGTTGCTTTAGCTAGTGGTGTTATTAATTGTGCTAATATCATGAATGCTAAGTTAATTGTTGTTCAATCTCATACTGGTAAAACTGCTCAAATTTTAAGTAATTTAAAACCAAAGGCTCCAATTTTAGCTATTTGTGATGAGGAGAAGTTAGGTAGAAGAATGGGACTTAATTATGGTGTTTATTCAGTTGTTTCTGAAAGAAGTTCTTCTATTGATAAGTTTATTATTGAGGCTAAGAAGTGTGCTTTAGATTTCTCTGAAAAGAACGGTTTAGGTTTGAAGAGTGGAGATAAGATTTTAATTACTGCTGGTTTTGTAGAATCTGATGAAAGTTCTAGAAAATATGTTGATAGTAATTTAATGAAGATAGATACTATATAGTATCTATTTTTGTTGTATAATATTTATTGGGTGATTTTATGGATATAATTGGACATAGGGGTAATCAAGAAAAATATGTTGAAAATTCATATGATGCGATAATTGATTGTTCTAAAAATGATAGAATTGATGGTACTGAATTTGATATAAGACCTACAAAGGATGGTAATATAGTTGTTATTCATAATTCAAAAATAGGTGGAAATAAAATTATTGATTTAACTTTAGAAGAATTGAATTGTATTAAGTTTCAAACAACTAAAATAGATCAATTTGTTCAGAGAATATATAATTTAAAAAAAGAGGATAAGTATTTTAGAGATAAATATAAGAAAAGAGGTAGTGAAAGTATTCAAGTACCAACTTTAGAGGAAATATTAAAAGATTATGATAGTAATAAACATATGTTAATAGAACTTAAAGGTTTTGAAGGTGAATATAGTAATAAAGAACAGGATGTTTTTGAGAAAAGTTTGATTGAACTTTTGAAAAAGTATGATTATAAGAATAGAAATATCGCTTTGGAAGGATATAATTTAAAGGCTCTTTTTAGAATTAAGAATGAGTTACCTGATTTAAAAGTTGTTTCTTTGGTTAATAAAAAAGGAAATTTTGATGGTCTAGATATGGGTGTTGATGGGTTAAGTGTTGAACATCTTATTATTACAAATGATTTATTGGAGCGTATGATGAAGGAAAGATTGAAGTTGTATTCATGGGATGATAAGACTCCTAATAAACATTATTTTCATATAAATAGTATTTTAGAGAATTATAGGTGTGAAGTAGATAATGGTGATTTAGATATGACTGTAATAAATGATTTTCCTGAAGAAGCTAGAAAGAGAATTAAGTAGGACACAGATTTTTCTGTGTTTTTTAAATTTTATGATTTAAAAAGGAGGTATTTTATTTTTTATCTCGTATTATATTTATAGAGGGTATTGGACAAGTTTGTTTTATACCTTTGGATGGAGGTGAAATTATTAAAGTATATACTTCAAGATTTGACAGATGTTTTAAATGTATTTTTTTAAATCCATCTAATAAAGATTTATTACTTCTTCAAATTAAGGAGGCAACTGGTATTTCTATTAAAGATTTTAATTATTCTAATGTTGAAAGAAATTCTAATAATATTTATGTTAAGAGAAAGATATTAGATACTTTAATTGATAATGATTTTTATTCTATAAATATTGAGGTTAATGGAAAAAATTTAGATTATGTTAAACCTAGAAATACTAGTTATAATTGTGATACTTATTCTAATGATACTAAAGTACGTGGCATATATAGTGAGGATAAGGATATTATTCAAATCAATTATTCTTATGGATTAAAGTATAATGAACCATTAAGAGTCTATACAATAAGTGATAAGAATAATAATCAATATGTTAAAAACTTTAAAATTTATGAAATTAATATGGACTATATCATGGATTATTGGTATAATAGAAATAAGCAAGAAGTTAATATTGACATGGTAAAAAAATATAAATATTTTATTATGTTAGATCTTAAATATGATGATTTAGAAGAATTAATTGAGATAACTCAAGATGAAAGGATAGTGAAATATATGGAAGAATTAAAAAAAGTAAATAGTAATCCTAAATATAGAAGTTTAATATCAGAAGAAGAGGATGAATTGTTTATTAAGAATTCATTGATTCAACAAGGTGAAAAACGTGGTGAAAAACGTGGTGAGAAACGTGGGCTAAATAAGGGCAAGTACCTAGAAAAACTTGAAATAGCTAAGAATCTATTAAAAGATAAAATGAGTATTGATTCTATTTCAAAATATACAGGTTTATCTATTAATCAAATAAAGAGCATTACATTATAGACACAGATTTATCTGTGTTTTTTTAAAGAAAAAAAGCACTTAAAGTGCTTAGTAAGCTGTCATCATTCCCATCATCGCAATCATCATAACACCCATAACTCCTCCACCTGTACATACAAGCATTACGAGTGTTCTTTTTTCCATTGCTTCAAGACGTTCTTTATATTTTTGTTCACGTGCTTTATTTTGTAATGACGATATTGTTCTTGAGAACATTAATAATTGTTCTTGTTTATTTTCTTGTGATCCAATTCCAAGACGGTATAATAAACGCATCATTCTCATTGAATCTCTAACAGGGTATTCTCGTGCAAATTCCATGTATGGATCTACGCTTGAATCTCCTTCTTCAATTCTATCACATAAATGTTCTAGTCCTTTTTTAAATACATCAGGGGCAGCTACTATAGATTTTCTAAGTGCAACTGGAATTGTATAGTGTTGAGCTAATATTTCCAAACTTTTTAGATAATAAGGTAATAATAGGTCTATTTTATGCATGTGCGCTTTTCTAAAGTTTGAAAGGCTTATATATTCCATTTTAAACCCTATAAATGCAGCAATAACTGATATAAGCAAGTATATGTATCCAAAATTTGCCAAGAATATTACTACAAAGGCTATTATAAATATTAATCCCGCATTTTTAATTCTTTTGTTATACATTTTTGTTGAGTCAATTTCATCACCATATTTTAGTTTTAAAAGGAATTCATAATCTTTTTCTTTTAAGAATCCAAAGTAAGGTGTTATTTCTTGTATGAATTTTTTATGATCTATTTTTTTATTTACTATTAATACAAAGAATACTATTACTGCTATAGCAGCAAACATCCAAATTGTTATATCCATTATTCTGCACCTACATTCTCATTATAAAATTTTGTTCCACTTATTATAAAGACTGTATTTATAAATACTATACCATGTAATAAAATAACCATATAAACTTTCTTTAGGTTTTCAATGTATGTTGGAACTCCAAGTATAAATTGTATTAACATAACCATTAGGTATAATACTATACCAAATTGTAAGAATTTTTTATAGAATGCAGCTCTATCTATTCTATCTCGGTATACTGATTCTACAAGCATATCTATGTCTTGGCTCATATTTTCAAGTGATTCTCCTGCATCTCTTGATCCTTCGTTTGTTATTTGTAAGAATATTTGATGCATGTTTCTTACTATGAAATAGTCATATTTACTGTTCATGTATTCAAGTGAAGCATCTATTGTTCCGTTTGCATAAGACATGTCTATCATTACTTTTACATCTGATTTTACTGGATCTTCTAGTACTCCTGATGCATATACACCTTCTAGTGATTTTACAAATGCTTGTGTTGTTGCGAATTCCATTATTACGTTTGTTGTATATACTTGTATTTGTTCAAATATAAATTCACTATATAATCTTTTACATCTTAGGTATGCAAAGTATGGTACAAAGCATATTGCTATTAGTCCATATACTAATGCTACGATAATATTATAAAAATATAAGTATCCTAATACAGCAAACCCAATACCAAATATTGCAACTTGCAATGCATATTGTTTTGTTGTGTATTCTTGTCCTAATTCTTTTACTTTTCCTCTTACTTCTTTAAAAGAATAAGGTGCATATTTTTCATATAGTGCTCCTATTTGTTCTGTTACATATGTTGAAAATTTTTCTCCTTTGTTTTTTCTATATAATATTACATATACTGCAATAAAAGCTATAGCTATAAACATTACTGCTGTCATAATACCTCCTTATTCTTCAAATAAAATTTCATCTTTTTGTTCTTTTATTTCTGCGCTTGCTGGAATAATACAATCTTCTGGAAGTATTACTCCTTGTGCTGATAAGTAGTCTAATAGATATTTTGATGGGTTTTTCTTTGCAACTTTTCCATCTATTCCTTTTTTATAGATATTGTTATATATTGCATTGTTATTTTCATCTACATAGAATTCAGTAACACCTGCAATTTCTCTTACAAATCTTTTTGTTTCTTTGCTTTGGTATCCTCTAATATATATACCTATTTGTACATATCTATATATTGATTTTAGGAATTGGTCTATTTCTTGGTTTGTTTCTAGCAAACTGTACATACGGTTTGGAATTGATTCTGCTTTATCCGCATGTATTGTTGATAATATGTAGTGTCCTGATGATATTGAGTTTCTGACTGCCATTACGGCTTCAGCACTACGAACTTCGGATAGTAATATCCATTTAGGGTTCTGTCTCATGCAGGCTACTAATACATCTGAGTATGAGGCAATGTTATTTGTTTTCATTGCGACTATATCTCTATGTGGGAATATTCTATCCAAGTGTAGTTCTAGTGTATCTTCTATTGTTATTATTTTTTCATTTTCTTTTATATGTGCTCCTAGGTATTTAACAAATTCTGTTTTTCCTGAACCTGTTTCTCCACATACTATTATGTTGCAGTGTCCTTCTACACATTTTAAAAGAAAGTCATGTACTTCTAGTGTTACGTATTTTTGTTCTAGAAGTTTTTCTTTTTCTAGTCTTATTTTTGCTGGAGTTTTACGCAAAACAGCAGCTATTCCATTTTTAGCTACTGAATCATGTACGAAGTTAAAACGTAGTTCTGCGCTTTCAGCATCTAGTAGTGGGTGGGCAGAGTTAAATGATTTTCCCATTACGTTGGAACATTGAAATGCAAGTTTTTCCATAAATTCGTTATTAATTTCTGGATCTTCTATTCTAAATATTCCACGTGATAGTGTTTTTAACCATACTTGTCCACCATTACTATATGAGATATCTGTTATATCGTCTTCTTGTAAGTATTTTAATAATGGCCCAAAGTCTATTTGGGAAAACATGTTTTCATGCATGTTATCACCTATCTTGCTTGTTCGATTGTACTATTTGTTGGATCTGTTGATAATTGAACAGTTCTAGCTTTAATGTAATCAATTAATTCTTGTGTTGTTAATTTTGTTGTTGCTTCTGCATCATCAATCCATTTTCCGTGTGGAACTGGGAACATTTCAACATCTATGTAGTTTGATCTAAGTAATAGTAAGAAAATATCCTCTTGAACTCCAAATACTAAGTATTCAGGTTTCCTTGAACCATCACTTACTTCATATACATTGTTTCCATCTTGATCTGTTACTGTAAGTACTTCTACATTTTCTAGTAATTTACCTAACATTACTGATCCTTCATCTGACTTAACTCTCATGTAAAAGTCTATTTTATCTCCTGGCATAATTCCAGATCCATCTGCCATTTTCGTTTCACTTAATTTAAATGAAACTGCATATTCTCCTTCTTTTAACAATGACATAAGATAATTAGGCATTGTTTGTTCTTTAACTACTGCTTCTTTATAAAACATACTTCCTTCTGGAATCATTGTATTAAAGTTTGAATAGTAGTTTAATATTTGATTTTCATCAGTAAGTGCATTATCTGAGATATATGCTTCTGGCACATCTACATATTTAATCATATCTGATGTGATTTGAGTTCTTGGTTGAATAGTAGTCGCAGCTACTGGTACACTTTTTGGTTTTACTGTTTTATTTAGTGTAATTGTATAACCTATATATAGTATTGCTATTCCGGCTATTACACCAATTACTGTTACAGTGTTTTTGTTTTTTAAAAATCTAACTATTGAATTCATAATTTCTCCCTTCCTATTCTCATGTTAAATTATTTTGATATAATCTACTGTATCAATTATATTATACATTATATGTTTCATTATTGCAAGAACAAATTTATCTATAAATTGCATATGTTTTTGTTTCACTTGTTATTGGTATTCTTATCATTTTACCTACTACTGGTAAGTCCATTTTCATAAATACTTTTACTTGATAATAATACTTTTGTCTATATATTCTGTCGTTGTCACTATCTGTTATTACCATTTTATTGTATATACAGTAGTCATATCTTCCTGGTTCTGACCAAATCCATTTAGTAAAACCCTCTTCACTTTTATCAGGACAACTTGAATAATTATTTGCTAGAGGATATCCTATATTTCCTAGATATTTATTTACTGTTTCATCCCATTCATTTTTATATAGTAATGGTTTATTAAAATAATGTTTATCTTGTCTTTCAAATAACTCTATTTCATTTATAAGAAAGTTTTTAACTCTATATGCTTTACTATATGCCATACCACCTATTAGGAGTGAGAAGAATATAATTATAAATGTTATTACAAGATTCATAATAAAAGCATTTCCTATTGCACCTTTCATCTTCTACCTCCTAATTTTTATTATAGTCTCTAATATATCCACAATCAAATTGATAAGCGTTTTCGCTTCCTACATAGCTGGCATCTATACCATCGTACTTACCGTCTTGATTTGGGTCATATTGAAATAATGATCTTGAAGTTACTCCATCTGATGTAGGCAAACCAACTGATGATTTTACATAGTTATCTTGTAGAATTACTGCAAACCAACCTACTGGCGAATTTAAATAAGCTGTACCTTTCTTTATATCATCCGGCATATAGTTTTCATCTATCATTACCCCTTTAGAGTTTTTTATGAATGTTCTATATTCTGTCATTAAATTTGTTTTTCCATATACTTTTAATCTTATTAACTTTGATACTACTGGTAAATCTACATACATGTATGTATATACTCCGTATTGATAGTTATACGTTTGTTCACAGCCTGTGTTGTCAATTCCTTCACATCTATATTGTGAATTCATATCTTCATTATTAATATAATCCATTCTATCATGTTCTATATTATATGATATAACTGCATAGTTTTTTTCATTATCATAAGCACATTTTTCACCATCGGAAGCGTTACAAGATGCTTCAAATGGTACATTATACGATATTCCTTGTAATTTTTGTTTTATTGATGCTTCTGATAAACAATTAAATCCTTCATATTTTTCAATTTCATTAATAATTATGTTGTTTGCTTTAAATGCTCTAAAATAGCTAAATATTCCCATTATTATAGCAAAGCATACAAATACAAATGTTATTATAATATTTAGTAAAAATGTATAACTTATACTTTCTCTCATATAACACCTGCTTCCTAATCTCTTGTTTCAAGTATTGCATCTATTTGATTATTAATATTGAAATTGTATTGTTCATTCATTACTGCACCAGTTTCTTTTGTTTTTATTCTTATACTTACTTTTGGTGGATATTCATTAATATCATAAAACTCTATTGTATAAGTATTTGCTAGAGAGGCGTTTTGTGAAAATCTTCTTACAAAACTTTCTACAAATGCTTCTCTATTTATTCTTATTACTTCACCATTTGTTTTTGCATATTTGTCGTAATCAAATGCATCCCACATTGCTGCATTTGTTGTTTCTTTTAATACTGTATTTAGTTGTTGATCTGAATTTGTGACTTTTTGCATAAAGAATATTAGAGCAATTATTATTACTCCTACTGAAAAGATAAATGTTCCCCAAAACGATTCACTCATTATAATTACTCCTTTCTAGTATCCACCACTTATTGGTGTTTTATTTCCACATGTATAAAAGTCTATTCTTTGTGTTAAATCTTCTAAGTTAACTAAACCATCATTATTTGAGTCATAAGTTTTAAAATAGCATGTTTTTCCGCTTTCTGTGTTAACTGCACATTGTGTTTTTTCATATCCATTTTTATCTTCTGATGATAATCTTAAATAATCCATCGCACATGTTCCTTGTAATGATTCATTACCTAATGTTTTTAAGAATTCACTTCTGCACATTACTCCGTTTGTACATGTTAGATTTATATCACTATAAGTTTTATTTTTATTGTATTCTCTTATTTCAACCATTTTTGATGGTGTAAGAGTTACTTTGTACATTGGTTCCATATCATAAACTGAATAATCACTTACTTCTCTATTTTTTATAATGGAATCATATACATAGTTATTTTGTCCTAACCAGTTTACTCCTGGAAGCCTTGATCTTCCATCACGTGCTGGGAAAGGGTTTTTTAAATCAATAGTTCTAAAGAATACTCTTTCTGATATTTTTTTATTTGATACTTTTGTTTCAAATTTACACAAATTCTTTGTTACATTAAAATAGTTTGTCTCATCAGTTGATGATTTAAAATCAAAAGTATAATCTACAAATAGAGATTTACCGATGCTACGACCAGCAAATATTGTTTCTGAACCTCTAAAATTTGATTTATAATGTGCATATTTTTCTGCTAGTTTATTGTTATATCCATATAATGACATATTATCTTCAAATGATAGATAACCTTCTCCATCTCCATTCACATCAGATGATTTTACATTTATATCTTCGTCAAGTGAATAATTGATTGTTATTTCGTATTTTTTTGTTGCACCTGTATCATATTTACTTTTTATCTCTTTTATGTTAGCATGAGCAGTATCTGCATTTAGTATGTAATTATCATCATATATATGTAGCGTAACATTTTTAAACATACTTATATCTTCAAAATCGTTCGCAGAACTTGAAATATTTGGTCCAGCTGTACATTTTCTTATAACTGTTAATGTACCAGCATCTCCTATAGCATCTTTTCCTATAATTGTTCCACTTTTTTGAGGATTTAATCCATCATATGATAATTTAGATATTAAATTACTAAAATTATAGTTTATTTCATCAGTACAATAAGCTGCAGAATCTGTTGATGCAGTAGATGTTTTAAAAGGATATGTTGAAAACACAAATTCATTATCGGTTTCTAATGTTGTCGTTAACCTTCCTTGGTTAGTTGCACAAAGGTCACTTTTCATTTTTAAATTTGAGTGGTTTTCATCTGTACCAGGTTCACTATACAATCTTGTTACAAATGCTCCATAACCTTTTGTATTTTCTTGATAAATTGATTTCATTTTAGGGGGTCTCAGTTCTCTACCCTCTGAATTCATTCTATAATACCCTGGTCCATTTTTATCACTATCGTTACATTTTGGGTCTTCTGTTATCCTTTTAAATCCGATTGATGTTGCATCACTTGTTGTTGTAGTCATATTACATCCTGCATTGTACACAAAGTTTAATGATAAACCAGCAAGGTATCCTTCTGAAAGATAGTCCTTCTCTCTATTCGTAATTTTATTATCCCAAAATTCCATTATTTCTGATGCAGTACCATATCTATAATTATATACTCCCCAAGGGGTTTCATTATAATATATATAATATGTAGGTTCGATTAACATATAATAATTGTTATCTATTATTGCTTTTTTTTTGTCATTGTAAATGAGATTATCAATTTCAATCCATTCTGAATTTTTTTGTTCTATGTAACCATTATATGTTAGAAATAATGTCAAGAAATCTATTTTATGCGCTGAATTATAATAAAAACCCTTATCATTTCTATCTTTTACTCTATCCATAAATGCATTCATAAATTCTTTATATTTTTCAAATGTCTCTTGTTTTGTTTCAGGATTTGTGTAATTACTGATATCAAATCCATCTATATATAGTTGTACAAATTTAAATGTATTTGGATCATCATTCTGTCCATATTTGTATTTATATTGATTGTTTACTAATTCAAAATTTGATAAATCACTTTTTTTTAATACAGTTGTTTTTGTTCTAGAATCCGTTGATATTCTAAAATCTACACTGTTTGTCCCTGCTACTTTATTTCCATTTTCGTCGACCATCGTTACTCTAAACCTAAAGCCACTTATATAACATGCAGTATATCCTCCTATTGGGTTTCCACACGCAACGTTGTTCCCTTCTATTTGACCACCACCTAGAATTTTTATTGGTTCAGGTGGTTTTTGGTCATTATTAGCTTTAACTTTCAATATTGGTATAAACATTAGAAACATTAAAAATATAATAATTGTTTTTTTAGTTTTATTTATCAATTTATACTCCTCCTTCTAGTATCTTACTTTTTAAAGTATATCATATAATTATTTTTTTTAAAAGTATATTCTTTTAAAATACTTATTTATTTTTTAAAATTGTGTAAAATCAAAAAAAAATAGGTTAATAAAAACCTATTTTATCTTGTGTAGCTTCTTCCTAAAGCTTTATTAATTATATCATCAACTGTTCTATCTACAATGTAACCATTTGCTGTTCCAGGATAAATAATTTGATTTCCATTATAACGTTCGTCATAACTTTCTAGAGCAAGGAAAATAGCAGGATATTCTGGAATATTCTCGCCTTCCCATTCGTTTCTGATCATATCTACTATTGTACCGTTATCAGCTGCTTGTTCTAGAGAATTCAAATATTCACCTACTGTTTTATCTAATGTATATTTTGTAAAATCCACATTAGATCCTAATTCTTTTTTAGCATAGCCAAGATAGTCATATAAGAAGTTTTGACAATTTTTTATATCTGATTCGGAATAATATTGAAAAACACTTTGTAATACATTATCATCAATTTGACCATAATTTAATATAGCTAACAATAATTCGCATTCTGTTCCACACGATGTTGTACCATATATAGTATCAATGCTTATTCCATGGAATAGTTCGTATTTTAAATCGCTCGCATGATACCTAAATACAGCCGAATCATGAGCTATGTTTTCAAAGCTATAATCTACTTCATAGTATTCTGTTGGTGCTTCTGTAATTGGTTCAGTTGGTGCTTCTGTTGCTGGTTCAGTTGGTGCTTCTGTTATTGGAGCGTGTGTTGTAGTTGTTGTAGTTGTTGTTTTCTTTGTTGTTGTAGTAGTTCTTTTTGTTGTAGTTGTTGTAGTTGGTTTTTTTGTAGTTGTTACTTTTGCTGTTGTTTTATGTGTTGTTTCTTCTTTTTCTTCTGTTGTTGGTCGTGATGATCTTTTTAAGCTTGGTGTTAATGGTGAACTACTATTTGATATTGTTTCTCTATGTGCTTGTGTTGTTTCCTTATGTGATTGTGTTGTTTCTTCTTGATGTTCTTTTGTTGTTGTTTCTTTTTTTTCTTCTGTTGTTTGTGCTTTTGTTTCTGTTTCTTTTTCTTCTTTTTCTTCTTTTTCTTCTTTTGCTTTATATTCTGTTGTTGGTTCTTTTGTTGTTTTATTTTCTTTTGTTTGTGCTTTTGTTTCTGTTTCTATCATTTCTTCTACTGTTGTTTCTATTGGTGTTTTGTTTTCTTTTGTTTCTGTTTCCATCACTATTTGTGCTCCTGGTGTTGGTTCATCAGGTTGTTGTTTTACGTCTTGACCACAACCAGTTAATGAAACTGTTAGTCCCATTAAAAGTGCTGTTCTTGCTAAAACTGTTTTCTTGAACTTACTTGTATAATTCTTGAAGTTTGTAATATAATTTTTCATATTCTTCTCCCCTTTAAATAAGCGCGTGATTGTTGCTTATTTGCCCATATATTAGCACTTAATTTACTGTTTGTCAATTATTTTTTTTCCAATTTTTATATAATTTGGTAAATTTATGCATTTTTTTATCAAGTTTTGTAAAGTTTTAGAAGTCGAATTTTGATTTTTTATCAAGATAGTATATTGCGATTGAGCCCGATATTATTATTAATAATAGTATTGGCATGTAGAAGTCTCCTAGAAATTCTAAAAATGAGTATTTTTTAATTTCTGGTTCTGGTTCTTTGGTTTCTTCTTGTTGTTTTGATACTTTAGTTACTTCTTGTTTAAATTCTTCGTATGTAAAACTTGTTGTATTTGCCCATTTTGAACATAGTGAATTTGTATTGTTATTGCATACTTTATCTTGATAGTATGGGTTATAGTATGGAAGATTAACATATACTGTTTGTGCTTTTTGTTGTTCGCATTCTCCACTTTTAGGATATATTCCAATAGAGATACTTTGTCCTGGTTCTAGATTATCTATGATTGTTTCTCCTACTATACCATTTCCAAAGTATTCATTATTATCTTTTTTAATTTTTAATTTATCTGATATATTATATACTGTTATTGAGAACTTATTTGTTTGTTCATTATAGTCATAGTATGTACTTACTTGACTTGATAATGATTTATAAGTTGATAATTCGGTAGAGGTACATGCTGCTTTTACACTAAGTGGTATTAGTAATAATAATAGTAATTTACGCATTTTGATCACCCCTTAGTATATAAATATATTTTTGATTTCTCATTGTAAATATGAGTTTTATTTCTGTTGCATCTTTAATTTCTTTATTTATTTCTATATAGTATGTATTTTCTTTGTTTACTTTTTTAAACGTCTGTTCATTGAAATCATTTGTTTCTGTGTGTTTTTTTCCATTTAGTTCATATTCTATAGTTCCAAATTGGCTTATTAGTGATGAGATATTTTTTATTTTATTAATTAACGTATTATATTCTAGTGTACCTTCTATTTTTAACAATGTTTTTTCTTTATTTGTTTCTACTGAAGGTTTAATGATATCTTTAAAATCTAAGCATTCATTATTTATACATGTATTATATGTTTCTACATAGAAATCATTTATATCATAGCTATTTATCTGTATTTTGTAATCACTAAATCCTGTTTCTTTTGTATCGATTTGTTCTGTTAAATTGTATGTAGTTGTGTTTTCTTTTTGATCATCAATTCTTATTGGGTTTAGCTTTACATCAATTGCGTTTATTTTTGTTTTTCCTTTTTCGTAGTCAATTTTATCTATGTATCTAAATATCATGTTTGATGTTTTTAACTCTTTTGGTATTTCATATACTAATAGATAGTCTTTGAAATCAGTTTCTAGTTTTTCATTTTTATATGTTTTTCCTAAATCTATTAGTTCTTTTGTATATTTTGTTGTTGGATAATATTGAGTTTCATTTACTACTAATACTGTTTTAGCAGTTGGCAAGTCTTGTTCTGGAATTGTATTTACTGATATTTTAAGTGCGACTAGTATATTATCATCTACTATTGTTTCGTTTTTATAGTTTTTTGTTACTATATATGATTCTTTTATTCCTATATTCATTTGATCTGCATTGAAGAAATCATTTTCTTTATATATCCTACTATACTTATTTGTTTTTCCATATATGAATAGCGCTAAAAGTGCGATAAATAGTAATATTATTATATTTAATATAAATTTATTTTCTCTATAATAGTATTTTATATCTCTAATATTCTTTTTTATATTTCTTTTAAATACATTTCCTTCGAATTCTAATGCTACTTCTATTTCTTCACTATCTTCTTCGGAAATATCTAATTCGTGCAAATCTCTTACAAAGTCAAATTTTTTAATATCAAATCCTGTTGCTCTTACTAAGTAGAATAAAACACTTACAGTTTGAAAAAGTCGGGCTAAATTAGTTATATCCCTTATCGCTAAGGTTGTTTTAGCATCAACTAATATTTCTTGTAAATCGCTTACTATACCATGCGATATTACATATGTTATTAATACTGCTAAATATAATGCTATATTTAATATATAGTATAAATATGGTTTTTTCTTTTTAGCCAGAACAATAATTATAATTATATTTATTATTATTATGATCAGAATTAGAACATATACCCATGAGGTAAATAACGATTGTGTTAAATTTTTACCGATTACATTTGGATTTGTTTTATTATATTCAGCTAAAAAACTATATATTAATGATGTTCTATATAATAATATTCCTGATAAAATCGTTATTATTAAATGGAAAAATTTAAAGTTTTTTATAAAAAATGCATACGGTTTTTTTAGAATCATTTTACCCCTCCTATCCTATATAAATTATAGCATGTTTTTTCTATTTTACAAAGAAAAAAATACCTTTCCAGATATTTATTCACATGAAACAGCTTTGTATTTTGCATTTGCATTATGTTTTCCGCTTTCAATCACACATTCATCATATTTGCGAAATAATTCTTCTCTATCTCCACATGTAGTTGGTGTTTGAGCCGCGCAATAACCATTTTTCCATAATCCACCTGCTTCATTACAACATGACGCATATATTACATTTCCTGCCAATCTTGGAATTAATACCGAACCTATTGATGCGACTATACCCAAAAGAACTATAACAATCACTGTTATATTTGCTTCGCCTACTGATTGTCTCATATTATCACCACATAATCAACTAAATATTGAATCCTTCCTATTTTAATTATATCTAATATATGGATTTAAATCAATATTTTTTTATTTCAAAAAAAAGAATTAATCCTTTCCGGCTTAACTCTTTTTTTAATGAGTAACATTATTTACATAAGTTATCTTTTTCTAATCCTTTAAGATCTTTATTATTTAATGCACCACCTATGCATTTTGCTCCACTTATATATCCACCATTTTCTTGGCAACAAGATTTTGCACTCATTTGGTTCATCAATCTTGGAATTAATAATGCTCCTACTGCTGCTACTACACCAATTAATACAATTGTGATAACAGTCATATTTGCTTCTCCAGCTGCTTCTTTCATTCTTTCACCACCCTCCGTCTACTATACTTCGATTATATCATTTTATTTTTTTTTTGTAAATACTTATTTTTAACATTTACAACAATTTCGATTTTTTTTGACATACATTATTAATTATCATAATAAAAATTATATCTTTTATATTCGTATTTTTCTTTATTTTCACATGTTTTTTCTTTTATTGTTATACATATACTGTTTTTATTTTGATGCATATTTAACTCATCTATACTTTTAATCTTATCTACAAGTCCCATTTCAATATATATTTTTGGATTATTATTTTCGCTTTTTATTTCGACATTATTTTTTATTATTTTTTTATAGTTTTCTTTTGATATTAAATATAGTTCATCATCAAAATAATATTTATCTAATTTAACATTTTTAAAATAATATACTGTGAAAAATATCAAATTTATAATTAACAGTATCATAAATTTTTGTCTATTCTTTTTAGATATATTTAATATGCCTAAAAACACTATGTATATAACTGAAAAATATATATAATTTGCTTTATTTATATTTATATTTTGTATTAATAATGTTGCTATATAACCAACAAAAAACATTATTCCAATTATTTTTTCAAGTGGTTTCTTTTTATTTAAGACTATTAATCCATATATAAACATAGGTATATTTATATAATAAATCGGTCCAAAATATTTTAAAGAATTATAATCTAAAAAATCATATGATAACAATTCTACAATTCCTAGTATGTTTTCTATTGCATTTCCTATTCCCAATTCTTTTGCTCTAAATACTGATATTTTGTTTATTGAAAAAAATAATATTTTGAATTCGTTTATTATCCCATAATTTACTAGTATAAACATAATTAGTGGAATGGCTAATAAAAACATTGATATAAACATTATTAATGCTTGTTTTATACATATCATTTTTTTCTTTATAAGATATACTATGCTTATTATTGTAAATAATGGTATAACTATATAAGATAATGCATAAGTATAAAAACATAATCCAAATGATATACCAGTTATTAAAAATAAATATGTTTTTTTTGTTTTTATTGCCTTTATATATATATATAGTGAAATAACTAAAAACGGTAAAAGCAAATTACAATCTAGCCCTATTCTTGATGCTTGTACAAAATATGGACAGGCTGCTACTAAAAACATTAGAATAAGTCCTTCTTTTTCATGATTCAATTCTTTTGCTATCAGATAGCTAAATATAATAAGTAATATTCCAAAAAAAACCGATGGAATCCTTATTAATAAAATATTTGAACCAAATATCTTTATTAAAACCATTACTATATATGCATACATTATACTTTGACCTTCACCAAAGTTTTCTAAATAAATTGGATAAGATATTCCATGTCTATCTGTATTAAAAAATGCTAATGTATTTGCATCTACAAACATACCGGCTTCATCAACATGTATTCCCTTTGGGATATCATATAGTTTATATACTCTTAAAAAAATTCCTAATAAAACTATTATTATAAAAATTATTTTATTTTTTCTGTTCATATTTTTTTTCCCTTACTTTTTTTATTACTATACATAAAGCACTAGTTATTGATATATATTTAGTAACATTATATAGTTTAGTTCCTTTATAAAAAACACTTATTTTTCCTTCTTTTTGATTCGTTTTAAATTTTATCAAGCCATTTTCACTTTTGCTTATTTTGATTTTTTCGTCATTTATTTTCACTTCATATCCTTTATAATATATTATAGGAATTTCTACCTCAATTTCATCACACTCTGTTTTATATTCAATTGTTGTTTTTAGATTATTATTTATACTATACTTTATTTTACAGTTATTTAGTATTTTTCCATTGTTATTTTCTTTTTTATATTCAACTGGTAAGTATTCACCATTCATTATTTCATCTTTTAATAACTTTGTTGTTACTATATTACAGAATGGATAAAACAAATTTAGTGAAAAAAGCAATAAACATGTTAAAAATATTTTCTTTATATTTATATTTTTCATTACTCTTGTAAAACATGTTATAAAAAGGGCTGTTGAAAGTATATATATTCTATATGGAAATTGAATAGGTGAAAAAATTTTTTTCATAAACGGAATATACCAAAAGTATTTTGTTGTAAATATTAAACATATTATTCCGCTTATTAAGAAACATTTACTTGCTCTATCATATTTTTCTTTATTTTTAATATATTTGATACATAATAACAAGTATATTATTCCAATTCCGCATGGAAACCATCTTTTGAATGTATATCCCATTAATGTATAATATGGAAATTCAAAGAATAAAAATAAGATTGGTACTGTATTATACGTAACTACATTTTCTTGAATACTGTAATAAAATTTATTGCTAAGCATTTGTTCAATAAGTGGTAACAAAAAGTGACTTCCTATTAATATGAATACTATTATTGCTTTTATAATGCTTTTTATTTTTTCTTTATTGAGAAATTTTATATTAAAAAGTGTAAACAATATTAAAAATATTGTTATTAAATATAAGCTTATAATATGAGAAAATAGTATTCCTAGCATTCCAAATGATAAAATATAGTATTTTTTATTGTCGCCAAATATTATTTCATATATGCCTCTAATTACGAGTGGTATAAAAACTATTGTAATTGTTTCTGCAAGTGCACCTCTTTCAAACATATCAATGAAGCAATATGATGAAAAACCATATAATATTACAGCAATTAAAGCGCTTTTTTCATTTTTATTTATACTTTTTATTGAAAAATATATTGATATAAGAGAAGCCAGTTTTATCAATACCAAGAATATCTTATATGATGTAAATAAACTTATTCCAAAAATATTTAAAAATGCAGGTATATATAAAAATAAGTCAGGATAAAATAATCCACTACCATATCCATAGTTGTTTAAGTATTTGAAGTATATTGGATATCCTATATATCCGTGTTTTATATTTTCAGTTATCGCTTCTATTCTTTTTAAATGAAAGTTAATATCCCCACCATATGGTAAATTATGCATTATTATTGGTAATGTAGAAATAACAGTTACTATAATGATCAATAATACTTTATATTTATTATCCTTTATTTTTTTATATAAATTATTCAATGTAATCACCACGTTTTTTTATTCTATATGTATAGAATGTAGTTAGTATTATTCCTATTATTGATATCACTTTTCCTATTTTACTAATCAATGTTCCTTCATAATAAATTTCAATTTTTTTTGTATCTTTATTTATGTTTACATTTAATAATCCATTTTCTCCTTTTGATACACTATATATGTTTTTTTCGTCCTTTGCAATATATCCTTTGTAATATATCAATGGCACTTCTAACTGTTCTTTATATTTTAATACTTCTACATTCAATTTTTCTTTTTCATAATTATATTCAATATTTTGGTTCTTATAGTTATTAATTAATTCTTCATAATTATCTTTCATTTCTATTGGCAAATATTCTCCAAACATTATACTGTTTGGATACAAATCCTCATGTATATATGCATTAACTAGTGATAAACCGCAATTTAATATATATATAAGCATTGTGTATAAAATAATTATTTTTTTCAGTTTAATATTTTTACTTTTTCCTAATAAATGACACGCTACAATTATTAATAGGACAGTTATTAATCCATAAAACCTCCATGGAAACTGAATTATTGAAAGTAATTTATAAATTATAGGTATTTTCCATAATGGCTTTAAAAATACTAATATTAAAAATGCTATTGAAATTTTATATATGCTATTTATAAATTTATTATGCTTTTTACTTTTTAGATAATATCCTATTATTAAATAATATATTAAACCTATTCCAGGCGGTAACCATTCTTCATAAATAATAGGTTGAAAATCCATGAATAGTGCCAATAACGGCACACAATTTTCTATTATCATTACATGTGCTGTTAAATTAAATTTATTTGATAATAATTGTTCAAGCATTGGTAGCCAAAAAAAAGCGGTCGTTAGCATTGAAAAAATAATCTGTATTATTAGAGATTTAACTCTTTTTTTATCTTTTAAAGTTTTATAGTTTATTATTAAAAATAAAAATATGAAAAATATCACCATATATGTTGTTATTATATGCGATAACATTAATCCAATTAATCCTATTGATAAATAATACCCTTCATTGTAGTTTTCATAAAATATTTTATATAATCCTAATATTATTAACGGTATAAATATGAACGCTATGCACTCACCTAAAGCACCTCTCATATACATATCTGTAAATCTGTATAGTGATGTTGCGTATAGTATTATACCTAGGTTTGCTGTCTTATCATCTTTCATTATTTTTTTTATGCAAATATTAATACTTATTATTGATGCTAAGTTGATAAAGAATATAAAAATTTTACATGAGTTAATAATTGAAAAACCTAGTTTATAGAGTATAGCTGGTATATATAGAAATATATCTGGATAAAAAAGTCCATTACCATATCCAAAGTGATTTAAATATGTGTAGTAAACCGGTATCATTTTTAAAATGCTTAAATTATCTGCTACTCCTATTATTCTTTTTAAATGAAAATTAATATCATGTCCTTGAACCAATCCATTTTTTTGATAAAAAATAGGTATACTGCTGATTAATGCAAAGAATATTATAAATAGTATTTTTTTATATTTTCTTTTCATACACTTTTTTCTCCCTACTTGTTGAAATGTATATTATGCATCCAAATATACTTAATATACTAATAATTATCCCTAATTTTAAACCAGGTTGATGATATTCTACTAAAATTGTTGATTCCCCATCACCTAATTCTACTCCTATAAATGTGTTTAAAACTTTTTTGTATTCTTTTAGTTCATTATTCACATATATTTTAAAGCCTTTTTCATATGGTAGCTTTATCATTAAGATTCCACCATTTGTATTAATTTTTCCTTTTAATTTATTTTTTTCTATGTCATAATCTAGTTGTTCAATTATAATCTTATCAAGTGTTTTTTTATATTTTTTGTAATCAAAAAAATATACTTTTATGTTCTTATCTAATGATTTTTTTAAATCTATTTTTAATGTATTGTCATTGCTTTTTAAAATATAATAATTAGTGCTTTGATATATCAAATCATCTTTATTGTCATCAAAAATGTCATCGTCACTATTTGTATATATATAATATAGTGTATCTTTTTCTGTTTCATAAATATATTCATCATCAACATTGCTTTTTAGTGGTACCTCTTTGTAAAATTGTTCTTTTTCTCCTGTTATACATTCAAATATTTTTTGATCATATGGAAATTCAAAGTACATGTTGTTACATTCATTCTTTATAATATATCCAATACCTAGTGTACTCTTATTCTCGTATATATATTTATTATCTATTGTCGTTTTTAGTTCATAGCCTACATTGCTATTTTGTTCATCGCTTATTATTATTTTTGGCCCAATTATTGTATCTATTATTGGGGATTGATTATTAAATATGTATAGATTTGTAAAGTCTGTTTCATTATATCCTGCTAATGATAAAAACTCTATATTTCTATAGTTTATAGTTGACAAAAATGTGTTTATACCTCTATATTTATATATTAATGAATTATTGTAATAACTATAATCATTACTTATTTCTATTAAGTTTTTATCGTATTTTCTAATTATTTTTTCATAAGCATATTTAAAATTATCTTTTTCATTAAAAGTTGAATAACCAAATATAATTGATATATTTAATATGTTTTCAATTAAAATAAGTGTTATTATCAAAGTATTTTTTGTCTTATTGTTTTTCGTTTTTATTAAAATTGTAAAATAACTAGTTAAAAAGATTAAAGTTATCAATATTAATTTATAATTTAGAAATGAATAATAATTTGTAAAATTTGTAAGTATTATAAAATAAAATGAAATAATTAAGTATAAAATCATGTATAGTAATAATTTATTTTTTTCTATTTTTAAGTTTTTATATGACTTATATGAAATGCTTATCAAGAATAAGCATAACAGGAAACTGTATCTAAAACTATAAAAGAATGGGACTGTGAATAAATGCCAAACGTAATTAAATATTTTTATAAAACATGGCATTATCATAATTATAATAAGGAGTAATGTGTATATTCTTTCTTTTTTTGAATTTTTTTTATTTGTTATAAATATATATACTAGTGGAATTACTATTATTGAACAATATAAATTCATGCTTGTATAGTTTAAAGTGTTATTTAAATTCAGTGTTCCTATATATGTTTTTGAAAATAAGTCAAAAAAATTATAGTCAAATACCAATATTTCTTTTATGTCTACGCCTCTACCATAATTAGTCATTTCATAGATACATGGTATTAGGAAAAACGAACACATTAATCCTGATAGTAGTGAACTAATTATAAATTTTTTTGTTATTTTTTTTATAATTTGTTTATCCTGTTTTATATTATATTTTAATAATATTTCATATATATAATATAAAACACAGAATATACATAACATATATGATATGTAGTAGTTAGAAAGTATTGATATAAATAAAGTTGTTATATATAGTGATGGGGATTTATCTTCTAATATTTTTTCAATACCAATCAAAACTAGTGGAGCCATTATTACTACATCTAACCACATTATATTTATAAAGTAGTTGAGATTATATCCCATAAAGGCGTATAGTAAACTGAACACTAATAATACTGCATTGTCTTCTTTGTATTTTTTTCTCATATACAAATACATTGTAAGGCCACATAAACTTAGTTTTAATATTATTAGATATGTTATAAATTGAGGTATATTTTGTTTATCTATTATAATTAACAATAAATTTAATGGACTTGACATATAATAGAAGATGGTACCAAACATTGTTCCACCTAACCCTTTAGAGAATGAATAGAAAATGCTATTGGTTCCTTCAAATATTCCTTTCAAATAATTAAACAATGGATAGTATTGAGCATACATATCCCCCGATATAATTGTTTTGTTGGTTAATAATCCATTAATATAGAATATTGTTGTATATATTATTAAAGGTATTATAAATGATAATGCTATTAATATCTTTTTTTTATGTTTTTTTATTATTATGTTTGTTTTTTTCATTGTACACCTAATTTCTACTTCTGTTTAATTTTAACATATTACTTATTCTTGTGTAAATTATTTTGATTTACTTTTTTTAATAATATTAATAATGTAATCAGTATTATTAACGCCAATGATAATATATATAGTTTTTCGTTATAAAAGGTAATTTTATCGTTAGATAATATGTCGTATGTATATAGTATGTCATCATTGTTTTTTATTTTTAGTGATCCGATTTTCTTTGTGTTTTTATCAATTTTTTCTATTCCTTCAAATTCATATGTTAGGTTATTAATGTCCACATCATTATTTAGGTAAAGGTATATGTCTTCATCTGATTTTATTTCATATGTTTGTCTTATTCCTTCTTTTACTTTTACTGTTTTAATTGGTTTGTTATATTGAAGTATTTTTTTATAACTATAATTGTTCTTATAATATTCATATGTTTGTTGTGCATCTATTATGTGATATGAGTTTGTTATTGGTGCTTTTGCGGTTACTAGTAAGTAGTTTATTCCATTTTGTTTTGAGATGGATGCTAAACAGTTTCCTGCATCGTCTGTAAATCCAGTTTTTGAACCAAGTATTAATGATGTATCAATATTATGTGGTGTTGATTTTTCTACTATTGTACTTTCTAGTTTTACGTTATTTGTTGTTATATATTCTCTGGTTGTAAATATTTTATAGAATTCCTCGTTTTTTAATGCGTATTTTAGTAGTTTTGCTATATCGGATACGCTTGAGTAGTTGTCTTCGTCTGCTCCGATTGGATTTGAGAAGTGTGTATTTGTCATATTTAGTTCTTGTGCTTTTTTATTCATTAATTCTACAAAGTTATCAATACTACCTGATATGTTAATTGCAATACCATTTGCGCAATCAGCTCCACTTGGAAGCATTATTCCATATAGTAAGTCTTCATATGTTATTTCTTCATTTGGTTTTATATCTGTTGTCGCATAGTCTTCTAACCCTATTAGTGCTTCTTCTTTTATTGTTGTAGTTTGTTTTATGTCTTCTATATTTTCTAATGCTACTATAGTCGTCATTATTTTTGTAAGTGAGGCAATTTTTATTTTGTCATATGCATTTTTTTCATATATTATTTTGTCTTCATTTAAATTATACAGTATTGCGTATTCTGAGTTTAATTCTAGTGCTTGAACATTCATTATAGGTATTAATATGTAAAAAATTATTAAAGCTTTTATTAGTGTTTTTTTCATATTATCTTACCTTTCTACTAATGATCTTATTATATCAAATTTTTTATTTTTATTAAAGTTTACACTTTTATTATATTAAAAAACGAACTTTTTTAAAGTCCGCTTGACATTTCATATTTGGTGGAGCTGAGGAGAATTGAACTCCTGTCCAAAGATATCTTCAATTAAACTTCTACAAGTTTAGTTAGTTATAAGATGTCCTATAATAATTGTTAACTAACAAACTATATTATAGTAAGCTTATATAATTCTTTAATATCTCTAAGCTAGATATTAGTATATCCCATTAAATCGAACCTTCTTAGTCTCCCATGGGAGAAGAGATAAAGAAAGTTGCATTTCTTAATTTCTGTTAAGCGAAGGCTACAACGTTACCTTTGAACATTGAAGCAAATGCGTTTTTAATTTTATTTCCAGTTATTTTTTGTTTGGATATTACGGTTCCCACCGACTTGCCATTTAACCAAATAGTCTTTGTCGAAACCTGAACAGCCCCATAATTAAATTATAACATATAATTAATAAATGTCAATTAATTAATATGCCTAGTCATTATTTTTTTTGTTGTATATCTTATTATAGGTGATTATATGAATAAACGATGGTGGTTTGGGCGTGGAAAATGGTGGATTTTATTTTTTGCTTTTTCTATTTTGTTATTCTATCAATTATTACTTACATTTTTTATTTTAAGTAGATTTAATATTTTTTTAATTATTTTATTTATGGGGGTTGTTTTCTGGTGTTTTGTTAGAATTATATGGTGAGATAAATTTTTGGGTTTTATATATAAGATCTATCATTTTCCCAGCCTCTATTGTATTTTGATATTCTGTTTTGTTTAAATTAAGTTTTTGTGGCAGTGATATTAATATGAAGAATAGTTTTTGTTCTTCTTTTTGTAGTGGTGAGTTTTTTATATATATTTTATATATTTCTTCAAAGTCTAGTTCTCTTCCATGTTTTATGTATAACTTATACAAATCAAATACTGGTATTCCTATTTTTGCCTTATTCCAACTTATAAGGTATTTGTTTTCGTTTTCTATAAAGTGATCTAGTTCTAGGTTATTGTGTAGTACTACTAGTCTTTGTTTATGTTTTTCTTTAATCATTTTGTACCAGTTATCTAGTTCTTGTTTCGAGTAATAAAGTGTTTCTAGTATTTTAGTGAAGTTTCTTGCGATTAGGTATTCGTATGGGCTCATGTATACTTTGGTTTCTATTATGGTGATTAGGTCATTATAATATCCATATAAGTATTCTATATTGTTGTTTATATCTTCGTATAGTTCTTTATAGTCGTCTTCTGTTGTTTCTTTGTAGTGTGTAGTTTTATTATGTAGTAGACTTATTAGGTATATCATGTCTATGATTTTTTGTTCTCTTGGTATTTTATATTCTTCTATATATTCTGTTATTTCGTATTCTTCATTTTTGTTTAGTATTTTTGGTATATAGTTAAAGTTTCTTGTTTTTAGGTATTCATATATATTTTGTATGTTTTTTGTATTTTGTTTTATTATGTATTTTTTATTTTCTGTTTCTATTAGTGTTACTGTTTTTATTTTTTTATATTTTTTCGGTTTTATATTGTTTTGTTTTAGTATTTCATTAATTATCTGCATTTTTTTCTGGTATTATTATTTTATCTCCAAGTTTTATTTCTGTTAGGTCGTTATATTCTTCTAAAATGTCTTTTGTTACGTTGTATTTTGTCTGTATTGTTTCTAGATTATCTCCTTCTCTTACTATATATACATAATATGTTTTGTATTGTTCTTGTTCTATTATGTTTTCAAATATATTTATTGTGTTTTTTTCTTCGTTTTTTATTTCTTTTTTTTCTTCGTTTGTTTCTTTTTGTTCTTGTATTTGTGGTTCAGGTATTTCTTGTTCTATTGTTTCTTCTTCTATACATCTTTCTTCTAATTTTATTGTTTCTTTTTCTATTTTTGGTTCTTCTATTTTTTCTATTAGATTGTCTAATAATATTTCTATACTTACTTCAAGTATACTATTATTTATTATTTCATAATAGAAGTCGTTGATGTCTATTATTATGTTTTCTGTTATGTATTTTTCGTCTAGTTCTATGTTCATTGGAATTTTAAATTCGAAGTTGTCTATTAGTTCGCTTGTTTCTGTTATTTTATATGTTCCGTTTATTATTAGGTCTCCTTCTATTTCGTTTTGTTTTGTGTGTAGTGTGTTTTCTAAGGCTATGCTTGTTATTTCATTTACGTTTGTTTTGAATGTAAGTTGTTTTTTAAATGGTATTATTTTTTTCATTTTTACCCTCCTAGTTAATTGTATTAAAAAAAAGATAGTTTATTCTATCTTTCGAATATTATTTTGAATATTTCTTCGTATGTTTTTACTGGAATGTATTCTATATCTTTTTTTATTTCTTCTGGTATTTCGTCTATATCAGCTATATTATCATACGGAATTATTATTTTTTTTATGTTGTTTCTTGATGCTCCTGTACTTTTTTCTTTTAGTCCTCCTATCGCAAGTACATTTCCTCTTAGTGTTATTTCTCCTGTCATTGCGATGTTTGCTGATACTTTTTTATCTGTAAGTGCACTTATCAATGCGGTAGTAAGTGTAACTCCTGCGCTTGGACCGTCTTTTGGGATTGCTCCTTCTGGCACGTGTATATGGATATCTAGTTCTCTTAGTTTGTCTTCGTCTATTTTGAATCTTTTACTATTTGATTTTATATAACTGAATGCGATTTTTGCGCTTTCTTGCATTACTTCTCCAAGTGAACCTGTTAGTACTAGTTCTCCACTTCCTTTATAGAAGTTTACTTCTATTGGTAATACGTCTCCTCCGTATGTTGTGTATGCTAGTCCAAATACTCTTCCGACTTGTGCTTTTGTGTCTTTATATATATAGTGATATTTTTCGTTTCCTAGATATTCTTTTAGATTTTCTTTTGTAATTTTTATTTCTTTTGGGTTTTGTTTTTGCATAACTAGTTGTGTTACTATTTTTCTTATTATTGTTGATAGTTTTCTTTCTAGTTCTCTTACTCCTGCTTCTTTTGTGTAGTGTCTTATTATTGTAAGGAGTGCTTGATCTTCAAATTTTATTTTATCTTCTATTCCATGTTCTTTTTCTATTTTTTTTATTAAGTAGTTTTTGCATATATCTAGTTTTTCGTATTCTGTGTATCCACTAAGGTTTAATATTTCTAGTCTATCTCTTAGTGCTTCTGGTATTTGTTCTACATAGTTTGCTGTTGTTATGAACATTACTTTTGATAGGTCATATTCTTCTTCTATGTAGTTATCTGAAAAGTATTTGTTTTGTTCTGGATCGAATACATCTAATAGTGCACTTGCTGGGTCTCCTTTGATGTCTTTTGTCATTTTATCTATTTCGTCTACTAGAAAAACTGGGTTTATACTTCCTGCTTTTTTCATTGATGTTATTATTTTTCCTGGGCTTGCTCCTATGTATGTTTTTCTATGTCCTATTATTTCTGCTTCGTCGTTTACTCCACCTACTGACATTTTTACGAAGTTTCTATTTATTGCTTTTGCGACTGTGAATGCTAGTGTTGTTTTTCCTACTCCTGGAGGCCCTACTAGGCATAGTATTGGTCCTCTTAGTTCTTTTGTCATTTGTTTTACTGCTAAGTATTCTATTATTCTTGTTTTGACTTTTTCTAGTCCGTAGTGTGTTTCATCTAATGTTTTTTTTACTTCTTCAAGGTTTTCGTTGTCTTTTGTTTCTTTTGTCCATGGTAGATCTAGTAACCAGTCGATATAGTTTTTTGTAACGCTTGTTTCTGGTGACATTGTTGTTAGGTTTTCGTATTTTTTTAGTTCTTTTTCTAGTCTTTCTTTTATGTGTTTTGGAGCTTTTAGTTTTTTTATTTTTTCTTTTAGTTCATCTATTTCTGTATCTTTGTAGTTTCCTTCTCCAAGTTCTTCTTTTATTATTCTAAGTTTTTCTCTTAGTATAAATTCTTTTTGGTTATCGTCTAGTGTTTTTTTTATGTCTGAGTCTATTTTTTTGTCTATTTCGTATAGTTCTTGTTGTTTATATATGTCTTCAAGTATCATTTTTGCTCGTGTTTTTTTGTTTGTTTCTTGTAGGTATTCTGTTTGTCTTTTTCCGTCTAGCGGTAGGTATGGTACTATTATATCTGTCATTTTTGATATGTCTGTTGAGTTTATTATAAGTGATAGTACGCTATTTGACATGTTTGGTACTGTTTTTACGCAGTTTTCTATTTCTTTGTATATTTTCCTTATTAGTATATTTTCTTCTTGTTCTTCTAATTTTTCTTCTTGTATATTTGATATTATTGATTCTATTACTTCAAAGTTGTTATTTAGATTTAGGTATTCGTGTACTTGTGCTCGCGATTTTCCTGTTATTATTACTCTTGTTTTCCCATTTGGTAATTCTATTTTGTGTGATATTTTCGCGATTACTCCTATTTTTGGTAGGTTTTCTGTTTTAAGTGTTTCTACTGGTTCGTTTATGCTTACTACTAGTAGTTCGTTTTCATGAAATAGTTCTGAAACGTCTATTATATTCTTACTTTCGTCGTTTGTAAATTCTAGTCTAATATCGTTATTTGGAAGCAGTATGATTCCTTTTAATAGTATTACTGGTAAGTTTGTTTTTATCATGTTTTTTGCCTCCTTGAAATTGTTTTTTATTATATTACAAAAAAAATTAAATGTCTATATAATTGACTTTTAATTTGCATTTTTTTCTGATAGGTGTTGTTCTAGTGTTTCTATGTTGTATCCTTTTGTTTTTATATAGTTTATTATTAGTTCAAGTTCTTTATCTGTTGTTATTGTTATTAGTGAACCTGGTTCTATTTTTTCTTTTATTTGTTTTAGTGATTGTGCTTTTATATTTGGTTTTATTGTGTAGTGTTTTTGTTTTGAACATATTTTTAGATTTTTTTGATTTTCGTTTTCTGTATAGCAGTATTTTGTGTCTTTTAGTGATAGTTCTTTTTGTTCGTAGTTTTGTTTTTGGTTTAGTGGGTTTATTGTGTTTCCTAGTTGTTTTAGTTTTTTTATTTCTTTTGGGTGTTCTTTTATCCATCTATATTCTATAAAGAAGGTTGCTTTTGTATTTGTTTTTTTTAGTATATTTAGTGTCTGATTTATGTTATCGTTTGCTTTTATTAGGAATATCAGGCTTATTGTGTTTTTTTGCGGGTTTCCTTTTATTATATATTTTTGGAATTGTTGGTCTATTGTTTTTTGTGGTTTTATTTCTTTATATTTTATATAGTTTTCGTTATATTTTCCTATTTTTTTTAGTTGTTTATATGATTCGTTTACGTCTATTTCTTTTCCGTTTAGTCCTGGTATTATTGTATTGTTTTTTATTACTCCCTCTATTGGTTCAATTTTTTTTTGTTCTTTTTTTTCTTTTAGTTCTATCATTATTTGGTCTTGTTCTTGCATTACCGTTTGTGTTTGTTGTGTTATTATATAGTTAAGTGTCATTAGGGTTGCTAATCCTAGTATACTTAGTATTTTTTTCATCATACCACCTAGTTAAGTATATGTTTTTTGTTTTTATTTTTTCACTTTATTTTTTTTTAGGCATATTATATTTTGAAAGGGGTTTTTTATGAATAATTCTTATGGTAGGTCTAATTTTTCTAATGGTTTTAATGGTGGTGGTTATTCTTTTGGTGGCAGTTCTATTCAAGGTGGCCAAAATGATAGGTTAATTGGTAGCGGTTTTGTTTTTCCTTTTTTACTTGGTGGTGTGACTGGTGCTGCTATTGCT
>Ga0247611_10002065_pt1 | contig 33843 bp, 55 predicted proteins | sample 177DNAGHGhighgp2_FD_192422 | JGI IMG/M metagenome (GOLD analysis project Ga0247611, IMG submission 192422) | Sheep rumen microbial communities from Palmerston North, Manawatu-Wanganui, New Zealand - 1770 DNA GHGhigh gp2 | ecosystem: Host-associated > Mammals > Digestive system > Stomach > Rumen... | reverse complement strand
GCGCACCTTTTAGGATACGGTGAAGCTATTATCGATATCAGGGGCAGCAGAGAGAAAAAGAACGAGCCGGAGGACAAGCAGAAGGAAACGGCTTAACAGACAAGGAGAAAAAGTGAATGAGCAGATTGAGCAAAGAAGAAACCGCAAGGTATTCCGGGGCGAACTGGATGATAGAGTACGCCAGGAAGTACGGCCTTGAGGCAGCAGAACAGGAACTTGAAAGACGTGGAGCAAGGAAGATCCCGCTGGCGCTCAATGATCCTGACGTCAGGAACTTTGAAGATTACACCAGAAGCAATGTCATAGCTACGGTCCTTATGATGGCGGTAGTGACCTTAAGGGATGAATTCGGATTCGGTACCGAAAGAATTAAACGGTACATAACAAGGTTTAACAACAAGACCAGCTGTTTGCGCGAAGGTTACGTGTACTGGAAGGAACTGCAGGAGACGATCAGGGAAGAGACCGGCATATTAATTCCCTTGCCGGCAGAGTTCACGGAAGGACTGACATGACAGACAAGGAGAGACGGATGGCTATTTCAGAAGCGCAATTAAACATATTGGAGAGGCTTATCCGGGAGAGCAGGGATAAGAAAGACAAATATGTAGAGGAAACACTGGTTACTGCTGCAGCCTGTCTGATAAAGGAAATACCTAAGCAGCTGGTTGAACGGGACAGCTTCAAGCAAGACGGCATAGTATTTTCAAGTGCCAGATGCCCGATCTGTAGGATAAGGTTCGATGAAGACGATGACAGATGGCTTTCAAAGTACTGCCCGAACTGCGGCCAGAAGCTGGACTGGGGCACATGTGATTGAAACCCGAAAATGGGACAGTCAGAAAGGAGAGACTTATGGAACTTACAAAAAAATATTACAAGGTTTCCGAAGCAGCGAAGATCCTCGGCATATCAGCTGACAAGGTCAGGGATTACTGCCATGTGGAAAAGAACCGGTTTGCATTCAGACCGATGAAGAATGGAAGACCGGGACAGTTCCTTATAGATCTTGAAAAGCTCATTGCCTATATCGAGAGACCGAGACAGGAAAGGACAATGTACCTGTTCACTTCGGCGGAGAACAAAAGGAGACTCGGATGAATAAGCGAAGATTTTTATTATATTTCCTCATCACCCTGACAACTTTGGCTATTATATGCGCCGCTATATTTCTCCTTGTCTCGATAAAGAGAGCTATAAAGACACATGCCAAGGAACTGACCTTTGAGGAAAACATAGAAGCCATGATCAAGGAGCACAGACTGATGGCAGACAGATTGATTAAGAACTGGGAACACCGGAAGGAAGAGGTCGGACTTATAGCGGAAGTTATATTCTGGGAAAATTGGTTTACGGATCCTGAGCACCTGGCGGCATACTATACAGGAGCGGTCGCGATGAATAGAGTCCACAGCCCGGCATGGCCTGACACGGTAAAGGGTGTCCTTTACCAGAAGGGACAATACAGCACTACAAAATATTTTTACACGAAGGAGCTCCCGCCGGAAGTATACGACATGGCGTGGGATATATACAGGAACGGAACGCCGGATGTTCCTTATGATGTGGTATTCCAGGCAACCTTTAAGCAGGGACGGGGAGACTGGATAGATCCGATAAACGGTGAGCACTTTTGTTACGGTGAGGCATAAAAGCTTATAGACGCAGGATATCCCCAAAAAAGGATTTAAGTTTTTGCAATAGAAAGGAATATTGATGAAGATTTCAAAAATAGCGAAGCTTGTTAAGGATGCCGGAAGTGTGCAGCTGATACAGGTTGATGTATTAACAATGTATATAGGAGTCGGCGGAGCGATATACGCTACCGAGGATTTACCGCTTATATCCGGAAGAGAGCAGGCCAGAGCTGTACTTGACCTGACAAAGAAGCTGATGGAGAGCATTGAAGTTGTCGAGGATACCGGTACCATAAACTGTATCGGACCGGCGGGGCTCAATATGAAGCCTGACGATAAAGAAACAGTGGAATGGGAAGTAAAAAGGATTCCGGCGGCAGCAGTGGTTGATAACGAGATTGTGGATATACTGGAACTTGAAGACGGAGAAATTTTGTTATTTGACAGCGCATATCTGTCACCATTGAAAGAAGAACAGAAAAGCCCATATTTCAAATTTAAAGTCCGGGAAACACCAACAAAGCAGAAATACATTGTAGTTTATGACGGGCTATTCATAAAGGCTGTAATAATGCCTGTGAAAGTCGGTCCGAAGTATTTTGAACAGCTGGACAGCTTTATCGATGCAATGAACAGAATACGGCCACAGAGTCACTTGAACGCCCCAGAAAGGTAGCGAATGAAAATACAACGTAAGCAGCTGAAGAAAAAGCAGAGAAAAATGTGTGAAAAAGTTGAATATCATTGTGGCAAATGCCCTATGAGATTTGAGTTTGACGATGAATCATTTTGCTATGAGGATGTAGAACGGCTTGAATGGGCAATCAAGGACTATTGGAACGAGGAGATAGAAATGGTGAGTGAATGAAAATACAAAGAAAACATTTGACGGAAAAGCAAAGACAGCAGATATATTACATTGGTTATGTTGCTTGCATGGAAGATTGGTGCAGACATTGGGCGAAAGATAAGGAGGTTAAAAATGGTCAAAACAATGGATGATCCACATAATTTTCAGTATAAAATACAAACCTATGTATTTACCGAAGAAGAAAAGAAAAAAGTAGAGGAAATAATGGATAAATTAAGACAGATTTTTCAGTGCCGAAACGTTTCTTTAGCATGTCCAGATGGTATAAGTGGCGCATCAGATTATCAGGATATGGTTATAAGGCTTGATGGTTGTTATATGCCATATGCAAAAAGGGTGTGGAGGTCAAAGGAATGACCGTAGCAGAAATCATAAATATCATACATGAGCAAGGTATTGAGAATGAAGTTTTTGAATTACTCACACAATGGATGATTGAGGATCGATACAACAAGATGAAGAGGATTAGTGAGAGCGAAGCGACCATTCGAGCAATCAACAAGATTGCTAATCAAAACAAAAATTTAAAGCAAGCGATTGATGGAATTATCAGTTTAAGCGGAAAGTGAGGATGTATGAAATATATAGCAATATTTGATTTACCCGAAGGTTATAAGATGGGGTGTGCTGTGGGGAAAATGATAAATCCCGAGGGTAAAGAGATTTACAACGAAGAGGATTTTGAAAATGTATACGCACAGATTGAGCCGTTATCAGAGCAGCAAGCAGAAGTATTTGAGAAATTCAATACTGTCACAAGAATTTTGCAAGACTTAGGCATTGGTTGTGCTTACAATATGCCGAGTTTCTGGTGTAACAAAGGCAAAGACTATAAGGCCATTCCGACAAAGTACCATAAAGGATATATGCAGGCATTGGAAGATGTCGAAAGAGAGGTCAGAAGGAAATTTGGTTTTGCTGAGAGGGATAATGTTATTGATTATTTTTTTAATAGTCCATTTAAGGGAATGGCAGAAAGTGAGGATAAGGATGAAAAACATTATTGTAATGTCCCCAACTGTTAACATGTCAGCTTATGAATTTAAAGCATTTTTGTCAAGGTGGCCAACAATAATCAAAAGAGTCAACAAAGCAAGTCGGTATATAGAGTTATTAAGTGGTTATAAGATATATTTCAGAGCCGAAACAGAAGGACAAAGAGCAGTGTTAGGACTCCACGCAGATATTATTAGTTCAGATAAATTTGCAACATTACAGGGTAAAAAGGTGAGCGAATGAAACTAAAAAAGAGAACACCTGAAGAAAGGAAAGCGTATGTTGAAGGATATAGCGCTTGCAATGAGACGTTTAGAAAGTATTTGAAACAGGAAAAGTCAGTTGAGGATGCTATTAAGACAATGGATGCGTTAGTGTTCGCATTAAACGGAGGTAAGTGATGGTTATTATCACGCAAAACAAGCAAGCTTTATGGAATTTTGATGATATTTCAAGGATTCATATTACCGGTAACGGAACCGGACTTCAGGCAGTCGGTAGGAATGGAGCCGGAGGGGAAATCGCAAAATATAAGAGCCGTGAACAATGCACTTTTGTTTTGGGAATGCTTGAAAGTGCCATAGCTGCGGAAGAAAGAACTTTTGCATTTCCTCCGGTAGAATCCATTCAGCACAATACGATTCACCGTTCGTCCGGTGGCGGTTCAAGGCATGGAGGGAGCTAATGGAAAAGAATATGCGGAATATCCGCAATGAGTTCAAAAAGAACGGCATTTTCTATACCACTACGGAGCTTGCAGAGACCTTAAAGAGATATGTCGATTATCAGCCAACGGCTATTTATGATCCGACGTGCGGACAAGGGAACTTGTTGTCAGTGTTTGATGACAATATCCCCAAATACGGTCAAGAGCTTTTCCCCGATGAGCTTGAAAAGGCTCAGGAGAGATTAAGAAATTTTACCGGATATGCAGGGGACACACTGAAGGATGACGGCTTTAGGAATCTAAAGTTTGACCTTATTGTAGCCAATCCGCCGTTTTCAATCAAATGGGAACCGGACGAGGCGGATGAGCGGTTCAGGGACACACCTTGCACCGCTCCGCCAGGTAAGGCGGATTATGCGTTTATACTGCATATACTTCACCATTTGAAAGACAACGGCAAAGCTATTTGTCTTGAGTTCCCAGGAATCCTATACAGGGGGCAAAGGGAGGGCAAAATCCGGGAGTGGCTTGTAAAAAACAACTGGGTTGAAAGGGTGGTGCACATTCCGGGTAATACCTTTGTAGATACTACGATAGCGACCTGCATAGTTGTTTTTAACAAATCCAAGAATACAACAGACATTATTTTTGAAGATCGGGAGCTTCAAAAGGAAAGAGTCGTCAGCATTGATGAAGTCATTAATAACGGTTATGCACTTAGCGTAAGAAATTATATCGTAGAAGAAACCCAGAAAGAAAAGGTAAACCCGATTGAACTTGCGTTTGAGGCAAGAAAAGGGTTCCTTGACAGACTCGAAAGAGAATTGATGTTTGAAACACAAGTCTGCCAGCTTGAAGGACTGAGCATAAATCCGTTTATCGAGGATATCAAGCGGATAATATTGAAGTATGTTGAAAAGCCTTCAAAGCCGCAGATTACGGAAAAACAGTTAACAATAGATGAGTGGCTCAAAGGAGGCAAATGAAGATGGAATGTAAGAAGCCGGGAGAATGGAGACTGTTCGGACAGCCTATAGCTGAAAATGGTGGATGGCTTTACATAGTAGGCCGCCAAAGGAATACTGATGAGGTCCTTCATTCAGGAAACATCGAATATAGAGGACAGTATACCAGCAGGGAGAAAGCCGAAGAACTGAAGCAGAAGCTGATAAGAGGTGAGGTGCAATGATGGAAAGGTCTATCAGCGATATGAAGCTTGATATCGTACGCTGGGAACTTGAAGATGCGGAAGAAGTATCCGAGCAGGAATATAAGCAGCTCTGCAAAGAAAAGCCTGACAGATATGGGGACGGTCCGTTCAAGGTCAAGAAGAACAGCTACAAGGCAAACTTCTATAAGATCATCTGCGAAAGCATACTTGACACGCTAAACCAGAGCGACGGCATGATTCGGAACCACTGGGAGCGCACCAGGGCACAAAAAGAAAAGGAACAGACAGAGTATAATCTGTAAACACATATAAGGAGAGACAGAGCAAATGGGAATAATTGAGATTGAACTTGAAAAACTGAAGATCCATCCGAAGAATATCCGGACAGAGTACGAAGGCATAGACGAACTGGCTCAGAGCATAAAGGAAAACGGTATCATGCAGAACCTGACTGTGGTACCGGAATATGATTATTATTGTCAGCTGTACGGTACCGTGGACACTCCGGCAGTTAAAAAGCTTAAAGAAGTTGCGAAAGAGTCCGACTGCTATCTGGTAGTGATCGGGAACAGAAGACTGACAGCCGCAAGAAAGGCGGGACTGAAAACCGCTCCGTGCATGATCGTAGACAGCATGAGCGTAAAAGACCAGATAGCGACCATGCTTACCGAGAACATGAACCGCAAAGACCTGAAGATCTACGAAGAAGCAGCTGCCATACAGATGTGCTTTGAAGACTTCGGGTTTAAGATGGAAACCCTTGAAGAAAAGACCGGGCTTTCCAGGACAACGATACACCATCGGCTGAACATCGCAAAGCTTGATAAAAAAGCGTTGAAGAAGGCAGCAGAAGACAGCGAGTTCCAACTGACTTTTAATGACCTGTATGCACTGGAAAAGATAGAGGATGTAAACACCAGGAACAAAGTCTTAAAGGAATCGCGTAACAGTGCTGATCTTGCAAATAAGGCAAGACTGGCGGCAACCAATGAGCTTCGTGAGAAAAACAAAAAGGCTTTTATCGAGATAGCCAAGGAAGCAGGACTCACCCCGGCACCAAAGGAAGCGGAAAACGATCTTTGGTACGGTAATAAATGGGAACATATTAAGGAATATGACCTGTTCGGGAAGATACCGAAGAAGCTTCAAATAAATGATAAAGAAGCTATGTATATTGCACGGTACAATACGTTTTACATAATAAAGAAAAAGTCTAAAAACAAAAAAGATGAAAAGCTCACGAAGGAACAGCAGAGGGCCCGTGAGATTGATAAAGCACACAGAGAGACAAAAACATTGTACCGGAACCTCTTTAAGGATATGGGGAGCTTTATCCGGGACAATATTTTTAAGGGCATAAATAAGCTTGATGATGAAAATAAAGAGATCTTTGAAGAAAATATCTGGAAATACTTTATAGAATACGGCGCGTGGGTAACCATGAATCAGGTCCAGCAGGCTTTATTGGGAGAAAACATGTGGTCAAATAAGATCACTCCGCAGATGCGGGCAGATGCCGAGAACGAGGCAAAAGAGCTGCCGGCACTCTTCCAGAAGATAAGCGTGGCATACTGGAATATATCAGACTGCGACCTTATGAATTACGACGGATCGTTTAATAAGAAGAGTGCAGGGAAAGTGACTGCAGTATTCAAACTGCTCACACTGTTCGGCTACAGCTGGCCGGACGAGGAAGCTGCTCAACTTGTAAGCGGGGATCATGAATTATATCGGAGGGATGAGAGATGATGAGGCAGGAACAGAATGAAGACAGATTAAAGGATATAGTAATGGTGATATCGGCTATCGGTTTTCTGACTGTTCTTATTTTTATAATAGGAATAGTCGGAGGCTTACAGACGGATAGCCTGGGTACGCCTTCATTTATTAAACGTACGGCTGCATGCCTGATAATAATGATCCTGTCCGTACGCGGCATATGCTGGTCTGAAAAAGAAGATGAGTATGAAAACCTGTAAACGAAAAAAGAAGTCTTGCAGCTGGACACTGTAAGACTTCAAATCACAAAAGATGCAACCTAATAAAAAATACAACTTTCATCTGTTTAAGTATATCAGATACTGTCTGAAAAGTCAATAAAAAGACTGCCCGCATGTCCCGTAAAAATGAGGGTCAGGGGCGGTTTTGAGAAGTTCATAAAATAATTAACTTAAGGACACGGGTATATATTTTTACCGGGATAGATGAAGGTGGTTTATGAGTGATCTATCAGGGAAGGTGACAGGTATGCCATACGTAGAAAGTATATGCAGGGCAGGTAAGACAGTCGAGATCGAGAGGTACTATACAGCCAGATACGGGAAAAGGGGACAGAAGAGGAGTGAGAGACGGAAACCTACCCGGGATGAACAGAGAGAGATTAACAACCGCCATGCGGAGAAGAAACTGAGGAGACTGATCAATGCCAACTTCGTACCCGGAGATTATCACCTGGTGCTCTCATATGCTCACCCGAAGGGAACGGATCCGAGAACACCCGACGAAATGAAAGAGGATATCCGGAAGTTCCTGAGAGGGATACGCAAAGACTGTAAGCTGATGGAGTCGGACTTGAAATATATCCATGTACCGGAGATCGGGAAAAAGGGAGCCCGTCATCATCATTTGGTGATAAGCAAGATCAATCCGGATATCATCAACAGGCATTGGACACATGGATTCGTTCACATCAATCCGCTGGACCACAGCGGCAACTATGCAAAGCTTGCAGCATATCTCATCAAGTATGCAAACGAGACGATAGGTACCACGGAAGCAATCACGGGGAAACGCTGGAACTCATCCAGGAACCTGATACATCCGGAGCCGAAGGTAAAAGTGATCACAAACAGGGAATGGTACCGGACCGAGCCAAAGGTACCGAACAGGTTCAAAGGAAAATATATACTTGACAAATCGACCGTAGAGAGCGGAACGATATCGCCGGAGTATGGCGGGTTCGGATTTTTCAGGTATACGCTTATCATGAAATGTTGAAATACAAAAAAAGGAGAGACAGAACAAATGAGCGCGATAGAAAGATTATACAATTTCTGCAATACGTGCAGGCTGGAGCTGCACATCATGCGGACAGAGAGATTTACCAGGATAGTGGTGCTCTTGCCGAATGATGCGGAGATCGGACTTAGAGGTTCAAGGATGAACATGGAGGTCTGCGAGATTCAGGATGCCGATTATACCAAATGTGCAGAGCTGGCAGCAGAACGCACCGAGCAGAGATATTCGGAGATACTTGAATATAAGCGTGAAAAGATTATGAAGATGATAGAACGCAAGAAGAATATCACAGCATAGGCACCAACGGCATCGGCCGTATATATATCACACAGGGAGGGCATTGCCGAAGAAGTAACAGGATTTTTGTATATTGTGGACAGATACAAATATCCTGTTACTCTACCGCCCGGGAAAGGAGAGACAGAGTGAAAGTGTATTATGAGTTGGATGACAATGATGTCCGGAACATCATTGCGGAAAAATACCAGATAAGACCTGAAAAGGTCATGATGATGGATATAGTGACGGGAAGGGGATTTGCAGTGAAGGTTGACATGTCGGATACGGAGACACCTTCACAGATAACCGATATTCCGGTACCGGATCCGGAAGACGATGAGGAGGTACCACAAGAAGCCATGAAGGAAAACGACAAAGAAAAATACATAAACAGGCAGCAGCTTCTACTGGAACTGGCAGACGCTGTCAAAGAAGATGATCCGGAAGCAAGATACAGATATCTCTGTGAAAAAAAGCTGGACCAACTTATCAAGGCTGATTATACGGTAGCCCAGATATGCAAACTGTATAACCTTGACATGAAGCAGCAGTATAGGCTTTACAAGGTTGTAGGCGACAAGAAGAAAGCCGCCAAGAAAGCCGAGGGAAAACCTGCAGAACCGGAAGAGGATAAAGGAATGATATCCCGGCTGAAAAAGAAACAACAGCAGCGCGTCGATGAAAACGGGATTACCTGGTATATCTGCCCGGTATGTGAGAAAGAGTTCAATATCGAGAAGTACCCGGAATATTCATACAAGACTACCATCAAATCACATAAATACATATTCTGCGGATATGTCTGCAAGAGGAAGGTGGAGCGATTATGATCACGGTTAGCGAGCTGATAGACATATTGACACAGGAAGTGGCAAAGGACACGAATATCCTAAACTGCGGTGTCAGGATAGATGACAGAAACCTGAAGGTACTATTCGTCCATCCTAAACAGAACATACAACAGGAACCGTACGAGCACTGGAAGGAGGTAAAGATGGATTGAACAAAGAAGATCTTTACCGGCTATGGGCATACGACAAAGAGATCAAGCTGTGGAATGATATGACGGAGAACAATTCGGAGAAGAACAGCACGGAAGTTAAAAAGATCATATCACGGCTCAGAAAGAAAGCAAAGGACAAACGCAAGGAGCTCTATAAGTTTATTGAGACTGTCCAGGATCCGTATTACCGGATACTTTTAAAATGCCGCTGCATTGACAGAAAGAGCTGGAAGGAAGTGGCACAGATCCTTGGAGGCACACCTGACTCTCACCGGATGGCTCTGGAACGATATATAAGCGAGACTCTGTGATGTTGTTCGATATGTTCGACATGTTCGCTTGTGGATTGTGGCAGCAGGATTTAAAATTATAGCGAGGGCAATGAGGCTAAGACTCATTTACTTGATGGGTGCAGGTTGCTCACCTGCATCCGTCTCTCCTTGCATGGAAAGGGTGATGATATGGCCAAGGAATGGGCAGCAGATTTTTATGCCAGTGGGGCATGGCACAGGGTACGGGAGTATGTGATGAGACGTGACAGGTTCATGTGTCAGCATTGCAAAGCACCGGCCACTACGGTACACCACCGGATACACCTGACACCTGACAACATTCATGATCCGATGATATCACTGAATCCGGATAACCTTGAGGCAGTATGCGACGATTGCCACAAAGCTATCCATGATGCCGAGCGCAAGAAAGGTTTTAACATGAAACCTGAAACAATCATGAAACGCGACCAGATAAAACTTGATTATCAATTCGATTCGGACGGCAACATCGTTCCGAGATCCCCCCGGGGGTGAGCGGAATTTTATACTGGCACTCTTCACCGACGCCCACCCATCTCTCGAACTGACTGAGGCGTGCGTAGGGGGTGTGGTAAAACGAACAAATTTTCGAGTTTTCACATAAAGAAGGGAGGATTTCGATGAAGCAGGAATTTTCTGCAAAAAAAGAGCTGAAAAAGCTCAAAAGTATCGTGGAGTGCCTCCCTGAAGAGCGAAAAAAAATGACTGAAGGGCTGGTCAAGGATGCTGCGTTTATGGCCGAGCAGTTAGAGAAACTGCGAAACCATATTTCTGCAGAAGGAGTGGCCGAGGAATACCAGAACGGAGAGCACCAGAAGGGGCGCAAACTCAGCCCGGAGGCTGATATGTACGTCAAGCTCCAGAAACTGTATTCGTCGACCATTAAGCAGCTCACGGATCTGTTACCTTCAAACGATATCTCTGTACCGGGCGCAGAGCTGTTGGATTTCATCCGCAAATGAATTATGCGATAGAATATGCCTCCCGGATTGCATCCGGAGACGAAGTGGTCAGTGAGAAAGTGGCCAAGGTGTACGAACGTGAGACCGCCTGGATGAAACACCCGCCGGCAGAGTTCCCGTACTACTTCGATGAGGCAGCAGGTGAGAAACATATAGAGTTTATCGAGAAGTTCTGCAAACACTCGAAAGGCAAGTTTGCACAGCAGCCGATAAAACTGGAACTTTTCCAGAAGGCGAAGATACAGATGGTCTTCGGCTGGAAAGAGATAGAGACCGGACACCGACGATTCAGGGAAGTCGTTGACATCCGCGGACGTAAGTGTGGAAAGTCCACCGAGACGGCGGCCGTTGAGTGGGACATGCTCCTGAACGACAAAGAAGGCGGTCCCGAAGTATATTGTACGGCTAACAAGAAAGACCAGGCGTCTTTGATATATACAGAGTGCGTGAACATGCGCACACAGTCCCCGGAGCTCCGGGCGATCACGAAAAAAAGACAGAGTGACATATACAGTCCGTATAATATGGGCTTTATCAAATGTTTAGCAGCTGATACCAGCACCATGGACGGTCTGAACCCGAGCTTCTTTTCACAGGATGAGTTCCATGCGGCAAAAGACTCGTCACTGTATGACGTTATGATACAAGGCCAGTCAATGCGTGACCAGCCGTTAGCCTGGCTGATAAGTACCAACGGTTTTGTCCGTGAAGGCTTCTTTGACCAGAAATATGCAGCATGCAGCAATATAGCTTTGTGGGTACCGGGATACGAAGATTACCGGACGCTTGCCCTGATCTATGAGCTAAATAACCGTGAGACATGGACTGATCCGACTCACTGGCCCGAGGCTAATCCGGGACTTGGAGTCATAAAGAAATACAAAACACTTGCGGAGTTTGTGGATAAGGCTAAAAGGGAACCGGCATTCTTGCCTACAGTCATGGCAAAGGACTTTAACGTTCCGGAAAATTCTTTTGACAGATGGCTGAGCTTTGAGGAAGCCTCGAACAGGACTAAAGTCGGGATGGAATATCTTTCCAAGTCTTATGCAGTCGGCGGCTGTGATCTGTCAGCCACTACGGACTTGACCTGTGCCACGCTTTTGATTAGAAAACCTGAAGACAAAAGATATTATTTCGTGCAGCACTACTTCATTCCGCAGAGCAAGCTTGATAAGATGCATACTTCACAGCATCCCGAAGCTCCGTACGATAAGTGGAAGAATGAAGGGCACCTGACAGTCTGTGAAGGTGCTACCGTTAAGTATCATGACGTTACGGAATGGTTCTGCGAGATGGTCTCAAAGTATAATATCCGTCCTCTCTGGATAGGGTATGATGCAGCACTTTCCGGATACTGGGTAGAAGAAATGACCGGGATCGGCTTCCAGATGGAGAAAATCAGGCAGGGACCTTTTACCTGGACATATCCCATGAAGAAGCTGCACGGACTGTTTGAAGAACACCTGATCTGTTATGAAGATAACCCGATGACACTGTGGTGTCTGCTCAATACCGGTAAAAAGTCATTGAACAAGGACGGTATCGAGAGCATACAGCCGGTAAAAGTATCGTCGGTTAAGAGAATAGATGGTTCGGTATCTATGCTTAACGCATTTACCTGCTACCAAAACCACGAAGAAGATTACGAAAGGTACAAGAGGTAAGCAAATGGGACTGCTTAGAAGAATTTTTAAGAAATTCCTGCCGAAGGTATACGGAAGCCTGCACCGTGCATTCGGTTCGCGGTCAAGATCACAAGCATATACGGATGTTTGGGATCAGGATACCGCCCGCGCAGTAATAGACTGCATCGCTACACATGCAGCAAAAGGCGAAGTAAGACATATAAGGCTTAATGCTGAAGGGCAGACGGACAAAGTTATTTATAATTCGGCATATTCAAAGCTGCTTAACCAGAAACCTAACCCGATCATGTCGGCTTTTGAGTTCAAATACCGTTTTTTCGCTCAGCTGGAAGCAAAAGGAACAGCTATTGCATACATCAAGTGGGACGGTATCGAGCCTGAAATGATATTCCCGGTAGATTATACAAATCTTGACGTCAGGGAGCTGATTGACGGCGGTTATGCATTAGAGTTTTATGACTATGAAAACGTACATACCTTTTTACCGCTTGAAGACTGTATCGTAGTAAGAAAATATTATAACAAAAGCCTTGCACTCGGAGATACTAATGGTCCGTTATATGCAGTACTCGATATGGAGCACGCTTCTGATGAAGGCTTTATCGAGTCACTTAATACGGCTAACAAGATCAGAGGTATCTACAAGCACAAGATATCGATGCTTGATAATGAAGATATCGAAGCGTCTCAGAAGAAATTTGAAGAAAGGTTTCAGAAAGCAGCTGAATCAGGCGGCATAATCGGAGTTGATTCTATGGAGGACTTCACTCCAATCAACTTAACAAATTATGCGGCTAATTCCAGTCAGATGAAGGAAACCACAAACAGGATATACAGCTACTTCCGCACACCGGAAGAGATCGTACAGAGCCGGTACAGCGAGCATGTCGGTCAGGCTTGGTACGAGAGTGTTATAGAACCCTTGTGGATGGCATTTTCCCAGGCACTTACAAACGCCTGCTTCACTCAGCGTGAAAAGGACGTAGGTAACAGGCTTGTGGTATCCGGCGGCGTAATGATGGGAACGTCATTACAGACAAGAGTCAATATTATCAGCCAGACCAAGGAAATGGGAACACTTACCATCAACGAACAGAGAGAGCTGTTAGGCTTCCCTCCTATCGAAGGCGGAGACGTAAGACAGGTTAGTCTTAATTATATCAACGCTGAAGATCAGAGCACATACCAGAACGGAAACAAAGGCGGAGACTCGGGCACGCCTCCAAGCTACAAAGGCGATAAAGAAGATAACAACTCATCAGATGACGGAGGAAACAACAATGATTGACAGATCTAAGATGCAGGAAAGACGTTTTGAATTTGAAGTTAGAAGTGCAAGCGCAAGCGATGGCGTCAGCGAAGAGCTGTATGTTGAAGGCTATGCATCGGTATTCGATTCCCCTACAGTACTTTTTGAGTATGAAGGAATTGAGTACAAAGAACAAATATGCCGCGGTGCATTTGATAACTGCAATATGACAGACGTTATATTCAATTACAACCACCAGGGAAAAGTCATGGCAAGGACCAGAAACAAGACTCTTGAGCTTAAAGTTGACGAAAAGGGACTCTTTGTCCGTGCAAGACTGGATGGTACAGAAGAGGGAAGAAACCTCTATGAAGAGATCAAAGGCGGTTATATAGACCGTATGAGCTTTGCGTTCACCGTGAACGAAGAAAGCTATGATAAAGCGAACCATCAGTGGAACGTGAGGGACGTCAAGCGTTTATATGATGTTTCGGCAGTGTCTATACCGGCCTATGATGATACATCAATATCGGCAAGAAAGAACTTTATCCTGGAAGCGGAGGCTCAGGAGAAAGAAAAACGCGCGGCGGAGGCTGCACTTGCTGAGCGCAAAGAAAACCTACTAAAAAGATTAAACAAAGGAGAAAACAAATGATCCAGAAAAGACTTAATGAGATTCAGGCGAGAAAGGCAGAACTTGCCAACGCTGTAAATGAAGCTGATGAGGCAAGAATGACAGAGATCGAAGCAGAAGTAGCAGCTCTTGAGAAGGAAGAGCTTGAGCTTAGAAGAAAGCTTGATGTTACTTCAAGACTTAAGGTTACCGAGCCCAGCGTAAAGGTTACCGTAGAAGCTGAAGAGCGTGCAGCTCAGTTCATGAAGGATAAGAAGACCAGGATCAAGGTTGATGATACCATCAACGCTATCCAGAACAGATCCACTCTTATTTCAGGCGGCACACTGGCTACACCTACCCAGGTTAGCGGAATCAATGACATCAACAATGGCGAAAGCACCATTATAGATATGGTATTCGTTGATAACTGCGAAGGCATGGGTACCGACCGTGTGGCATATGTATCCGCTGGCATGACAGCAGCAGCTCAGACCGAAGGCAACGCAGCTTCTTCAAGCGATCCTACATACGCATATGTAGATATCACACCTTCTTCACTTGCTGTTTATTCACAGATTTCAAAGCAGGCCAAGAAGCAGACTCCTCTTAAGTACGAAGATAAGACTAAGTCTCTTGCACTTCAGTCACTCCGTGCAAAGGCTACAGATGCCGTAATCGTTACTAAGCTTAAGGCTTCAACACTTGTTGATGAGGTTGTAGCTCCCCTTGATGCTAACCACAAGGGCAAGCTTGCAGCTGATACCTTAAGAAAGCTCGTTCTTTCTTACGGCGGAGATGAGTTCTCAGGCGGACAGGGCGTGCTCTTCCTTAACAAGACCGACCTTATCGCATTCGGCGATATTAGAGGAACCAACGAGAAGAAGGCTGTATTTGAGATCATCCCTGATGTTAATCCCAACACCGGTATCATCAAGGACGGCGGCATGAGCGTTAAGTACTGCATCTGCTCAGCTCTTACAGCTTGCGAGGGTACACTTTATAGCTCATCGGGCAAGCAGAGAACCATGTTCTACGGATATCCTAAGAACTTCAAGCTTGACCTCTTCAGTGACTATGAAGTTCGTGTCAGCGAAGACTTCGCATTCACTTCTCTTATGGATACTATCGTTGGCGACGTTGAAGTTGGCGGCGATGTAATTGTAAAGAAGGGCTTTGTAGCTCTTACCATTCCTAAGAATGAGTGATAAGTAATATGCAATAAAGCTCCCGGGCGGCCGTAATATGCCGCCCGGAGATAATGGAGGAAGATATGGCTATATTGGATACGGTCAAGCTGGCCGCAAGGATTAAACATAATACACTTGACAGTGAGATTACGAGACAGATAGCACTGGCAAGAGCTGAGATGATAAGGGCAGGCGTACCCTCTTTTGTAGCGGAATCTGATACCAATGAGTTAATAGTGGAGTGTATCGTCCAGGGTACCCTAAAGAACATCTCCACGGATGAGAAGATAAGGGATGCCGCAGCATCTTCTTTCACCTACCAACTTGATAATCTCCGTAAGCATGTTTGGGTAGAACCTGAGCCTGATCCTGATCCGGATCCGACACCGGAACCGGATGAAGATGATGACGAAGAACCGGACAGCGAGGAGGATCAGAATAATGGTACATAACGATGAAGCTAAGCTTGTTACCCTGACAGCTTCCGGGGCCACGGTAACGAGGAACGAGAAGACAGTCTTCTGCGGGAAGCGTTCCGTGACATACAAGGAATTTTATGCAGCGGTCCAGGTCGGGATCAATCCGAGCTATGTATTCGAGTTTGACCTGAGCGAATACGAATCCGCTTTCGTAAAGGTAAACGAGGAGGGCGGCACTGTAAAAGTTTACAGACCGACGGAACTGATTTTCGAAGGCGAAAAGTTTAATATAATTCGAACCTTTGAGACCACCGAGCACAAGATCGAGGTGACGGCAGGCTTATGACAGTAGATTTACAGTTTGAAGGAGCCCTTAACGGAATAGTTCAAGAGATCCTGAGAAGCGAAAAGATTCTGGAGTCCCAGCAGACGGAAGTCATGGACAAGATCGGCAAGGCCATTAAAAAGAAAGTAGAAGACAACCTGCCGCTTTCGGACGAGCACGGCAACGGATACAAGCACATGAAGCGAGACGTAAAAGTAACCGTCCAGGGCAAGAAGAAAAAGACCGGCACGACCGGCGTGGTGATCCATGGAGGAAAGCAGACGGCATATAAATGGCACATGCTGGACGACGGGACAAGAAATCCGGACGGAACCATCCACACCCCGGCGCTGCACTTCACACAGAAGGCGCTGGCAGAGGCGGAGGGCGAAATAAACAACATAATAGACCAATTAGAGAGGAGGATAGTGCAATGACCGAAGCAGGACTTAAGACGCTGATAGAAACGGCCTTGTCTATCCCCGTTTTTGAAGGTAAGGATACTATTGTTTATCCATCAGCCACACTTGAGGTTTTGAAAAACACCCCGGGGCTTTACGGAGACGGTCACAGCGTCGCCAGGACATCCGAGGCACAGATCAATCTCTGGTATGAGGATAAAGAGGGCAGGGATGCCGCGGTCGAGACGCTCATCACCACGATGGACGCAGAGAGCGACATTACAAGCCCGGATATAGAAACCTATTATGACACCACGGCGAAGAAATATCGCGCAGTTATAGCTACACAATACCGTTACAGGATAGAGACACCGGAGGAACCGGAAGAGGATCCTGAAGCGGACACAGATTGAACAAGGAGGATATAACAGATGGGATTTATAGTAAATGTTAGGAATTGCAAACGTGCAGCAGTAACCGCTGACACAAGCTCATCCTATACCATCGGGGAACCCGTCGCAATGCCCACACTTAGAAGCATTGACATCGCTTTCACTTCTTCATCCGGCGCTTTATACGGCGACGGCGAAAAGGTAAGCGAGATCGCACTTATTACAGGCGCAACCCTGCAGCTTGCGATCGATAAGCTTACAAGCGACGACATTGTCGCACTTATGGGAGCATCTAAGTCGGCAAAGGGTGTTGTTTCAAACAAAACAACAGACAAGCCCCCGAAGGTTGCGATCTACTTTGAATGCGAACACGACGATGGAGGCTATGAAGCAACCTGGCTTTTAGTTGGAAGATGCCAGCCCATAGGCAAGAGCGCAGCACAGAGAGAGGACAATATCAATTATTCAACTGAATCTTTGACTTTGAACTTTGTCAGACGTGAGAAGGACAAGACCGTCAGAATGACAGCCGACACAGACGATGTCACATTTGACCAGGCAGCACAGACCGCGTTCGCAAGCGCACCCGATATCTAAGGAGATTTTATGGCGAAAAAGATTATGACTTGCAAAGCCGCTCCCGAAATAGAACTTCAATTCGACGGAGGAGAGACGATTCTCCTCCGTTTCGATATAAGATGTTTAGCAGCCATTCAGGAACTCGAGGGAGGGCTTAAGGACTTTTTAAAGAAACCATTACCGGAAATGGCGGCAATAATAGTATACGGAGCCGGAAAAGACATCAATAGCGATTTTAATGAGCAGAAGGCACGCGGGCTCGTCTCAAATATGAGCATTGAAACCATTACAGAGATAATAAACACCTTCCAGGAATCTGTAGGACAGAACGCGAACGAGGAAGAAACAAAAAAAATGTTAGCGCAGATCCTGGGAGTCATGCAGAAATAGATTTCGATTTTTTGTATTACGTTTATTCGGTAAAACTGGGTTTAGGGGAAGACAGTTTTTTTACTTCCACACTTTCAAGGGTGTTATACCTTATAGAGAAGTGGAGTAAGGAAGAAAAAATGAAAGCGGCAGCATTATCCGGGAAGCCCGTCCCCGAACCGCCCAGGACTGCGCGAAGTATTAAGGAGGTTATGAGCTATTATGCCCACGAATAAAAGAACAATTTACCTGGGGCTGGATTATAGCCAGTTCTCCGGCGGAATAACAGATATAAACAGAAAAATGGGCCTTTTGGATGCCGAATTTAAGCTTGCAACGCAGCAGGCGAAGAACTACGGGACCGAGACAGATCAGCTCGGGCTTAAAACCGAATACCTGACACAAAAAATCGCATTACAGAACCAGAAGGTCGAAGCAGCTAAAAAAGCATACGATGACGCCATGTCTTCGCAGAGTGCATCCGCAAAGGAAATAGATGCGCTCGGCCAGAAGCTTTTAAACGAACGGCTTAAGCTTGAGCAATTAAGCGGCCAGTTAGAACAAAATAAAGAGGACACAGACAAAGCAACAGGAGCAAATAAAAGCTTTGGTGATGAGATCAGAGGAGTGGCTGAATCAATAGGCTTGAACGTTTCTCCGGCACTTGAAAAACTGGCTAAAAAATTTGACGGAGTTTCTGCAGCAGTAGGAAATGCAGTCCTCGGAATAGGTGCCATGGTCGGGGGACTTTTAAAATGCACTAAAGCGGCGGCAGATAATGCCGACGAGTTATTGACTCTTGCAGACAAAACAGGCATGACAACGGATGAACTACAAAAGCTGCAATACGTTTCTAAGTTCGTCGATGTAGAATTTTCAACCCTGACAGGCGAGATGGACAAGCTCGAAAGGAGTATGATCAGCGCGAGGGACGGGAGCAAGGACGCATCCGAAGCATTCAAGAAGCTCCATATAAGAGTAAAAGATTCAAGAGGCGCACTAAGAGACCAGACCGAAGTGTTCTGGGAAGCCATAGACGCACTCGGCAAGGTTAAAAATGAGACCGAGCGTGACGCTTTAGCGATGCAGCTATTCGGGAAAAGCGCCAAGGAATTAAATCCTCTTATCAAGGCAGGCTCGGAGGAAGTCAATAGGCTAAAAGAAGAGTTTGATGAGTTGGGCTTAGGAATGAGCGGAGAAAACCTGGAAAAGCTAAACACACTCAAGGATTCATGGACAAGATTAGAAGAAGTATGGACAAACGTCAAAAACAACCTGGGGCTTGCGCTTTTGCCTATTTTGACAACACTTTTTGAAGCGATAAGCAAGATCCCGGAGCCGGTGCTTCGGACGATGGTAGTTTTTGCCGGTATAGTAGCAAGCATTGTACTGGTAGTTAAAGCCATAAAGAGCATGACGGATACGGCAAGCACTATCACAAAGTTTTTTAAAGGTTTTGACACAGCATCCCTTAAGACAACGGCAATCATCATGGGCGTTGTTGTTGCACTTATTGCTTTGGCTGCCATAATTGCGGTAATTATAGGAAAGTCCTCAGAGCTGAACAATTCCATGAACTCTATAAGCAACATGACCAAGGGAGTGCAGGAACAGGTGACAGGAGCGCAGGACTCATATAGAAAAACACAAACCGCTTACGCATCGAGGAACGCTTCCGGTACGGACTATTACCAGGGCGGCAGAACCTGGGTAGGTGAAGAAGGCCCCGAGCTGGTAACACTTCCCCGAGGATCTAAGATCGCTCCTGCGGATCAGGTAGGCGGACGGAGCGAAGTCAACAATTATTACATAACGATAGATGCAAAGAATGTGAGTGACTTCAACAGAGTAGTTGAGTTAGCACAGCAGCAGAAGATGGCAACAAGGAGGGTATAAGATGAGTAGTTCAACATCTATCATGATGTCTTCCGGCACTTGGATAAAACTAAATGATTCACAAAATCATAGCAGTGACACGAAGCTTCGCTGTATCCGAAGAGTTACAAATGTTAATGCTGCAACAAACTTTGGTAATTTATGGACTGCGCTCCAGTTTCACATACCGTCATCTTTAAAATATAAAAGAATTATACTGGCAAAAATACGATATTACTGCGAATATTGGTATTACAGTTATGAATCCGGCAACAAAGAAACAGGCATGGAAGTAGCTCCGTATATTACGGACGGACAGGCATTATATACTCTTACCGGTGCAAATTACGAGTCAAAAGGTGAACTTGGAGCATGGAAAACGGTAGAAGCGTTTAATAGAACTGAATACTATCCTCGGGAAAGAATAGCAGATGTTACTGATTTGCTTACCGGTAATATATCAAGTGATGGATATTTTACAGTATTTATGGCAGGTATGCCTGGCTGGGTAGAAAATGGTGTTGAAGGTCGTATTTCAAGTCTTGGAACAGGACATGAAGCATATCTTGATATTACATACGAAGATGTTACACAGCTTGCACCTACTCCGACATACCCGGTAAATGCAAACGTAAACGAAAATCAGGAAATATTGTTTACCTGGGCATGGAACTCTTCGACAGAAGCGGTGCAGGCAGCAGTACAGCTTGAATATAAGTTAAAAACCGCGCAAAGTTACACAGTAGTAAGCCTTACACAGACGGGACATACCTATAAGCTTACTACAGGCTTACCGCAAGGAGAATACCAGTGGAGGATCAAAGGCACCAATGATGCTGGAGAATCTTCCGGATATTCAAGTGTAGTAAGCTTTAATGTAGTAGGTAAGCCTGCCATTCCGGTAATTAATGCGATACCGAACAGAACATTGACAGAGATTACTTGGAATGCAGTCGGACAGCTTTCAGCCGATATCACACTTACGGATTCAAACGGAAATGTTCTGGTAGAACAAACGATAGCTTCACAGATTTCTTCGTTTAAGCCGGAAATGTTTCTTAAAGGCACCTACACATTCGGTGTAAGAGTAAGAAATGAAACTGGAATTAATTCTGAATGGGCTTACCGTACATTCAGTATTACGGCAGCAGGACCGGCAAGACCGACAATCAGACTTTCTCAGAATTACGCACAAGTTAAGATAAACATTAACAGAGATGACAATTTAAACTATGCAATAATCAGGAAAGAAGATGTTAAAGATGCACCGGAAAAGATTCTGACGATAATTCGGGAAGATGAATATATTGATAAGACCTTTGCCCTTGAGACTCCTTACAGATATGTGGTAAGGGCATATAGTACCGGAGGATATACTGATTCGAAACCGGCAAGAGCAATATGCCATAGCGAAACAGTGATTATCGAGTCTGTGGATGACGAAGTTATTCTTGACCGTTCGGAGTCGCAGTTTCTTCCCTATGTTGAGGATGCTGTCACTGAATTTGCAACATTCAACACAGTCGGGCGCGAATATCCTATCGTAGAGCATGGAGAAAATGAGTCATGGGCATTTAGATCCAATCTGTTTGTGACAGAAGAACAAAAAGCGAAGCTCAGGATTATGGCTAAACAGAACAAACTGTATTATAGGGATTACTCAAAGAGAGCTTTCCCGGTAGCTATAGAAGGATTAAGCTTTACAAGATATATGAACCGTGGGTATATTGCGGAAATTCGATTTATCAGGATAGCCGAAGAGGAGGTGCTGGTTAATGTATAATCTGGCACAAAACGGATATACTTCCGAAGAGGTACGGAGGCTGCTATGTCAGTCCCGTACCATATCCTATGGCTTTGACATACTGGATAAAAATGAAAGCACAATAGGAGCTGCACATTCTTCTGACTGTAAGATATTTAATAACATAGAGGCTTCTATTCCGAGATCTGCATCACTTACACTTGTGGAGTCAGGTGATATTGACTTTGCTTCAGACAGGATCAGGCCATATATGATCCTAAAGACAGACATGGGAAAGCTGACTTATCCGCTCGGAATATTTCTTATGTCTTCACCAACAAGGGAACCATACGGAGGAGCAATAAAGAGAAGTATCGATTGTTATGACAAAACACAGATCCTTGAAGATGATAAGTTTGATACAAGATATGTAGTACAGAAAAATACGGCTTATACAGCAGCTGTAGCAGGCATTATATCAACAACAGGCATTACACAGACCGATATAACACATTCTAATTTAGAGACGGTTACAGATATTGAGTTCCCAATCGGGACCAGTAAATTATCGGCTTGTAATACATTACTGAATGCAATCAATTATCATCCGATCCATGCAAACAGCTTCGGACAGATATGTGTAAAACCTTATGTGCTTCCGGGCGAAAGACCTGTGGAAATGTCTTACAACACGGATAAAAACTCAATAGTCTGTTCCGGAGCACAGGAAGAACTTGACTTGTTCAGTATACCGAATAAGATAGTCCGATATCTTGAAAATGCAGAGAGGCAGTATCTTATATCTTCAATTCAGGATGACAATCCGAAAAGCAAGCTGTCTACAGTAAGCCGTGGGCGTGTAATAGTTGATATTGCTGCTGTTTCGGATGTAGCAAACCAGAGCGCACTTGATAGTATGGTAGCGAAGCTCCTTGCAGAGCGTCAGACATATCAGACAGTAACATTTGAGAGTTTAAATATGCCTAATCATGAATATGCTGACTGCCTTTATATTGATAACAAGGAAATTGAAGTTAATGGCAAATATATTGAAACTGCCTGGGAAATGAATCTGGCAGTAGGTGGCAGAATGCGGCACATGTGCAGAAAGGCGGTATATGTATAATGTTTAATAATGCGATAGAACAAGTATTAGCCGCTAAAGATAAGGCAATAACCAACATAGTTAAGCTTGGCACTGTCACTTCCATATCCGGCGGTCGGGCAAAAGTGCAACATTACGGAGAAAGCGCAGCATCCGGCAAAGACTATGTATACATAGATGGCTATTATCCTGAAGTTGGTGATAAGGTTGCTCTTATTCCACAAGGGAATACCTGGATAATACTCGGAAAAATACTTGATACCACTCCGGAAGAATATGCCAAAAAAGGCTATGTGGATGATACATTCCTTGCAAAGGCATACGCAAATAAGCTTCAGGAAGGAGATGACAGTACCGGCACTAAGCTCACTCTTACCGGTGTCGAACTTCTTCCAAAAAGTAATAACAATTATAAGCTTGGAAACTCCGCAACACAGTTTTTAGCCATATATGGCAAGGAAATCTATGCGGATGGAGCCAAGGTTAGAACAGATGCTATTTTTGTTGAAAGCGGAAGCATTACTTATAGCTTGATTTTAAGTTATTCAAGTAATACAGCTACACTTACACCTTCACACGATGGCATATTTGCTCTTGGTACTTCTTCAAAGAAGTTTAAGGAAGCTTATCTTGGAATATTTCGGGGAACATGGAAGTCAGGAATGCCAACAGAAAGATCATTAGCTTGGAATAGTTCTAATGCTCTAGTACCTGATTCAAATGGCACCGTAGATCTGGGCAGCAGTTCTTATAAGTTTGGAAATGTTTATGTAAGCAGGCTGATCGGAGGACTGGCCAACGGAAATACTACAGGAATGATATACTGGGTATCCAATACAGTGTTTGCTCCGTCAGCAAATAACAGTATAGAACTTGGAAAGAGCGGAAACCAGTTCAATGCGGTATATACTAATAAGTTATATCTAAACGGAACGGAGTTTAACCCTTCTGGGATAACAATGGCAGTGTTGACTGCAAAATATGGCAGTACGAATTATACTTTGACCTTAAGTGTTAAGAACGGAGGAGGAACCAATCAGTATGAGGAGCTGACACCTTCGGTCAATAACAAATTCAATCTTGGTAATTCGTCTTATAAGTTCCAGACTATGTACTTGACGAACTGGCACAATGGAACAAGGTATATCACCTTTGATACAAGCCACAACATCCTGCCGGATACAACCAATGCGGTCAGCCTTGGAACTTCAAATAAGCAGTTCAAAAACATTTACGGACAGAACATCTATGTAAACGGTACCGCAGTAAGCTCTGACAGAAGAGTTAAAGATGATATCAAGGCTCTTGAAGAGAAGCACATAGCATTCTTTAAGGCTCTCCGCCCGGTACAGTTCAAATACAAGGCAGGAGATAGCGGAAGGACTCATACAGGCTTTATAGCTCAGGAAGTGGAAGAAGCTGTCAAAGAAGCCGGCATGACCGACAAAGATATGGCAGCAGTGGTTAAAGATACGGAAGAAAACTACTATCTGAGATATGAGGAGATAATAGCAGTCCAGACCAAGGTTATACAGGACCTCATGACAAAGGTCGAGAGCCTGGAGGCAAGAATAGTAAAATTAGAAAGCTGCACTGCAGCGGAAAGGAAATAAAATGGATCAGACTTATCATGTACAGGTGAGCATGAACCAGCTTGCCGAGGTCAGGACGGGCTTTACCTTCAAACAGGGAGACTTCGGGTTCCAGATATCCATCGAGGTTATGGATTTTGACCTAAGCGGTACCACACCGCAGATAGTATTCAGAAAGCCGACCGGGGCTGTAGAGTCCACCGATATTACAAAAGTCGGAAATATCTACACATACACTGTTAAAGGAAACGAACTTGACACTCCCGGAATAGGCGTGTGCGATTTAAAATTAAAGAACAGCACTACACAGCGCATATCTACGGCGTCATTCCAGTACGAAGTCATAGCTGACACCCTGGACGGCTTGAACGAGCGCGCCAGCAGCTATTCAGACACGATAGAGAAAATCTGGACCACGCTGCAGGACTACAGTGAGGACAGCGAAGCGTGGGCAGTAGGCACGAAGAACGGAGTGCCGGTCGACAGCCAGGCACCACAGCACGCAAACAATGCCAAGTGGTATGCCACCAGAGCTGACAGCGACGCCCAGACTTCGCAGCAGCTCTACACAAAGTTCTTAAACTCGATGGGAATCGGCACATTTATCTATAACGGAAGTAACGGACACTTATATTATGATGCCGCACCACAGGGGACAATCACATTTAGCCTCAGTGACGGGCACTTAATTTTAAACTAAGGAGGAAGAACACATGGCAACAGATCTGGGAAAAGTAGGAATGAGGGCAAGAGGGGACTGGAGCAGTTCATTAACGTACGAAGCTATGGATGCGGTAAGTTATAACAATGGGCTTTATATTGCAAAGCAGGCAGTGCCGGCAAACACGCCGCCGACTAATACCACATACTGGCAAACAGCAATTGATGCAAATGTCTTTTTGCCGAATGGCTACAATCATAACGGAATATACAGAGGGAAAAACCTGGGCACAATTTCAACTCTTGCCGGACTAGAATCGTTTTTAACAGAACACGAAGTATCTGCGGGCAAGTTTACAGATTTATATCTTGGCGATTATATCAAGATTCAGGATGGTACCTATAACGGCAACTGGTGTATCGCAGGCTTCGGTACCGAAGCAAATAAGGGTTCGGCAAATATACCAAACAAGAATACTCTGAGCCTCATACCTTTAGGCAATCTTACGAATGCACAGATGAACTCAACAAATACTACGGGAGTGTCAAAAAATACGAATAATCCTTTATATGCTGAAACGCAGGGCGTAGAGACTGCGGGTTATCAGGCATACTGGGGTTCGGATATGGCACAGATCACAATGCCGGACATCGAGGCAAAGCTTACAGCTGTGTTAGGAACACATTTGAAGACTAGGGATATCTTATGCTCAATGACAATGACACCTACTACTCCGTCAATGGCTGGCGCAGGGGCAAACGGTGCAAGTACTAATTGGGGCTGGAAGGCAGTAAAGGCCGCACTCATGACAGAAGTACAGGTATACGGATCAACCGTATATTCATCTTCGAACTTTGATGTAGGCGAGGGTTACGAAAAGCTTCCTATTTTCAACTTCATAAGCCCGGTAGGGCAAGGCCGCGCCGGTTGGTGGCTCCGTGCCGTGGCGTCGTCGTCCGCCTTCGCGTATGCCTTCAGCACCGGCTCCGCCAACGCGTCCGGCGCTTCGAACACGGGTGGCGTCCGTCCGCTTATCGTAGTTGGATAAGGGGAGTACTCCACGGCCTTGCGCCGTGGATAGAAAGGTAGATACATGAGTGTAGTAGCAGGCAAGAGAGGGACATCCTCTACCGAATTTTTCAAACAGGCTTACAGACTGTATGACGAGATCACACAGCTTCTTATCCGGGATTTTGGAGTAAAGACACGGACGAGAGACCTCGGCACCTTTATACATGCGGCAAAGATGACACAGGAAGATCGGGAGAGATTTACGGAACTCTGCGTCAGGTACGCCATTGATACCGAGACACAGTATCCATACTGGCTTATCGAACATTACAGGACAGAGATACTCCGGATCCTTGATGAGCTGATCAATAATATTACTACAGCCTATACGATATATCCTGGAAGCCTTGCGGAATGCGAGATGAAAAGACGGTACCAGTGGATGGCAATCTCAAACTGCTACCAACTTCTTCAACACTTCCAGGTTGCGATCAGGAACCTGCCGGTAAATGTATCCAAATATACGCAGCATGTTGAAAACATAAAATCTGAGATAAGCAGCCTGAAGGAATGGAAGAAGTCGGGAAATAAGGTATACAATCAATTTAAACAGAAAGATACGGGTTCCGATCTATAACCGCGCCAATTGGTGGCTCCGTGCCGTGGCGTCATCGTCCAACTTCGCGAATGCCAACAACAACGGCAACGCCAACGCGAACGGCGCTTCGAACACGAATGGCGTCCGTCCGATTATGAAGACTTGCACCATAGGGCAGAGATCCCGTAGCATGTCAGAGATAAGGAGAGCGGGACCCATCCTGAAAAGGAGAAATATATGGGCGGGATGCTGCCGGATACGTCCGATGCAGCTGAGAACCCGCTTGGTTTAAAAAAATGAGTGAAGGACTTGAAGATCTTTATAACATTGATCATCTTTATGAAAGTTTTATCTGTACCAAAGCCGGTACTGACTGGAAAGAATCCGTACAGAGATACGAGATAAACCTTTTGGAAAACCTTACTAAAGTAAGCAGGGAGCTTCAGGACGGTACATTCAGGTTTAAACCGGTGATAGAGTTTAAGCTGAGCGAAAGAGGGCACACAAGATTCATTAAGTCCCATCACATATATGACCGCGTGGTCCTACTATGCTTCGTAAAATTTGTTCTGCTGCCGAAGGTGCTTCCCAAAGTAATATATGACAATGCAGCCAGCATCACCGGCAGAGGCGTGGCGCACGCAAGGAAGAGGCTTTGCGTACACCTTAACAGATTTTATAAAGAGCATGGTAATAAAGGATACATCCGATTATTTGATTTTAGCAAATTCTATGATAACATCCGGCATGACAAGGCACTGGAACTATTCAGACCGCTGCTTAACGATGAAGAGTTTAACTTTCTAAAGTTAAACTTTAAGCATTTTGAATTTGATTTATCACCTTTATCCGATGAAGAGTTCATCAGATGCCGGGACGGAGTATTCAATTCACTTAATTACATCAATATCCCAAAAGATGCACGCACCGGAGAAAAGATGCTGCATAAATCCGTAGGGATAGGAAGCCCGGTATCACAGACGATAGGTATTTATTATCCTAAAATGATCGATGACTACGTTAAGACCGTGAGAGGATGCAGATACTACGCAAGATATAATGATGACTTTTACATAATATCCGATACCATAGAAAACCTCAACAGCCTGACGGCAGGTATTCTTAAGATATGCAGAGAATACGGTTTATATCTAAACCCCAGAAAGATAAAAACAATACCTTTAAGCCGCGAATTTGTATATCTTAAGATAGCCTACAGGCTAAAGGACAACGGACGGATAGTAAAAAGAGTATTAAGTGAGAATTTTAGGCGTGAAAGACGGAGGCTCCGGAAGTTCCAGAATCTTTACCGGGCAGATAAGATGACCCGCGAATATGCTCTCAAATGTTATAAGACCTGGCGCGGCAATTATTTAAAATTCGATAATAAGAGACAGATCAGAAAGACGGACGCGCTCTTTATCCGGCTGTTTGATTACAAGAAGGGAGAAAAACCATGGAAGAAAACGAAAACCTCGAAACAAATGAAAACGAAACAAACATGATACCTTTATTGGACGAAAGGGCACAAAAGGAACAGGAAATCAGGAACCTTCAGTCAATGCTCTCATCCACAGCTTCACCTATCGGTGACTGGAAAATTGCAAAACATATGGAATACACACTTCTGGGAATGGATTCACCTTATGACATCGAAGCACTCCATACGGAACGCCAGGCAATCCGCGACAGAATAAATGATCTTCAGGAAGAGCTCGATGCTGCGGAGTAAGACATGGATGAGCTGACAGAACTCATAGAAGATCTATCCAGGATCATCAGCATACAGACCGCAGCTCTGGAAAGGCTGTCAACAAAGCTTGCGGAATACGTAAGCCTTGAAGAGATGGAAAAGCTGTACGATGATAGCGAAACAAAGAAGATAATGGAGAAATGGGATACATGAGAGGAGGTACCGGATGCTTAAAAAAATAGCAAAACTTATTGACGTAAAGAGCTTAGTGACCTTGGCCCTTACAGCCACATTTATAGTATTGTCACTAAAAGGAACCATAACGGCTGATAATTTCATGAGCATATTTACTGTGATCATAGCTTTTTACTTTGGCACCCAAGTGGGAAAAAGAGAAGCAAAAGAAGAGACGGAGGAAAACACATGAATCATGTAACCATAGGGCATTTTGTATGTGATGAAAAAGGTCATTCAAAAGGCGGTAAGCCCGGAGATCAGACAGGAAGAGAAGGTCGGTTCCAGGCATGGTATAATTCCGGCAAGGGCTGGCAGGATGTCTTCAGAGCAAAAGACTCCAAGATCCGGAAGAAGATAGCGGAGAACATGATCGAACTTGTGGAGAATCCTCATGTGGGTTATAATCAGAATGCAAGGACTACTCTGGATAAAGAGGCTAAGAAGGTAGATTATGACTTTAAAAAGATAACCACAGACTGTGATACCGATTGTTCCCAGGCTACATCTGAATGTATTATCGGCGCTGGGATACCTATATCTCCTGACATGTATACCGGCAATGAGAAGCAGCTTATAGAGAAGACCGGACAGTTTGTAACATACGATGACAAGAGCTACATTGATTCAGATCAGAAGCTTAAAGTCGGAGATATTCTTTTTAAGATAGGACATTCTGCAGTAGTGGTAAAAGTACAGTATGTAATAAGTAGAATCATCCGGTATCAGGAAGACAAACCGATTATGACTGGAGAGGATATAAAGAAGATCCAGAAGAAGATAAAAAAGCTTATGAACTGCAGCCTTGAAGTAGATGGCAAATACGGTCCTAAAACTGCAGCCGAAGTGGTTCGCTTCCAGGCAAAAAAGAAGCTGGTGCCTGATGGCATTGTAGGTCGAAAGACAGCTGAAGCTTTAGATTTTTGGTGGGAGGATTAAACGTATGGAATGGTTAGGATTTGCCGGTACGTTAATCACGGCATTGGGATCACTGATTGCAGTTATTGTGACCAACAGAGCAAACAATGAGAAGATGTTGCATCAAATGGAGATTAATCAGGAAAGAATGAAAGCCGAGATGGAGAAGGCGCAGGCAGTAACCGATACGAAAATACAGGAACTGACCAGAGAAGTACGGGAACATAATAATTTCGCCAAGAGAATGCCGGTACTCGAAGAAAAGATATCTGTCGCAAATCACAGAATAGACGATCTGGAAAAAGGGCAGAATAAATGACTGTCTGCAGGTAAAAAACAAAGAAAAGCCTTGAAATATAAGTGTTTCAAGGCTATTTTTTTTGAAAAAATCAAAAAAAGTGTTGACAAGTCACTCAATGCGTGGTATAATATAATCAAGTTAAGAGAAAGGAGGTACAAGCCAATGGAAGAGATAATAAAAGCCTTGAAAGCTTTGGAAAAAGCACTTAAGCGTAGCGAAATGGTCTCAAGCATAAGCGTTACGATAAGACTTAAGAAGCCAAAGACAAGCAAGGCAAAAAAGAAAGCATAAGCTTTCAAAGGCAGGAAGGGTGGGAGCCCTTCCGTAAGTCCTACTTTATCATAGATGAAAGAAAAAATCAACTGAAAGGTAGGGGAAAAATGAAAACACAGATAACCGAAAAAGAAAAAGAATGGATCATTAAAGAGACAGCCGAGAAAATGAGCGCGACGATACATATACCAAAAGAGCTTTGCAAGACAAAGGATGAAGTTATAGAGTACATAGAGAGGGGAAAAAATTTATGAAAACGTACGGCATTGTAAAATTGAACCTTGAAGAGATTGAGAAAGGACTCAAAGAAAGTACATTTGATTACGAATATGTATATAAAAGCAACAAAATGTCGGATGTCGCACACTGGATCATTGATAACAAAGCAACAGATCAGGAATATAGCATAGAGATATATGAAGTTGATGAAGACGGAGAGCTCTTGAACGGATCTGATTACGATAGCCCGAGTAATTTTTTGAAAAGAAGAGCATTTCAGATAAGAATGATATCGGGATTATCACAGGCTGCTTTCTCTGAAAAGTACAGGATTCCCAAAAGAACGATAGAAACCTGGGAAGCTACAGCAGAAAGCGCAAAAAGAAACGCTCCGGAATATGTACTTGATCTTCTGGAAAGAGCTGTTAGGGAGGATTTCAATATCTTGTAAAGATTGCTTTAAAAGCAAATGGTCACAAAAAGGTAACACAAAAATAATGGAAAACGCTTGTAAATACACGATTATGACGGTATGCTATAAATGACTCTTAATCAGGGTGTCCAGGGTTCGAGCCCCTGAAGGTGCATGATAAGAAAAAGCCTTGAAATATCTACATTTCAAGGCTTTTTTCATTATCTGAAAATGTTAAAAAATACCTATTTTTTGGTAAAAACGCTGGTCACACATGTGACCGAAGACCCGCATAAAATAAGGCTTTTTAATTTGGGAAAATCTGATTGGTCACAAAATGGTCACAAAAAAAGAATGAAAATAGAATATTAAGAGAAGACGTTATTAAGCTTTACGGCTGCCATTTCTTTTTGTTCATCCAGATGGGCATAGATCTTCAGTATCATGGAAGTATCTTTGTGTCCCATCAACTTGGCAGCCATCTTGGGAGTAACACCGGAATAGTATAACATAGTAGCATAGTTATGTCTGAATATGTGGGCGGTCAGCGTATCAGCTGAAGGAGCTAACGGCAGCAGGGCTTTTCTGATCCTTCCCCAGAACTTGTTGTAAGACGTCTTGGACATCAGTCCTTTACCTCTTACCTGGTAGAAGAGAAAACCATCGCAGCTCTGGACATAACCTTTCAGGAACGGCAGAGCAGCATCCGGTAGAGGAGTGGTACGGAGCGAATATTTGTTCTTGGCCATGCCTTCGTTGATCAGAGCATCGTTACCGTCATACACAAGTACTTTTGACACCCTGACGGTCATATTCTTAAAATCGAAGTCCGAAGGCAGCAGGGCAAGAGCTTCTTCCCTTCTCATACCGGTGTAATACAGAATATATACAAAAGCTTTTTCCATATCTGAGAAAGGGGCTGCATGTATTGCAGCTTTTTCTTCATCTGTAAGCGGACGCTTTTCAATGACCGGCTTAAGTTTAGGGAGCCCCAGACGTTTCAATTTTATCCTGGCGTTGGGGATATCTTCATCCTCGGCCATTTCAAATATCTGTTTCAGGGTGAGCTTGATCTTGTTGCAAGTGTTAGCATGCTGGAAATTCTTGTTGATGATGCCCTGCAGCACCTCAAGGTTTATTTCCGAGAAGAACAGCTCACCAAGTTCAGGAAGGATATATCGGTCAAGCACATCTGCATACATCCTCTGCGTAGCAATACTGGCAGCAGCCTTGGTAAGCATCCACCGTTTAGCATATGCCTCAAATGTGATATCACTGCCCGGGTGGTCAGCCCTGACTTTCAGATCCTGCTTATATTCAAAAATCTTTCTGTCAAGTTCACGGAGAGATTTTGCCCGGATAGCTTTTCTTATACGCTTGCCGGTAGTCGGATCACGTCCAATATCAATCCTTTTTTCATAATATCCGGAACTGTTTTTCTTCATGTCTGCCTCCTGATTAGATATCAATAAAATGAAAATACTAACCAAAACTTGACATTTTAAAGGATAATATGTAAACTGAACATAGTACCCCTTCTAAATGCGATAGTTCGGGTATAGAATTCAATAACCACTACGGCCAATAGTGGTTATTTTTTTATTTACTTACGTCAACAAGCTTACCGTCTGCCCACATCATCAGGATCCTCTCGGTATCGATATCACTATGGAGCACTAAAGCCACACCATAATTAAGTCCTTTGGATCCCATGGACTCATACATCCTTTTAGCCAGAGGTTCAAACTTCTCACGGACTTCAAGTTCTCCGGTACCGGGCTTTGAAGCGATATAGAGAGCGGTACCGGGTTGCCACAGATGGACATATAAGACATCCTCGGAAGAATCAAGATAGTACCGATCGGGATAATTCTTATCACAATACTCCGTGAGATAAGCTATATATTCGTTAAGCCGTCTCTGATGGTCTTTTTTTACAACAACCAGGATAATTACAAACAGGATTACAAAAAGCGGGATAAGGACTATCCTGAGTATCTTATGAACCTGTTTAAGCGTTGTACGTCTCTCTTCAATAATATCTGTATGATCGAAATCTGACATCTGAATCCCTCCTTATCATCATGAAAAAGTATTCTTATGCCTTCTGTGATATTCTATGCAGTAGCTCCCGGTTCGGATGGACTGGATAAGACTTCTTTTTTATATATTTCTTCAAGTTCTTCAGTACTCTTGCCTTCCAGCTCAGTACTCTGATCAAGCTTACCGAGTTTTCTGGCCATCTTTTCAAGCATTTCCCATTCGTCGGGAGTCATCCTTACAAGCAGTGCTATCAGCTTAGCTTTGAATGAATCATCGTAGTCAAGGTCGTTCATAAAATCTTTTATTTCTTCTGAAAGAGTTTTCTCTTTAAACGGTTCGCCCTCACCGGAAAGTATCCATTGTTCATTTACTCCAAATTCTCGCATTATAGAACGACGGGTCTGTTCTGTGAGATTGTAAGTGCCGTTTTCTATATTAGATAGTGTTGATTTTTTCAAACCTAACTTACCGCCAAAATCTTCCAACGTCATTTTTAACAATTCTTTTCTTAAGTATCTAAGTCTGTCACCTATTTCCATATAATTCGTCTCCTTTCTAAAGTCTAACCTTCTTCTGTAAAAGTAATATAGCATAAAAAATTTTTTTTGTAAACAAAAAGTTTTAAAATAATACAAAAAGTCCTTGACAAAGTATTGTATCAATAGTATAGTGTTTTGTAACAAAACGAAATGCTGCAAAATAAATAAATTAAGTTTTAAAAATGGAATTGACCGCCCTTACCCTACGGCTAAGGGTATCACATGGAGGTATTGACAAGCAATACCTCCATAGAAAAAACACCTACCGGTGAAGAAAAGAAAGGAGGGAGTGCCACCATGGACACAAAGGAAAGGATAACCTTACAGAAGGTCTTTGACACTTTACAGGCAGCAGCTCCGGAGATGGATGATGTTAACCGTGCGCACCTTTTAGGATACGGTGAAGCTATTATCGATATCAGGGGCAGCAGAGAGAAAAAGAACGAGCCGGAGGACAAGCAGAAGGAAACGGCTTAACAGACAAGGAGAAAAAGTGAATGAGCAGATGAGCAAAGAAGAAA
>Ga0247611_10002064_pt1 | contig 33861 bp, 60 predicted proteins | sample 177DNAGHGhighgp2_FD_192422 | JGI IMG/M metagenome (GOLD analysis project Ga0247611, IMG submission 192422) | Sheep rumen microbial communities from Palmerston North, Manawatu-Wanganui, New Zealand - 1770 DNA GHGhigh gp2 | ecosystem: Host-associated > Mammals > Digestive system > Stomach > Rumen... | reverse complement strand
ATCTGCAATCTCATAAGCTGTTGTATTAAAAGTATGTAACATGCGGCCTAATGTATCATTAGGTGTTAATGAAGTATTTAATAACCGCACTAAATAATTGCCCTCGCCTGGAGATCTAAATAGTTTAATTTCGCCATTAGTTAACCATGCTAAAACAGCTAATTTAAAATAACGTTCAGACATTAAATTTTCACTAGTTAAATCTCTGTCCATACGAATATTATTAGTTTCATATTTTAATTCTCCATATGTTTTTCGAGGACTATTTAAATCATAATTAAATGAACTACCTACTTCCTATTTGCTATTATATAATTTAATAATAGATTCAGGTACTTCATTTCCATTTTCATCTGTATAATAATCAATAGTGCCTTTAGAAGTTAAATAAGGGTATTTATAAAATAATGATTTTTCTAATAAATTTCCATCTAAAATCTCATCATCTTTTAAGAATAATTTTGCCTCATCTAACTAATATGAAATTAAACCTGAAATAGGAAATTCATGATAATAAACATTGCCATTTCTAAAAATAAATGGATATTTACTACCAATAGTTTCAAGTTTCTATTCAGGAATATTTACTTTGAATGAAGACACTTTTGGATTAAAACGTACTTTTAATTGACGTACACCATCATATAAAAACATATCTTCAAAATCAGCATAAATCTCTTCGGATTCTACTGGGTTTGAATATACACCATGACGATTATATTGGTATAATCTATATTTATAAGTAACTCCTTGTTCAATCGTAAAATCGCGTTCGATATGGGTAGAAGGTAATTCGTGATTTAGATTAAATCTAGAAATATCTTCCCAAACCATATAATCATCCTATAAATGACCACGTGATAATAAAAATAAACCAGAACAATAATCTTCCGGTGTAATTAATAATTCATTATTATTATCTAAACGATATTTACGAGGACCCTTCATATTAATTTGAATATATCCTTCATCATAATTTAATTCTGGTTCTAATGTAATTTTCTTTTCCATATCTACACTTTCACCAGCCATAATACGATAAGTTGGTGAAGATAAAGTTAAACCATTTACAGTAGTTACATTATATTGAATATAAAACAATGTGCCTAACGGCAATACTTTATTAACAATGAACTCATCTTCTGATGACCAAGAATTAATATCATTATTTACATTATGCAACTATACACCAGAATTAAGATATTCATCACCATGTTCATCGGTGATTACAAAAGAATAAGAATAAACTTTTTCTGTACTGTCACCTTTTTCAGTATCCTATTCATATGTTCCTAAATAACGCTTACTAGCTAAATTTACTTTCTTAGCGTCAAAATTTGCAATACTTAATAAAGGTTTAGAAATACATTTAGTAATTCCAACAGTAGAAAAATAACCAGCATTAGTTACTTCAGGATCGGTTTTAGTACCATTATCCCATTCTACTGGCATAGAACAATAAGCTAATTGTGCCTTATAAAATAATCCTTCAATTAATTCATTACTCTCTTTTAATGTTAAATCAAAAATCGCTACTCCTTCATCTATATTAAAATTATCAGTAGCACCGCAATATTTAACTTCATTAGATTGTACTGTTTTTAGTCTTAAAAACATAGATTTAATTTCAGCTTTGCTTACCATTTGACTCATTGAAAATGGAACAGTGATACGAATATACCATGTTGCAGTATCATTTTCAGTACGAGTACGTTTATAAAACGCTGGTAATACTCCATTTATAATTGGAGGATATAGTTTATTTGTTGATGCCATAATTGTCCTCCTTTATCTCTCATATTGTAATGCCTTGCCAAATTGTGCGTCCACTCGCTGCAGCCACATTGGTATTTAAGGCAGTAATAATTTTATTAATCGTTGTTATTATATCATAAGTATTTCCAGTTGTAGAAGAAATTGCAATTTCATTAGTGACTACTGGAATACCATTTGCAAAATATACAGGACGAGTTGCAGTACCCGCATTAGTAGTCAATTTATCGGCATTGGTAGCAAAACTGATAGTTAAGCTATCACTTGTTTTATCACCAATCGTTAATTTAAGTTTATTATTATCATTTGCTAATACAGGTTTCGCGGCCAGATTAGTAGTTGTATTAGCATTAGTCGCAAAAGCGACTGTAATACCTGTGCTAGTCAATCCTCCCGCAGTTACTTTTAATTGATTATTGTCATTACTTAAACTTGGCGCAGTAGCTAAGTTTATAGCAGTAGTTGCGGTAGTTGCAGTTTTAGCATTACCATCCCAGTTTGTAATATTATTATTAATGGTAACTGGCTAATTGCCAATTAATAATTTATTACCTGGACCAGCTTCTAATAAATTATTAATTTTTAATTGATAATAATTTAAATTATTAGTACTATTCAAATATAATTTTACTGAATCATCAGGATTAGTACTATCAATTTGCTAATAACCAAAATAAAAATCTTTAGTTAATGCAGGATATTCTATATTGTTTTTAGTAACAACAAATGTTAATGTTTCAACTAAAAAACTTCTATCTAATTGTGCAGTAGATTTAAGTGATAATGATGTTGTTGCTGTTTTTGAATTATTTAAATTCCATTGTGGAGTTAAGCTAGTAAACATTGTATTTGGTGTATTTGAAGATGTAATTGTAATCTTATCATCTTTAGATTCATCAAATTTTGCTTCCGAATCTAGTGTATTAATATAATTAATTGTTAAATCAATTGTAATAGGATTTGTATCAATACGCTATCCTTTAGCATTAAAAATAAAAAACTAATCCTAATTTACATTTAATGTAAAACGACGATACTATGAACTAAGTCTAGTATCTCCTTTAATAATAAATACATTAGAACGTATAATAATACCAGAAGTTAATACAATATAACATCTTACAGAAACATATTGCTATACTGTCTATTGAATAGGTGTAAATTCAATAGTAATTAAAGTATTTAAATTTGTCCCTGATGGATTAATAATATTATACTAACCTTCTAAAATTTTATTATAATCCAACACTGTAGTACCGTTATTTACACCATAAATATACTTATAACCAGTAGTAATTGGTGAAGCTATAAATTGATTATTTATAATTGCTAATTTATAAAAATGTACTGATAACTAAGAAGTTATAGATGTATTTTGATCTGGAGCATAATCATTAATGCCGCTAACACCTGTAATTTCTAAATAATATCCCTAAGCAGCAAATTCTTTATTAATTAGTAATTTATTATTAGTGCCTTCAATAGTATATTCAATAATGTCCGAGGCATTAGTATTCTAAATATTTATCTATTCAATATATTTTCCAGTAATAATTTTTGACTAATCATATTGGGTATCAATAATACGAATATATACACGTTCACCAGTATTATAAGTTTTAATATCACTATATGCGGTAAACGTAGTATTGTTGTCTGTAGTTACTTTATATGCACCAATATAAGCATTATCAGCATTTGTTATAGTGGCTACAATCGTGTGGTCATAGGGCAATCGTTTAACACGTTCAGTAACTATTGTATCAATAGACTAAAATAATGCTTCACTATAATCATTATGTTGCTAAGAAGCTGTTGCTTTTTGTGATGCATAAAAATTAGCATAATCATTCATAAGCCACTATCTCTCCTTTATCTCAAAAAATTCTCTATATATCACTAAAAAAAGATTAAGATAAATTGCCGTAATTCGCCCAATAAAAAAAGAGGGCCGAGCATTTAAGCTCGACCCTTTAATATTAAATACCTTTACGATTTGCATATTGTGATGCTTTATTAATAAGATTGGTAAAGGCTTCTTCAATTTCACTATGATTTGTAGCATTTGGAAACTCAGCAGTAATTTGCACATTCTAATTAAAATCAGAATTAATATGATCAAACATAGATGATAAATTTAATTGTCCTAATCCCTAACTTACTAAATTAGTCTATAAATTCAAAGTTCGTAAAATCTATGCGGCATTTAAAAGTTTAGCAGTATCATCTTGATTAAAGATTTGTTCCTTTTCATGTAATACAGCTAAACGGCCATATGAACCCCAATTACCAGTATAACCACCAGAATCAAAACTCTCGAATTTAGCCTAACCAGCAGAACCAGTAATACCATTTACTCGCGTATAAAATTCAATGCCATTCATTCCACTTAAAGCTTCAATCATTTCATCAATAGATGTTACAAAAGCTTCATTTTGGGCAATTACATTAGCCATTTGATCAGCATAATCTTTTTCCCATTGTAATGCTTGTTGCATTGCTTGTGTAAATGTGGTATTCATTGCAGTTGCTAAATCATCTACACTTTGTATAGCAGCTAAAGATTCTTCATCTAAATGCTGGACTAAACCATGTACATGATCACCAAAATCTTCAACACTAACACCTGCTGCATCTCCAACAGTACCTACATCTGTAGCTAACTGTTCACGAGCTTCTTTACCGGCTACAATGGCGGCTTCATATGCTTCTGTTAATAAATTACGTAAATCTTCGATATTATCTACATTTAATAAATCTTTTAATAAAGTATCATCAAATGTAAGCCAATTATTAACAGCATCTTCACCATAAATTTCTGTGAACAATTCACGAATTTTTTCTTCATCAGCATTGGCTTGTTTTAAATCATCAAGTAAACGCTATAAACGTCCATCATCACCAAGGACTGTGCTCATTAAATCATCTATATTTGCTAATGCTTCTTCTTGTGTTATATCTAAATCACTCATTATATCAGTAATCTAGGTACCCACATTTAATAAATCCATAAAATCATCTTGAATTTGTGAAAAATATTCATGATTAGTTTGCTAAAAAGCATGTAATGCTTCTGCATATTTATCTAAAGCATCATTAACTTTATCTTCATCTGCTGTATATACATAACCCCAATTACCTTCAGAATCGCGTTGGAGACGAACTTGAGTTTTTGCATTTTTAGCATCCTCTAATGCAGCTCTAGCAACTTCTAAATCAAATTCACGCTATAACATATCAATATCATGCTATGTTAATTCAGCATTTTCTTTTTGTAATTTATTAATTTCAGCCTATAAATCACGATAACGCTATTTAATACGAATACTATCAGTATCATCAATAGTACGAGAAATATCACGAGATAATTTACCTAGTTGGTATAAACTATCATAACTCTCTAAATACCACTCTGCATCTTCTTTATGACGTTCATATGCCTATTGTAGATAGTCTAAAGTACCAAACATACCAGACATAGTGTCTTCATAGTCTTTAGCTATATTTTCCATAGTAAATTCAAAGAATGATTGTGCGGATTCTAAAGAGTTTTCCCAGGCTTCTTCCCACTGTTCACGTGCTTCTTGTTCACGATCTTGAATAGTCTATAAATATCTTTCAGCCTAAACAATACGATTTCTGTCACCAGAAGCTAATGCGTCTTGATACTATTGCTCCGCCTCAGCTAAATATCTTGGCATATCATTTAAAATACGTTTAGCCGCAGTTAACTGATTTACACTATTGGTAAATGAAGAGCGATTTAAAGCTTCTAATGCTGCACGAGACTAGAATGATGAATTACCTTTTGCAATTAAATCAGTAATATTTTTATAATGTTCTAATGTTGTATTATAATGATCAAATAATTCATAAGAACGCTATACTTTTTCATTTAAGTCTTCAAAGGCAGAAATAAGTTTATCAGTAATAGTTTTACGCATTTCTAATAATGATTCATTAGCTTGTAATAATTGAGAACGCCACTCACGAATTTGATCTATTTCATCTTGTGTAAAGTTTGCTGCTAATAAATCTTCAGTAGACATATTACCAATATTTTCTAAACTAAATTTAGTCCCATTTGGTAATGTATGATGACTTAAAATTTCTTCAATACCGGCGGCATAAGTGGCAGCTTGAGCCATTGTTTCTCCAGTTTTTTCACCTAATAAAGCAATAGCTTCAGCAGCTTGATATGCATCATCATCAATTTTTGTTAATAAATAATCAATATATTCTAATCTATCATTACTTACATCAAGTTTTAATTCAATTTTAATTTTAGCTTCTTCAAGAAGACTATCAAAAATCTATTCTTGTAATTCTTCAATAGTAATTAATTGATCATTTAATAAATCAAGAGTTTCTTCATATTGGGCTAAAGCTTCTTCAGCCTTTTTCCAAGCTTCATCTGATCCATCACCAATAGCTGCAAAAGCTGCTTCAAACTCATCATTATTGATAACTTCACCAAATTCATCAAAAATAGGTGTAAAACCAATAGCAGAAAAAGCTTCCATCATAGCATTTTTATCTTTATCTAACCAATCCTCAATTTCAGACTGATATTGCTATTGAAGTTTTAAATTTTCTTCCCGTAAATCACGCTCTTGCTTTAATAAATCAAGCTTTTCAGTACCGAAAGCACGATCTTTTTTATGAGAAATTGAATTAGTTTTACGGTCATTATTTTGAAGTTGATTAGTAATATTGCGATAGCGTTTAACTTTATGCGGTTCTTTGTTTCCGCCGCCTCCGCCGCCGCCTTTAGAGCCTCCGCCGCCGCCAGAGCCTTTAAAATTAGTTTTTCCTCCATCAATAACAGGTAAAGAAAGTTGACCATTTACTGCATTAGCAACGGCTTCACTATCAATAGTTCGAGTATAAGTTACACCATTGCTATCTTGATAAGTAATTGTACTAGTGCCATCTGTTGACGTACCAGTAACATTAAATGGTAATGTTTCATAACTAATAGTAGGTTTCCATCCAGCAGCAGATAAGTAATCAGAAATCTATTCTGCAGTAAGAGATGCCTATTGAGATAATTCCGCTAAAGCACTTAACGCACCAGAATCATCTAATGAAGTTGTAATTTTTATAGGCTCACCATCTGCTGTTTGCTATAATGCCTATGTTAACTCATGTAATCGATCAATACCACCAGTAAATTCTGCAGCTAATAAGCTTGCTGCTGCCCATGTCTATAATTCTGCAATAGCTTCTTTATCTCCATTTGCAGCTTTTTCTAACAAGCCAGCTTCTTCGGCGGCATTAGCAAAATTATCTGATAATTTATTCATAGGAATACCTAAAATATCAGATAAAGCTTTTTTTGCTCCCTTTTGAGCATCTGCCCATTCATCTGTATGCTCTGCAGTATCAGTTAAATGTTTTTTCCATGTATTATAACTTTTATTTAAAGAATCAATACCACGTTTCTACTGTAATACAGCTGTAGCAAAAGTAGCAACTTCCTCTGCGGCTCTGCCTTCAAATTCTTCTGTATCTAATAAAGCAGCAGTATAATTAGCAATGTCATCTACTGCAATATCTGTCTCATTAGCCATCTATTGCATAGATAGTGCTAATTCTGTTAATTCCTATTTATTTAAATTAGAAAATAAACCATTTTTTTCTAATTCATTAGAATATTCTAATAATTTTTTAGCTCCAATATCTGATGCTTCAGCTTGCTATAAAGTAGCTAATGATAATCCAATTAACTACTCAGGTGTATCTTGGCTATGTTCTTCTAATTTGCCCAATGCTTCTGCATATTCTAATACTGGTTCAAAATCAATTTTAGCATTTGATGCCTATTGCATTAAACCTAACATTGAAGAATATTGAGCTAATGTATCAGTAGTTCCAGTTGCAGCATATTGCCCTGACATTTTTCCAACATTAGTAACTACATCATCCCATTTAATATTACTATTAGTTGCCTATCCTTTTAACTATTCAATATTATTAAAAACAGTGTCTTCTGTTAATTCTAATAATTTTGAATCTGTTGTCAACGCTGTTTGTGCTGCCTAATATTCTAATAATAATTGTCCTAGTTCTGCCTATTTAGCCTAATTATCCTTATAGTCATTAGTAGCTTCGGCATAGGTATGAATATCTGCTGTATCCCATACTTTCTTATTCGTATTATAGGTTAAAAATCCTAAGGCTTCATGGAATAAACCATTATCGCTAATACCCTAGGTGCTTTCTGAACCATAAATAGCACTCATACTAGTACGTAAATTAGTACGTGCTGTTTGTTTATCTGTATCAGTATATTTGTTTGTAGTATCAGATAAAATATCTATTGCATGTTGAATCGCAGCAACATCTTCTATTTTGGCAGTATATGATGTTGTACCAAGTGAATTAGTAACTGCATATGTTTTGCCATAGAGTGGATCTAATTGTGCCTATAAAATAGATTCTTTTTCTAATAAATCTAATTGTTGATCATAAGCATCATCTATGTGTCCTTGAAGAGCATCATTCCAATAGTCTCTCTATGTGTTAGCAACAGCAGTTTTACTCTCAAAATTAGCTCCAACAGTATCTAATTTACTATTTACCCATGCTCGTTTTTGCTCATCCGTACCTAAAAATAAAGCGGCAATTTCATTATCAGACATGCTTTCTAATAAACCAGCATCATTTAAAGCAGTTTTTAAAGCATCATCGGTTAATTTAGTTGTCTAATTAGCAAAATTTTTTAAAACATCAAAACTATTTTTAGCTTTAATTGCATTAGACTACGCAACTTCATAAGCTCCTCGGGTTAAAATATCTTCACTTGTATATCCTAAAGGATTATTTCCTTCAGGTCCCATCATTTCAGTCCAAACTTTAATATATATATTACGCTCTTCTCCATCAGCAGGTAATTTAGCTAAAAATGCTTCTGCTTCAGTCTCACCAACTAATGTTGTTGCCATTGATTTTAAAGATGCCTATGCTGCCATGGCAGTATTACTTAAGGCACCCAAACTATCAACAATATCATTAATTTCTTTATCTGTTAAACCTAAATGACTAATAGTATTTACAGATTGAAGAGTATCTTTAATATTTTGAAGTTTCTAATTATATTCATCTAATGTTTTAGCCCCTGCTAAATCTTCTGTTTTAATGGCTCCCTAAATAGTAGCATCTTTTAATAAGTCTCTAGCTTCTACCAGTTTTTGATAAGCTTCTGCATTTTGTTCTAAATAATTTCGTGCCGCATTATAAGTTTCAGATTCTAAAGCAATATTATATCCTTCACTACTAGCTAAATCCGCGGCTTTAGTCATTGTTTCTTGGATAGCATCATATACAGCAATATAATCAGCTGCTGTCTTACCGCTAGTATTAAAATTTAAATCTCCAGAACGAATTTCTAATTTAATACCTTGTCCTGCATACTTAGAACTCATATAATCATTCCAAGCTTGATACATATGACGCTCGTCTCCAGAACCACCGGTTTGATTTGTAAAGGTACCATTATTTAAACTAACTACATAACGATCATTATATCCAGTAGCTCTAAAGCCTTTTCCATTATCAGTAGTAGTACGTCCATAAGCTGCAGTTTGTGCTATATATGCTGTATTAGCCTATGCTGCTAAACTCTCTAATTCTGCTGCCTGTTTATTTCTAATAGCCTATGTTAATGCCTCATAATTTTCAGTAGCAACTAATAAAGCAGCATTTGTTATATCATAAGCTTGTGCAACTTCTAATGCGCTAGAATTTAATTCAGCCTATACATTAGTTAAATCTTCTCCCGCTTCTTTAGCTTTATTATAAGCTTCTAATGATTTAGTATAAGACTCAACTAATTGATTATTTTTATCAGCAGCATCTTTAGATTTATTTGCTCGTTCTAATAAATTATCAGCATTTTCACGCATTGCTGCTGTATGTGCTTTATAAGCACGAGAAGCTGCAGTAACTACAGCAATAATAGCAGCAATAATAGCAACTACAGCAGCAAATATTGGAAAAGCAGATTTAGCCGCAGCTCCTTCAGCAATCATTGCTCCAGCATGCTCTTCACTTGCCTATGTTGCTAATCTTTTATGTACTACTTCTGCCATTATCTAAGCTAATTGTTTACTCATACCTTTACTCTATAAATCTTGAGCAATATTTTCAACGCTCATAGCTGCTGTATATTTTTCTAATGAAACACGATTTAGATCAATACCAAGTTTATTTGCTAACCATCCAGCTAAAGTACCAGTTAATGAACCCTTCATTAACATCTATTTAGCTACAAAGCCAGCAGCTAAATTAGCTACACCCTAAATGGCTGTTTGATAATTACCAATTAAACCAATAATAGCTGGAATAGCCATACCTAATGACATTAATGATGAAGTAATTTTTTCTCCAAAACTCATATCCTAATTTGACCATACAGAAAATAAACTCATTAATGAATTTATTGCTGTAGAAGTTTGCATAGCTGCTGATCCCATCGCTACAAGAGCTTGTGTACCAGAAATAACATGCACTGGATCAAAATTATTAGCACGATTATTCATGTTGTCACGAGCTTGTTTTAGTTCATTTTCACTTTTTGTTAACTCATCTTGTGCTGCTTGTAATTCTTTCTATGCATTTTTTTGATTTTCAGTAGCATTAGTAACTGCTTCCTATGCTGCTTTCCATCTACTTAATGCTGCTACATAACGATCTACTATTTCTGGTTTAATACCTATTGCTTTAAGCGCAGTTCCTAATGATTCTGAATTAATACGAGTTTCTTTAAACTCTTGATTCAACTAAGTTAAAGCTTGATTAAATTGATTAACATCTTTTGATTTTCCAGCTGCCATTATAGCATTAAATACTTTATTAATATGAGTAGCATTATTTGATGTTTTAATTAAATCATTAAATACCTCTTTTAAAAACTATAATTGAGCTACTTTTTCCTATAAATTAGATTCATTAACTCCTTGTCCAATATTAGTAAATAATTTAATAAAATCAGCACCAAAAGCTTGAGCCTCTTGTGATGTGCTTGTAAATGCCTATTTTAATCGAGTTTGTAAACCAGTAGCAACTGAATCAATAGATGCCTATAATGTTGTTAAATCTTGTTCATTAATTAATTGTAAATTAGAACCTAACTATGTCTAAGCCAAACCAGTATTCATATGAAAACTACCGGCCATATTTACTCCCATTTTAGCACTATCTAATTCTTTTTTTGCTGTACTAGCCATTTCTTGCGCAGTCCTTACATCATTCTCAGCTGCTATTTGAACATCTTTTGCATTTTGAGCTGCCATCGCTAGTGCTTCATATTCATTAATTAACTTTTCAATATGCTAACCTTGTAATTCTAATCCCTAAACAACTAAATCATATTGAGCTTTTTCATTTGTAGATAACTAATGATCAATAGCAGCAATTTTAGTTTTTATCAATAAAACCGCATTACTTGTCTATAAGGCATTCTATTCACTTAATGAATAATTACCCTAAGATAATTCTGATTGAATATTTTGGCTAAACTCCTGTTGCATACGTCCATAAACTTTAGATGCTCCACCAGTTAAAATCTACATATTCTAAATTGCATGCTCAATAGCTGGACCAATTTTATTCTATAAAGCAGATGTTAAAAATCCACCAATAGCAATAACAATATTCTAAATACCACCAAATTCAGTAATAAAACCTTTAATACCTACTAATAAATGTTCTAAAAAATTATCAACTGAAATAAAGAAATTTTCATCAATTAATGAATCATAAATACCTTCAGTTGCGGCCTATACTCGATTACGAGCTGCTTCCCAACTTTCAGCATAAATTGTTGCCTATTTAGATAATGTTCCTTCTGCATTAGCTGCTACTATCTAATTTTGTTGCATAAAATCCCAATGATCCATTAAAGCGATTAATGTTGTATATTGACGAACACCACCAACTGTTTGTGCTAATGCTGTTTGTTCTGCATGAGATAATGTATCCCATCTAGCGCCCAAGTCTGCTAATACATCATCCATATTACGTAAATTACCAGTAGCATCTAAGGCTTGTACACCAACTTTAGCTAATGCAGCAGAATATTTATTTAAAGTGACACCATCTTCTAAAGTTTCACCGAGTGATAAGCCCTGTAAACGAGAGAATAAGGTTCTTAAACCAGTACCAACAGTATCTGCACTCTAACGAGTAGTGGCAACAATAGTTGCTAATGCCGCGGTAGCATTTTCATAACTTAAACCTACAGTATCAGCAACAGCTGCAAATTTTTCTAAGCCTGCACTAATTTCTGCAGAACTAGAAGCAGTAGCAGCACCCAATGCAGTAATAACATCGGCATAATATTCTAATGAATGACTACCATTATCAAAATTATTCCAAATAGCGGTCATCTAATCAGATACAGTTTGAGCACTTTCACGTGTTACATTAGCCATTTTAACAGTAACATCTGTACGGCGTTTTACCTCTTCATCACTTAAGCCCTATTGGTAATAAATTAATGAAGCATTTGTATAATCTAAAGTAGTAGAATTTAATTGACGAGCAGATTTATTAGCATTAACTGCAAATTTTGCCATCTATTCTGCACTTTGTCCAGTCACAATACGAATATTATTTAAAGAAGTATTTAAACTTTGAGCATAAGAATGTGCGTGCTAAATAGCACTCATAAAACCATGCATAATACTAGATGAAATCTAAAATCGTGCTACATTTTTTAATGTGACGAACATAGTCTCTAAACGTGAATTTAGTCTTAATGATGGTAATTCTGCCTAAGCAATTGATTTAGATAAAGCAATGAATGCTTGTTGACCAGTTGAACCTGCATTTTTAAAAGAACTAGTTAATTGATTTAAAGTAGTACCACTTGATTTTAAGCTTTGATTTAATTTATTTAAATCTAAATTACCTGTTCTAGTATTATAAGCATTATTTAAATGATAAGCTAATTCTCTAGCAGCTGCTGCAGCCTATTGAAACTATTCAGCATGAATATTTTCACCAATTGGAATATTACCATAGCCCAACTTCTAAATAGCCTACTATAACTCAGCAATACCCTATTTAGCTTGGCTAGTGTCAGCTGTAAATGACATGTTAACATTTAATTGTTTAGCCATCTATATATACTCCTTTCTCTCTTAAAAATATAAAAATAAAGCGGTTACATCAAAATGATGTAACCGCTTACATTCATTCCTACTATAATGTAGAAAATTAATTAATTAAATTAGCCCAATTTGTCCAATACCTCTTTAACTGTGCTTAACCCCTCGCTATCAGCTAATTTATCTCGTAATCCCTCAACATCAAGATTTAAATCGCTATAATCTGTCTTCATGGCATCAAGAATACCATAAATAGAATCACGATACTTATAAATCTAATCCATAGATTCTCGTACATAACTCTCAAACCAATAACGCTCATCTTCTGATAAAGTTTCTTGAATTTGCTTATAAAGACCACTACTGATAAGTTGATCATACAGTTTCTTAGGATCTTCCTTCTGTTTATCAGTAAACTTAATATTTGTATAGCGAAATACGGTTTCAAGCGTAATAAATACGTCAACTTTTGCAGGGTTATAATAACCCATATCATCCGCGCAGGAATTCAAAATATTTGTAAGTCCTTCAAGCTTCTGGTCAATTGGTAGGTACTGCTTAATTTCAATCTCTTGGTCATTGAAATTGATAGTTATGACTTCTGTAGAAGCTTTAAGAGCAAGTTTTGCAAAACTAACTTGTGCCATATAAAAATTCTCCTTTATACTCTATATATAAATATTATAACATAAAATTTTTAAGTTGTCAAACTTGATAATAAATCATTAATAATTTTTTGAATATCATTGTTAATGCCTCGTTTAGCATCATATATAATAGGTGTAAAAGCACGAGCTATTTTATTTAATTTATCAGGAGTTAATAAATTATCCTAAAAAATTTCTTTTAATAATGTATATACTTTAGATAAACTATTTTGTGAAGCTAAATTTAAAAATAGATATTTATTCTATAAATTAACAGATTTTACAGATGTCAAACCAATATCGCCACGAACCCACCATCCAGCCGTGTCATGGGCACGACCCAAATACCAATTTCTAATACCTTCACTGTTAAATCCATGTGTAAAATCGCCTATGTTTGAATCAACTTTCTAATAATGATATTCAAAACCCTCATATAAATCGCCTAAACCTAATTTTAATCCTGTATTTGAAATTGCTGCTGAAGCAATACTCATAAAATCATCTAAATGTTTTGACATAGCTGCTGCATTTTCTAAACGTTCTAATGCTGATTCTGCATATTGACGCAAATCCTGATCTGCTTTAAATGTTGTTGATTGTACGATAGAAGTAAAATTATCAATTTCTGATTCAGGAACTTCATAACGATAAGCATGTCCTGACGCATCTTTTATATATAAAGCATAATTAATTTCTTGTCCAGCACGAAAATAAGATAATATTTTATTTAATCTATTATAAACTATACTAGAATTTTTTTTAAAATCAAGAATTTGATAAGCAATTCTATCCTATGAAAATCCAAATTCAGGGGCATATGGGTTAATTAATCCTCCACGTATTTTTCTCTATGACTGTTGTTTAATTATTAAAAATTTAGCAATTTCATCTAATTCATATTTAATATCTAAATAATATTGTTGTTTAATGGGAACTGCAGCCATCCCTAATTCTTTAAAAGCCTCTTGAATTGTTGTTTCTAAAATATCATCAATATTAATTTCATCAGCCATATATCTTGTCTCCTTTTCCTCAAAATTTATAAAAAAAAATAAAGGGAAGAGATATTAACTATCTCTCCCCTTAAATTTTAATTTAACTTAGTGCTCTTCATATGTATCATGATGGTCCTCATTGCTGCCACCACGAATTACATAATCACCAACAGGAGTCTCACCACGGTGATTCTCTTGTGAGCTCTCTTCCTCAATGATTTGAATTGCGGCAAGAACCTTCTTGCTATGGTCAAATCTTGTATAATCTGGGAATGCATCCATTGTAAATGTGAAGCTAGATGGGTCACCAGAAGAAGCCATTGTGAATGTGAAGTTGGACTGAATCTTGCAGTTTGGAATAATGAATTCTGCTGGCATATCAAAGCCGTTGGTATCACGGAACAATGTTTCAGCCTCAAGATAGAAGTTACCACCAAACTTATCAGGTGTAATCTCAATCTGCTTTGCATAAGACTTACGTGGTGTGTAATAGTCAACAAGTACACTATCAAATACACCATCAAGTTCATCAGCCTGACGATCTACCACGTAATCAACATCTTCACCCTCAAGGTGTGCATTATCATAACACTTATGAGCTTTTACTTCAAGAGTTTTAGATACTGGGAAATCTTCTTCAGAACCTTCCATATGAGCAGGAATATAAGGCTCAGTAATAATTTCGCCATCCTTCATAAACATAACATAGGCAAAGTTATCACCCTTATCTGCTGGCAGATAAGCATCCTTACTTACTGTAATACTATAAACACCATCACTACTACGACTTACTTCAGCTGCATCAATAGTCTCTGTAATATGCTGCATAATTGGTTTTGCATCAGAACCTTCTACAAGACCGGCACCAGACAGAATCATGAAGCCCTCTGGAGAGATTAAAGCATCTTCCATTGTGAAGGTAATTGTACGCTCACCTTCCCAAGCAACGAGACGTGAATTACCACGACCGCCCTGCGCATATACTGTTGTTGCAGCACCCTCTAAACTAGAAGTCTTTAAGGTATCAAAATAAATAACGGGCTCATGCTTATAGAAAATCTTATTGCCAACCTGTTGGCGACCCTTGGCGCGAAGAACCACGTTACAAATCTCACGTACACCAAATTTCATAAAGGTTTTTTCCTCCTTATTTTAATGAATATTTTTCATCCAGTTATCAGGTTTATCATCAGGTTTCCCTCCAGCTAGTCGTATAGCAACATCTTGGTCCCAAGCGACCTTTAGCATAAAACGTTCCACCTAATCATAAAGCTGATACATTGTCATTTTATTCAATACCGAAGGAGGAAGTTGTAATCCTACCTACAATATTGAGATATATTGACTAAAAATACTTGTATGATTGCTACCTTGTTCAGCAGCAATACGTTCACGACCCTTCATTAATTTTTCAGCAATTTCTCTTGCCTTTGCACCTTTTGGATTGAAGGCTTGTTGAGTCATAGGGCCTTCTTTCATGCAAAATATTAAACGTAATACTTCTTGAAGCTATTCAAAATTATCTGTATCAATAATACAATTTTCTTTTTCTTTATCATATGGCTATAATAATAAAGAATTAGGAGTAAATAATATATTGTAGTCAGGTAATAATAATGATAAAACTAAGCGTACTGCTTCTTTTTTATCTTTAGCTTCCTTTTCTTGCATTATCGTCATAAATATCTAAAAATTATTTATGTCTGATAAATCTTCTTTGCCCTAAACAAACATTGATTTATATAAACATAAACACTAAATACCATTGAAAAAGTCAGTTTCTCCAATTAACGCAATTTCTTCATTACGCGGCTGATGTAGAACAATTTGACATTCTGGTACTGGTAAATCAATACCACACTATAATGCCAAACGATAATCTTTCATTCGTTTTCAGATAATTCCTTATAAGTTGTTTGAGTTTCTTTAAACTCTTTTATAAATTGTTCCTAATCAGCAGGGTTAGGCATAAATTTCTTATCTTCTTCGCCATGATAAGCTCTATACATTAAGCAAATACCAGCATATTCACTATTTAATACAATTTGATTTGCTCCAACAAACTCTAATAAACCTATACCGGTTAATCTCTATTTATCTAACATGCTATCTAATTCAGCAGCAATACGATAAGGACGTAAATCAAAATCAGTTAATTGCCATGAATCAAAATGACAAATAATATCAAATTCAACTATATTATCACGAAATTCTGGATTTGAACTCTCAACAAAATTATCAAAAGAAATTATCATATAGGTTAAATACTCACCATCAACATATAATTTAGGAACCATCTTAATTTCATGTCCAAACATAGCCTAACTTTCTTCTTCAGTTAAATTAGGGCATTTTAATGGTTCTTTTACCTAATAATATAATAACTTCTTTAATCGTTGATTACTTAATATTTTATTAACCAAAATTTTCATATCTTTATTAACAGATAAGAAACTAGATTTTGGCTCTTTATAACCCTCTATTCTCATTTTTGAAACACTCCTTTTTCACTTAAAATAAGGACTCAACTACAATAGTTTTCTATGTAATATTATTGCCCTATAAATCCTAATAAAATAAATCAAACTATCCACTATAAGATGAATTCCATTTAATTTTTACAGCAGAATAATTTTTATCATTAACAAATGCTTCTAATTTAACTGGCACCTTAGTTTGACCTAATGACCAGTATCCATCACGATTTGTATTAACATAATATGTATATTCAACCTTTGGTCGAATAAATGTATCACCAATAATAGAACTGGTTTCATTTACTTCTGGTTCAACAAGTTTAGTAATTTTAGCACCAACAATACCATTTTCAATATCGTCTTCATCTTTATTAGCATAATATTCAACCGCATTTAACTCTAAAATACCAACAGTACTTACAGCATCTGTAGCTTCAACACGCCAACAAATCTAATCTACTGGAAAATCAGCAGAACTTAAATAAAATTTCGCATAGCGTTTAAAGTATTTTAATGCTTCTTCAGTTCGTGGCATATAAATATGTAATGAATGATTTGGTTCATCTACGCTAATACCATGTTTTTGAATAAAATTAATTTTGGTTTCTACTGGACCACGTACTGATACATAGCTACTTTGAATATTTCCATCTTCATCTAGCCATTCTAATGTATAATCACAACGTCTAATTTCACCACGGAAATATGCTAATTCATCTAAATCTTGTAATGTAATTAACCAATAACTATTTGTTCTATCCCAAACAAATACATCGCCTGGATGAAAATCATGTTCAAATCCAACAGAAAGAATCTTATTATCATAATCAAATTTATTTTTATCAGGATTAATTAATGCACGTACAAGAGGATAATCTTCAAACTATCCTTGTAAATGCGGTGGTAAACATTTTTTAATACGAGCAGCTTGATATGAATATAAAGTTGCTCTATCTAATGATTTTCGCTTATCTCGAATCATTCTTTCCTATTGCGGAAAACCGCCTCGTGTTGCGAGCTAAATAGCCATACCATTTGCGCCAGCCACAGTATCTTTATAATATTGTGGCGGTACATTTAGATTTCCCATACGATAAGCTATTCCTTGTAATTGTGTATTTTTAATATTGGTATTAAACCCTGGTGACATTGGAATTAATCGTTTTGACATAATTCTTTACCAATCTCCTATAATAAATTAATACACTCAAACACCGTTTTGCGGTATAATGCAAATTCTAAATTAACTACTTTTAAACCTTCTAATTTAGATAACAGCTATAAAAAACGCTGGTCAGCATTAAAAATAACATGCTTACCAGCGATTTCTATAATCACACTATTTAATTGTTTGCTCCAATCCTCTTCATTTTCTTTCATTGGAATCAATTTCCATAACTAATTAGTTAATCGCTTAACATCATTATGAATAACAGATTCTGAAAAAGAAAAACCATAAATTGTATCCATTAATAATATACACCATGCCCAACTGCATTTTTCCAGTTAGACATATAATTTAAATCCTTCGCATTAATACGACGACGTTTATATAAACGTTGCATGTGATGCGATTGTCTTTGACATTCTCCTAATAAGCCCATTAATTTTTGTAAATGGTTAGCTTGTGAAGTCATTTTAAAATCTGCACCACTATATTTCATGCGCGTATTTTCAATAGAGGTTACTTGCCGTTGGAGCCAGGCTGTCATCATTAAAATAGCTAAAATGTTAATTTCTTCTGAATTTAAAGTAGCCGCAAAGCAAGAATTCTCTACAACTACCAAAGGTGGTTGTCCCGCATCGTCATCATCAAGCGTATCATCCCATAAAAGACCTAGTACAAAATCACTATCTGTTATTTCATCTTCTGGTTTTGTAATCTAATCAATATTATAATCATATAAGTTATGACGTGGAAACTCAAAATTAGGTAATGCATCAATTAACATTACTCTTAAATCTTTAATTGTATCCTATGGGGTTAGCTCGACATACATATCATCAGTAATTTTTCCAAGAAAGCGATTATATACATCTGTAAAGGGTGTCATATTTACAGCTCGCCTCCCTATAAATTAATTAGTGTCTACTAACTACGTTATATTTACTACCAGAGGTTCTACGACCTGCTGGAATTTCAGTCGTTGCTGAAGTTGTTGTGTTTGTTCCCTCTTCCTCAGTCTTTTCAGCATTCTGATTTTTAATAGCTTCATCTACATCAAAACCAGTTTTTGCTTTCAAAGCTTGACGCTTATCATAGTCAGTTAAAGGAAGACTTACCGCAAATTTCTTAATCAAATCAATAACACCAACAGGAGCATAATCTAAGCAATCTAAAAACTCATCTTGTGTGCCTGCTTTTAATAACTCCACAATCTACTTCTCTGTCATATAATATTCAGGTTGCGCTGGAATATTTAGAGAAGCAACAATTCCGTGACTTTGAATCTGTAAAAAATTTGCCATTAACTCACGGCCACCTGGCTAATAACTTAACTTTTGTAATTCTTCATAGCTAAGAATCTTAACCTCTCCGGGAGCAAATGTTCTACGAATATTCAGCTCGGGAATACGATATACTACCGAACTAGCGCTTCGATTAGCTACCTTATAATACCATTTCTTACTCATATTTAATTTTTCTCCTTTTACTCTTTTAACAAAAATAAGGGGAGAAGGGGACCTTCCCCTACTCCCCTTTATCATATCATAAAATATTTAAAAAGTCAAATTATGGATTGTCAGGATTATCTGGCTGATCGGGATTATCTGGTTGATCAGGATCAACAGGTGTATCAGGATTTGCTGGCTCATCTGTTGTTGAATCATCAGCGGGTTCACCAGTCTCACTTACGGCGCCATCAAAACGACCATCATAAGTAATTACGCGGCCGGTTACACCATCAAAGAAGAATGTATCCATCTGACCCATTAAGGAAGTATCTACGTAAGCACAGATGTTATTAGCTAACATAGCAACAACGCCAACCTTACGATAGACCTGAATCTCACGGCTCCAATCACCACGATTGTGCTCTTCATCTACGAGTGTACCACCCTCAAAAGCAATCATAACAGGCTTGCTGTTAACGCCAGCGGGAATAATCCAGCAGTAACCAGGATCGATTACCTTACGGCTATTGGTCTCATCTTCGAAGCCTTGCTCAAGAATTACAACCTTAGTTGACTTATATTGTGCAAGACGACCAGTACGCCATAATTCATCCTTCATGGCCTCAGTATATCTCCAGGCCTCTTGAGGAATCATACGAACAGCAAATTCATATGTGCAGTAGATTGTTGGTGTGCCATAAGCAGAAGCAACAGCGATTAAGCGGTCAAACTCAGCCTCATCAAAGCCATTAGCAGCAACACGATTGGCAGGTGGGAGCTGGTTGATAGAAGCTTTAAGAGCATGGGCAACCTCTTTATAAATGAGTTCATCCATACCATCCATGACGATGCGGACTAACTCTGAGAAGTCTACACGGCCATCAAGGAACTCTTCAAAGCCGATTTGAGCAGCACCGCCGATGGCGCTTGTACGTACTTCAAAAGCTTCCTCGTTCTTACCAAGCTTGAATACTTCGTATACACCAGCATGTCCAACACGGGTGATGAACTGCTTTGCACGATTATTTGAATTCAACTTACGACGGAAGATAGGCTTGTCACCCTGGGCAAATACCTTAACTTCTGCGAACTGATTATACTGTTCTACAACCTTCTTAGGAAGTACTTCATCCATTGTCTGCTCAATCAGACTGAAGATTGTGTTCTTATTCTCACGATAAAGGGCATATGTGCCAGCTAACTCGTTGAGCTCTTGGCGAAGAGTCTCATTAATTGCTTCGCTAGAAAGGCTCTCACCATTCCAGCTATAAGCTGTAGGAGCAGAAGGGTCTGCCTTAGCAGCAACTTTCATCAGTTGCAGTAATTGATCTCTCTCTAACATTTTCTTCTTCTCCTTTCTTCATTATTTAATTCTCATCAGTTTTACGCCGGGCTGATGATCGGGCATTGTATAAATCTTTACAACTTCCCAAACGATAGAACCGTCACCATCTACTGAAAGGATACCATCCTCGGCACGTGGGCTGAGCTCAGCACCAAGTTCTACATCCTCATCACCAATCATATTTGTGGTGTAGATGTCGCCAACATGAGTCTTCATTACACGAGGAACCATTGAGCTACCATTCTCTGGCATTAACTTCTCCTTGTAGAGTGACTCGATGTGGAATGGGTCCTCATTATAATGAATTTCATACATATCAGGACCAGCAGTTACATCATCAATTGGGAAACTCTTGTCACCAAAACTTACTTTACCATCGGCAAATGTAATACTACCATCAGCAGCATTTACGCCCTGACCGTTATAATAACGGGACTGCTTCTGCCATACTGTGTCAGGATTGCCATCACGGTCACCACCAAAGGGACTGTATACACGAGCCTGATAGTTATCACGAATCATTGCGAACTCGCAATCATCCTGGTGCTCACGATAAAGCTTAATCTCGTTCCAAACGAGCATCCATTCGCCTTTGCCTTCAAAGTTAACTACTTCATTCTTGTAGTCATACTTGACAAACTGGCCATTCTCAAGGATCTCAATATCCTTCTGTGCTGGCAGCTGGGCATATACTTCCTTTGTTGCCTGGGCAGAAAGATGGTTGGGCTCTACTTGACCATAGCCGTAGCCATGCTTCTGAATATAAGCAGCTTGGCTCTTAATATTCTTCTTTAAGAAATCACTAAGCATTTTATATTTTTTCCTCCTTGTTAGATATTACTATTTTTCGCAACCTCTTTAACCTTTTGGACCCAAGCAGGCATAGTCTAATTACGAGTAGAATCAATACTATCTAAACTGAAAGTTGTATCCTTCTTCGTATTAGGTTTGTCAAGATCAAAGCTCACTTTATTGCGAACACAAATAATAGATAATTTTGCCTCTATATCATCTAAGCTGTAAGTATCAATATTATCCATACAATCTTTCTTATCAGCATCAGATAACATATAAAATTGATTAATTAACTCTTCTTTAGCCTTACGATCGATACCAGCTTTAAAAGCAGTTAATTCTTGATTTTCAGTTGTGAGAGTGCTAATTTGCTCTTGGAGTTCAGCAATCTGTTGCTGGGCCGCATTGAACTGAGTCTGTAATTCAATATACTCAGGAATCTCGTCCAGAACATAACTTACTGGCTCTTCAGCAGGAGCTTCTTCCTCAGCTGCTGGTTCTTCGGCAGGAGTTTCTACAACTTCTTCTTCAGAAGCAGCTTCTTTGGCAGGCTCTTCTTCGGATTCGGTTTCAGCTTCTACACTTGCAGCATAAGCAGCAACTGCTTCAGCAGAAAACTGAGGTTCTGTAGCAGGCTCATAGTCTGTTAATTCTACAAGACTCTCAGCGGGCACAAACCCGGCAGCTTCATCAACCGAAAAGTCTAAGCGATAATACTTGTTGTCTGCATCTTGTAATACCGCAAACTTCTGGTTGTCTTCCTCAAAAACGCCATTAATACTATATGCCTTTGATGAAGCATAAGCATATAAAGCGTTCCATAAGGAATCACCAATTTCAACAGCATAAGTGGTAAACACTGGTGTTCCTCCCTTATCAAGAATTTTTTTCATCTGCTGCATTAATGCGAATAATTCACTCTTGAAGCTATCACCAAGTGAAAACTCAGTAGCAGATGTAATCTATGCACCTTCAAAACATGGCTCAACGTCACGCCCTAAAATACATAAATTTTCAATTATTGCTTCATTAATAATGAAAAACTAAGGCATTCCCTTATTATCTTTTGTCCAACTTCCTTTAACACTTTCATTATTAAGTTTCATGGACTAATTATTTCCATTATCAATTATACCTTGCGCTTCTTTATATTGACCTGTCCAAAGATAACCTTGAGTCATTAAATACTCATGTTCTACTCCATCATCGTTGAACCATTGGAACCAAACAGGCGCATGAACATCACAAAAACCATATGGCTTAGTATTTTCTGTTAATGTTAATTTACCATCAACAAACTCTAAGATACGATTATGTTCTTCAAAATCTTTCTCTTCGGCATTATAGTAACCAACGATAGGACTGCCAGGCAATGAAGCAGCAAGTTTTTTACCCATTTCTTTTGTGATAATACTCTTGTTACGATTAGGTTCATCTGATACATAACACACTTTAATATCACATTTAGAAATTAAAGGGTTGATAGAAGTAATATTCAATACTTCTATCGGTTTGTTTTCCAATGGAATACTATTAATCATTCCTTCTATCTCCCTTCATTATTTTTGCGACTCTATATTTTTTATAGTCTTATCACTTTTCTAATCATTAGGTTTAGCAGGACGTCCTGCTCCTTCTGATGAAGTTTGTGTTTTTGTGCTATTGGTTTGACCTTTCGTGCCCAAAATATCCTATCCATTCATTGTTGAACTCATTAATGGAGGAATCATTAATTGTGGCAACTCAAGAACCTCATTCTCAAAGTGAGCTAAGTTATAAATAGAACTCTATGAATGTCCAAGAGCAATCATAGGTAAGAACTTAGATTGACCATTAGCTGTTAAATCTTTATACTATTTAGACAATTCTTTATAATTATACTAAGTAGTTTCAAGCATCTAAAATCTAAAATCAAACTTTTTAGCTCCATTTTTATGGTCAATAACATAATTAAATAAGATAACAAATTGATTGATTAAATTACGTAATGTAGATTCATCATCCAAAATACTCTTCTCTAATGACATATTACCATCTGTATTAAATAAATTACGAGAAATACCAAGAGCATCATAAACTGAACGTTCTACTTTTGCTAAATCATCAACACTAGTGGTAGTATTTTTGTCACTAATATCAATTGAATCAACATCAGCAAATGTGGTAATAACATCAACGCCAATCGCACGACTTAACATAGCTACTGTTGTATTATGAATATCACGCGCTTCATCAACGTCAAAAATTAAATCACCATTTTTATCCATTGGCAATTTCTACACAAGGATTTTTAACAACTTCTACATCTATTTTTTGCGGTCTAAAGCCTAGGCAGCATCCAAATCAATAATAGATGGAATAGCATTTAAAAATACTGGAACATCACTATGATTCAAATTAAATTTAATGGCGCTCCCTGGGTCTAATAAATACCAACCATAATCATCGCCTCGTGGGTCGCCTTCTAATTTACCAGCTTTATATAGTGCATAACCTTTAGCAAACTCATCTGGAAACATTTTAATTACCTTCATGCGATATCCTACATCAAAAAACTTTTCATCAAAGAATCGCATATTAAACTCAACAGCTGGCATGTTTCCTACATAATAGCGCACACGACAATAATCAGGTGGCAATTCTTGTAATAAGAGTTTATCTTTACTATCAATTAAATAAGCATAATAGCAACCATGTTTAATTACTTTAAGAGCAATCTCACCGCAAATATCTTTAATATAAGTATTATCTAAATATGCTAATAATTTTGTATATTCTTCAATTACTTTATCAGATTTTACAGATTTATTATTTTTCTCTGGATAAATATACCAATCATATCTATATAAATAAGCAAAATAATTACATACTGTTTGATAGATACCGCTTGCCGCATAGAAGTAATCAGAAATCATCCGCATACGAGGATAATCTAATAAAGCTAATGCTTTAATAATTTCTTCTTTTGAGATTAGTGGTAATCTCTTGGATGTAAAAGTGCCAATTTCCATAACGGCATCATCAACTGTTTTTAGACCAATTTTAATCTTGCCATATTCAGTTACATCGCCATTTGGAGTTAATACTTGTTGTGTCATATTAAAGCCTTTTTCATGGATAGCAGCTTGTTTTTCCTATGTATTCAAAACGCCACCTCCTTAATATCCAGCTTTATGAATAATATAATCATAAGTAATTAAATTTTCTTCAAAGTATGGTATTTCAATTAATTTAATATTATGTAACATACAAAAACGTTTTTTCTTACCATCATTATATTGCTATTGGTAAAAACCCCGTTTGCCGCCAAATTTGCTACTTGGCTCATAGTGCTATCTACCCTAATACTCAATTAAAAAATCTAAATTACCATCATCGTCAAAAACCGCAAAATCAAAACGTAAGGGTCGCCCATTAGAACTGCATAGTCCAGGAATTATATATTCCTCTTGAAAACGCAACCCTGCTTCTTCAAGGATTTCATGGATTTTAACTTCCCCTCTTGAACTCAGCATAAGCGCCTCCTTAATTTGCAAATAACATATCAGTTATCTTAAACTTCTTTTTCTTTTTCTTTGAATCTTCTTCTATTTTAATATAATATAAACCATACTCAAAAGCAGAAAATTTATCTTTACGGATACTTTTATTCGCTTGTTTTAAGATAATATTTACACCTTCATTTTCTTCACGAAGGTTCATTATCTCCTCCTTTAATATGGAAGTTTGAGTAAATGGTTTTAAATATTCTGCCCTTTTTTCAGGTGTCATTTTTTGTCCACCTTTTGTATTTAATAACTTACCCTTAGCTACACGTTCATCAATAAGCATTTTTACTTTTCCGGCATTTAGCTAAGTTTGTGCATTAGCATGAGCTTCGGAGTTAATAGGAGCATTACCTTTTAGAAGATACATTGCATCTTCTTCAGTTTCATTAGTACGATACCGCTTATATTCATCTGCTGCATCTTCCTATGTGCCACCAAATACACCAAAATCGGGGAAATGCTCACCGGTTTCTTCATCATCTTGTGGTTTAACCATATAATCAACAAGACCAATGCCTAAACCGTTAGCATCAATAACTAACCTACGGGCTTTATATTTATAGAATAATCGTTTTAATTTAATAGCCTAATCTTGGAAATGCGCGTCAGTCATAGTATAAATATTAACTAATGACTTAATTGCTGGACCAGTACTAGATGGAGTAACTTTGAATACACAAATTACTGTATCACATCCTTTACGACCAACATCCACGCTTAGAACATAATAAGAATGAATTGATGACCTACCAGAATATTCATATTCAGGCTAGTTCAAAATACGACAATGATCAAATACATCGCCATTAAAGAACGCATTTTCAGCAGTTCCAGACCATTTAGATTCATATTCACGGTCAAATGAAGCTTCATTATAAGTACCGTCAGCTTTTAAATCTTGAATAAATGTACGGTCCAATAATTTCATAAGAACTGGAATACGCCATGTTCCACCCATAATATAGGCTTTTTGAGGTTCTGTAACCATCCACACTAATAACTGAATAAGTTTATCATATGCGAATGTCCCTTTCCAGCCGGCAGTGGTTACAAAAATCTAGCTTTTGTTTAATGTCTCAGCTTGCTACATTGTGCCATCCATGCATAATCGCGCAACGTTCATAGTAGGAATAATAACTTCGGATAAGATTTTACCATCTACACCAACGCTTTCCTCTACAAGACCGCCATGACGACGCTTACCTCTGCTCTTTTCACTAGCAGCAACGTTATCAAAATATGACCCATTTTTAAATACAAATATACAATAGTCTTTACTATTGCGGGTCCTACCTGGGCGTCTATCTAGTTCACGATTAAGAGCTGGCACTAATGAGCATAATTCATCAACTTTTTCTTTTACAATATCCGCAGCCTGTTGTTTACCTCCAGAGGTTACAAACAATTTGGCACGTGGATATAAGATACAACGGCACATTAACACAAGAACTGATAAGAATGATTTTGAATAAGCACGAGGGAATACCATATATACATATTTATATCGCATAGCAACTCGTAAAAATACTCGTTGATAAAAATAAAAATGTAATCCATCTTCTGGTATTTTACCCTCGATACCCCCTTGTAAAAAATCAATGAACATATCAGGATATTCACGCCAATAAGCAATATACTAACGAAGAACAGGCTTAATTGCAGCAACACGCTCTTCAGATAATCCAACCTTCTTTTTTGATGATGAAATATTAAGTAAATCTTGAAGAGCCATTAAACTAGGTCCTCTTCGTCTACAAGTGAATTAATGAAGTCTTCATCATCTTCAGCTTCATCATTTATTTGGTCACGTAATTCAGCAAAATCATCATCATTAAGAAAAGCTTGGTTTTCATCAAATAGCTAATTCTCAAATGCCTCATCGTCACCAGCGGCGTCGGCATCTAATATAGCTTCATTTTCTTTTGTCTATTGGATTTGACGAACAGCAGCCTCAATCATTTCACCAAGGTTCTATTCTTCCATAATTAGGGTACGTGTATAACCCTATAAGTCCTAAATTGTTCTATCAACTTTATCTTGTGGTCCATCAACATAATAACGTGGAATAAAACCATCTTTTTCGCACATAGCAACTAATTCTGAAACAGAATCAATATAATCGCCATTTTCGCCTTTATTCTGAGCAGCAGTAAACTTACCACTCTTCATAAGTGAATCATACATTTTAATCATTTTCTATGCGCCATCTACATCTCCTAAATCTAGAAGTTGATTTGCCTTTAGAGATGTCTTACACACCAATTTAAGCGTATCAAAATGGCCTGCCGTTTGTATATCATATGATTCTAACATTTCGTTATAGAGTTTTTCTAACTAAACCCATTCAGATGGTTTATAACTTTTGCCCCACTTCATAAGAAGCATTAATTTATCTTCTTCTGTTAATGATGCTGAAAATGGGTCATCATCATTAACCTAATTTGCCCAGGGCTATTTATAAGTGAATTCCGCATCGTCATCATCAGGCGGCACAATATCCGCAGGAGGCGGTTCTACTTTCAAATCTTGCTATTGAGCTGCGACAGCTTCGGCAATTTCTACTGCATCATACCCACTAGCCTTCATAGTAGATTCTAATTTATTTAATGCGACTTTTTGTAGATAATCACTATCTTTCCAACGGTAATCGCGCCATTGCTGTAAACGCATTTGACCAAGATAACGACCAATAATAGTCATACCTGTAACACGCGTAGGGTCTTTCGCATAAGACTTTAATAATTTGGACCAAACTTCTGGAATATATGGAACATCGCATTCTTGTAAAATCCATAAATAAGTTTTTGGGTCCCAATTATCTACATGCATTGTCATACATGGCTTACATTGTTTTAATTTGCCATTTGGATATTTTTCTAAATTATTAGTCTAATAAAAATCATCCGCACTCTTTAATTTTCGGCATTTTTCACAAAAACATTTTTCTTTTTTCTCTGTTGGCATAATCGTTGCCTCCTTTCATTTATTCAAGTAAAACAACATATATGCCTTATACTGACTCGTCCAAGGATTTTTTCTTTTTATTACGGCACGCTTTACAAATAGAATAAAATCCATCTTTACTAGTTTTATTCTTACTAAAATATCTGTTGTTTGCAAGTTTAACTTGACCGCACCGACTACATCTTTTATAAGTTCCTTTTTCAATCATCGTATAATGCCAGTTTAAATAATCATCTTCTGCCTAAGCAGCAATTAAGTTCGGTATCTTATTACGCCATAGGCTAGAAATATATTCTACACTATGCTTGATACCGAACTCTAGTTGAAGGGCTGTTTGAATGTCTATATTTTGCATACCATCAATTTTATAAATCATTAATTTATAATATAATTGATGGTCCGCAAGTGCTCGGTCAGCTGTGTCTTCAAAATCTTTTAATAAATACCATAAATCACTATCAAAATGTCCATCGCAATCTTGTTTAAGTTTAGAATAATTACATAAGATTGCGGAACAGACAGCTGGATTAGCTAATGTTATTCCTGTTGAAGATACAGTGCCATCTTCGTTAATTGTTAATTCACCATCTAAAGGAAGTGTGCTTCTTGAATGGACTAATGTGTTACATACAATGGGTTTTCTATAAGCATTTTTAATAATATACTAATCTTTTCTTAAATCAATAATTGTTCTTTTAATAATATAAGCATCTTTTCCAGAGGCTGTTTTAGCTTTTTCTTCCCACCAGGCGATACTATCGCGCAACTATTGTAAGAAAGGAATTTCTTCTAAATCCTTTTTGGTAATAGTTACTTTAGGTTGAAAAATGGTATTTTTATCCTCAGAAATTAAATTATAAATACCATCTTCTCCATTTTCAAATTGGGAGACAAGCCCTTCAAATGAAGTTTCACGCTTATTTACTGTTGTCATACGATTATCGGTAAGGATTTTACGCTCTTTACGCTCTTGTTTCTCCATACATAAAATGAGATAGTTAGCAAGAATTTCTAAATAACTCTAACTAGGTTCAGGAGTTTCTTCTAAAATTCTTTTAACTAATTCATTTCTTTCTTCTGGAGTTTCAAGCGTATAATCTAATTTTATCAAGCTTGTTAACCTCCAATCTCCGTATATATATAGTATATCAAAAATTTTTTTCTCTGTCAAATTTGGTATGGTGTAGGAAAAAAATTGACAAATAAAAAAAATTTTGGTATAATTATTATAGAAAAAGGAAAGAAAATATATTCCTTTTAATTTTGAAAAAATAAATAGATGTGTTAATAGGTTTTGCCCAAGCGCATCAGATAAGGAGAACCGCATGAAAGCGAATAAAATGATTTCTGAAAATGTTTCCCGCAAACTTGACTCTCTTGGCCGCATCAGTATTCCAAAGGCCATTCGTCAGAGACTCTGCATTGAGGATTTGAGTGAAGTGGATTTTTATACCATGGAAGACGAGAATGGTGTTCAGTATATCGGCATGTCAAGTCATCAGGAAAATAATGGCCGATTCAAAGTCGCGGCTGAAGTTTTACAGGAACTTGGACTTCCCATTCCAAAAGAATTAGAAGAAAGGCTGTAATTATGTTTGAAAAAGTAAATCCGGGCCATCCGGATAAGATGGCAGACCGCATCGCTGGCGCATTGGTAGATATGGCGTATGCCGCTGACCCTGATGCGCGCATTGCTGTTGAAGTGCTCCTGGGGCATGATAAGTGTTTTATTATTACAGAAAGTAATGTATGGCTTCATCAAAAAGAAGTTGAAGAAAAAGTATTTTTAATTTCTAATATTTTAAATACTCAATTAGTTCAGCGACCACAAGACCATATTTTGGAAGCAAATGAAAAAGGTGCAACAGTGCGCTGTGGTGATAATGGCATTTTTAGAGGCGTGCCATTGAAAGAAGAAGAAATAGCATTAACAGATATTGCTGATAAGCTATGGAATATATATTCTATGGATGGAAAATATATTTCTAATCAGGATGGTCTTGTGATTTGCCAAAGTTGCGCGCATGAAGAAGATTTAAGAGAAATGTGGCCGCAAGCTACTATTAATCCTCTTGGTTATTGGACAGGAGGACCAGAAGTAGATAGTGGAGCTACCAATAGGAAATTGGGTAGTGATATGGGCGAAAGCGCAACTGGTGGCGGCTTACATGGTAAAGATTTGACAAAGGCTGATGTAAGTGTAAATATTTATGCTTGGCTGAAGGCTCAGGCTACTGGACAGGTTGTTGAATTAAGTTGCGCGATTGGTGATGAGTTTGTGGATGGCCGGCCTTATCAGGAAATTGTGGATATTGCGCGAATGTATATTACGCTTATTGGCGGATTTGAGAAGTTCGCAGAATGGGGCTTGATTAGACCAAGTACCGAATGGTTTGATAAGGCAATTAGAGCTGGTTTTCCATATGTACAAAAGTATGAATAAGGATTTATGGCCAGAAATGCGGCGGCAAGCACTAGAAGAAGCTGGAATTAATGTAGAGACTGATACTTTTGAAGATGCATTTAGAAAACTAATGGATTGGTTAGAAAGTGATAGTATATTGGTACATGCATTTGTGAAGTACACTTTTGAGAATGGAGTTAAACAGCTAGTAGATGTTAAGGATTTCAAAGTAGGGAAAAGGGTTGGTTTGGAATAAAATTGCGTTTGGGAATTTTAATAGCCAGGCCAAATTGATTAGCGCGTTTTAAATTTTTTTCTTCCCGAAAATATCCCCCCGGGGTTATGCCTACTAAGTCTATAGGCTCGTTGAAAACGCGCTATCCACCCGCACAAGCCAGCACCCCCTATAAAACGTCGCGCCGGTGGCGACAGACAGCGGCGCGATTTGCCGTGAGGCACCCCCTCAGCAATTTTTTTAGCGTATACAGCCCATGCATAAGTATGCTGTGTATGCACATAATTATGCAGTCCTTGCACCCATTTCACTGGGCTTGCACCCATTTCCGTCACCTTGCACCCATTTGTGTGAGCTTGCACCCATTTGTAGCAGACCGTGAAAAATAATGCTTGACAAGCACACCATAATGTGCTATACTATAACCATCAAGAGAGGGAGGACACACCAATGACCAAGAGCATGGAACAGACCATCGAGCTCAACCGCAAGCGCACCATGACAAAGAAGGCGTACAAGGAGTGGCTCAAGACACAGCGCACGCTTGTGCTGATGAACACAGGCACGCAGGCGCACAAGAGCGCCAAGGACTACAACAGACAGCAGGAGAAGCTGAACGCACGAAGGGAGGCAGAAGCATGAGACAGATACTCACAAGTAAACGCTGTGCCATCTTCCTCATTGTGCTGTTGGTTGTTAGCTTTGTGGGCTGCTTCCGAACCGCACAATACTCCTATGAGACAACCCACCTTGACGTGGAACGTCCAACGATGCCGCCAGCAACCTCTACTGTGACCGCCAGCAAAGAGCCTATTGCGGTAATTGTGCCAGCCGCCAGCAATGAGCCAAGATACGCCGCCAGCAATCTCTACGCCGAAGCTGGAGTGGTGACGGAGCTGGACTACACCGCCGACATGGTTACATTCATGGATACCAGGAGCATGTACTGGAGCTTCTACGGTGTGGAAGATTGGCAGGTGGGAGACCTGCTGTGTGCTATCTTCTACGATGCGGGAACGCTTGACCCCATTGACGATGCTGTGATAGGCGCGACTTACCACGCAGAAAGCTACTAAAAAAAATAAAAAAAATTTGTTGCGGGGGCTTGACAAAGCCCCCAACACGTGCTATAATGTAGTCATCAAAAGAGAGGAGAACAACCCCATGACTACCAAGACGATGATGAACCCCAAGAGAGAAGAACTGCTGGACCGAGTGATTCGTGTGTACGGCATGGAGCACGAAGTCACCCAAGGCTTTGCGTGGCTGTGCGAGAACAGTTACTTCACGGACTCTTGCCTTGAGGCGCTATGCGAGCTTCACGAGCACACCAACCTCAGCGAATAAAGAAAGGCGGTTTTCCAGCTTCACCCAATCGGTACACACTACACGACACCGAGCGGTACGAGCTGGAAAACCGCCTCTTGACAACACACGCATGATGTGCTATAATACCAATAGAAAGAAGAAGGAGACAGAACAATGGATAAACTGCCAGAATGGGCACAGGACTACATCACACCAGAGCGATTGTTGCGAGGAGTGAAATGCTGTTTGTTTGACCACTGGACTTGCGGCAACTGCCCTTTCTCAATGTGGGAAGATTGTCAAGAGATTCTGTTGACCCATTTGGCAAAAGAAATGGGGCTGGAAAATAAAATAAAAATAATTAAAAAAAGGTCTTGACACTGAGACCTTTTTGTGTTATAATGGACTTGGAACCCTGAAATTAGTTAGCTTCTGCTAACTAAAAGGGGCCGCTTCAGTTAGCCTCTGCTAACTAAAAATTTTTTTATTTTTTTTTGAAAAAACTATTGACAAATCAGCAAACCCGTGTTATAATTAAGTCAAGAAAAGAGAAAGAGAGGAAACAAACAATGTACGAGATTAAGGGAGAGAAAGTTTTCGGGAGCAACACTTGGACAGCCGAGACGGAGCAGGATGCAATCAACATGGCGTGGACGATGTACGTTGAGAAGTGGTATCCCAAAGTAACCGTCACCAACAAGGCAACCGGCGAAGTGGTTTACCGCAAAGCGTAACACAAAAGCCCCACAAGGGGCTTTATTTTTTTTTACAAAAAACTATTGACACGGGCGCATTGATGTGCTATAATACAGATAGAAAAAGAAAAGGAGATACAATAATGAAGCGGATTCTTATCTATCGTGTAGTAGCAAAGCAAGGGCCTTTTGTTAGTCCGTACTATCTTAACAAAAAAGAAGCACAGCGTCACCTTGATAGACTGTTAAAAGATGAAGCAGCAAAAATGTTCTTCGGCACAGAGTATGAGATTCAAACAAATGAACTCGCTATGTAAAAAAAATAAAAAAGGGGCTTGACAAGCCCCTTTTCCCGTGTTATAATCTAATCAGAAAATGAAAGAGAGGAACACACAATGTATCAAATCATGACTACCACCACAAACCACGGCACCTGCTACTCCAACCTGTTCAACAGCGAATGGGCGGCCAACATGGTAGCTATCGGCTATGTTCGGCACTATGACGAAGTAACCAAAGCCGAAATCGTAAATCTTGAAACAGGAGAGGTTATCAAAACCTACACAAAATAATTTGAAAAAGGGGCTTGACAAAGCCCCTTTCCCGTGTTATAATACCAATAGAAAGAGAGAAAGAGAGGACAAAACAATGACTAAGCAGGCTATGATTAATGAATTAAAAGAGTTGGACACGAAACTTGACCAACTTTTTGCGCGTAGAGAAGCGCTCGAAGAAGAATACATTGAGCGTTTTGGCCTGAACGCATGGAATAAACTGTGTGATGTGCTTCAGTGGACTTAAAAAAATTTGGAAAAGGGCTTGACAAAAGCCCGGACACATGCTATAATACTTACAGAAAGAAACGAAAGGGGAACAAAACAATGAAGCTTTTTAAGAGAAACAAAGTGCAGAAGGTCAATCCCACTAACGTGATGGCGTGGG
>Ga0247611_10002063_pt1 | contig 33867 bp, 19 predicted proteins | sample 177DNAGHGhighgp2_FD_192422 | JGI IMG/M metagenome (GOLD analysis project Ga0247611, IMG submission 192422) | Sheep rumen microbial communities from Palmerston North, Manawatu-Wanganui, New Zealand - 1770 DNA GHGhigh gp2 | ecosystem: Host-associated > Mammals > Digestive system > Stomach > Rumen... | reverse complement strand
ACTCTTTCCAACTGAAAGCGGAAAAAGAACAGGTCAGTTTCTCCTTCCAGTCGTATGTGGAGCATGTGGATACTTTCTTCGATAAGGACAAGATGACAAAGGTTATGATGAACCTTTTGTCGAATGCGTTTAAGTTTACAGAAGCAGGAGGCAGTGTTACCGTAGGTGTGGATATTGCCGACCGTCAGGTTGTCGTGACGGTGGCTGATACAGGAGTCGGTATTCCTGATGCAGACAAGGACCGTATCTTCGACCGCTTCTTCCAGTCTGCGTCAGGAAACCGTATGTCGATGGGAAGCGGCATCGGTCTTCATATCGTCCGTGAGTATGTTCGTCTTCAAGGTGGAGACATCACAGTGTCTGACCAACCAGAAGGGACTGGCTCTGTGTTCCGATTCACCATTCCCTTGAGGAAGAATGATGGTAAGCCCAAGATGGTAGAAGAAGTATCCTCTATAGATAGCCTGCAGGATAGTGCTGGTGGTATTTCTTCTGAAAAGGAAGGCTTGCCAACCCTATTACTTGTTGAGGACAATCAGGATTTCCTTGCTTATATGAGGCAGAGTTTGGAAAGGGATTACCATATTCTGACTGCTGTCAATGGTGTGGAGGCACTTGATGTGTTGAGTAAGAAGGATGTTGATATGATTACCAGTGATGTGATGATGCCAGAGATGGACGGATTAGAACTCTGTCATCGTGTCAAGACGGATATAAACACTTCGCATATCCCTGTGATATTGCTGACGGCTAAGAGTATGGCTGGTGACGAACTGGAAGGACTGGAGGCTGGTGCGGATGATTATATCACGAAACCTTTCAGTATGGATATACTCCGACAGCGCATTCATAAATTAGTAGAGAGGAATCAAAAGCAGCATGAACGGTTTGCTAAGGAGGTAGATATCGAGCCTTCTGAGATTACCGTCACCTCTCTCGATGAGCAGTTTATCGCACATGCCATCAGTATCGTGGAGGCACATATCAGTGACCCGGATTTTGGTGTCGAGGAGTTAAGCAATGAGATGGGCGTTCATCGTTCTCAATTATATAAGAAACTCTATCATCTGACAGGTAAGACTCCTGTGCTGTTTGTCCGTTTGATACGTCTCAAGCGTGGTAAGCAGTTGTTGGAGCAGAGTGGGATGTATGTCTCCGAAGTCGCCTACCAGGTAGGCTTCAATTCCCCCCGACTCTTCTCCAAGTATTTCAAGGAAGAGTTTGGGGTGACTCCTAAGGAAATGACTAAATAATTAATAAGGTATGACTCAGATGTTGATATTAGCCAGTTTATTGGCTCCATTAGTACAAAATGGTGAAGAGACACGGGGTATAGGACAGTATCCTGGTGCCCCCAGTGAGTATTTCGCACCTACCGTCAACTGGGCGGAAAGTGGACAGTTGACCAATGTGGCACTGCATCGTGCAGCCTACGCCTCATCCACTTATGACTATCATCATACCGCTCATCTGGTGACCGATGGCATCAGTGGAATGCGGGACCCTGCCGTCCTTCAGGTGACGACTCCCGAGGGCATACTGCCACGTCGTGAAGCGGAATGGGCGATAGACGGAGGAAAGTTCTCTCGTAATATTCTGATGGGCAGTCATACATGGTTGCAGTATGATTGGGGACATCCGTTGTCATCTGCTGTCTGTAAGGTGAACGTACAGGGGCGGGTCGCTTTCCGTGATGGAGCGAAAGGATATGCTATTCGCTGTGAGACATCTGCGGATGGAAAGACATGGGAGACGATAGGTATTCAGCAGGGGGAGGGACTTCCAGGTACGCCTCTTCATTACCGTTTACATTCCGACCCCAACAAGCAGGAGGCACAGGAATGGCTCCCAGCACAGGTGATGGATGAGACCATCGTGCTCGCTACTCCCGTCAATATCCAGCATTTCCGTATCTGTTTTGACATGGATGATGCTGCTCATTGGGATATCCATGAACTCCAGTTCCTTGGTGAGAATGACGAAGTACAGGAGGTGATGCCCTCCCGTCAGTTCTGCAGTATGTGGATCAGTAAAGGCGGAGGTGAGCAATGGTTCTATGTCGACCTTGGCAGGAAGATGCCTGTTGAGCAGGTGCTTCTGGACTGGTATCAGGCACCAAGCAAAGGTTGTATAGAGGTGTCTGACGATGCTCTGACGTGGCGAAAGGTAGCAGATATCAGTCAAGGAATATCAGCAAAATCAAATGGAAGGTATATCAGATTGTATTTACAGGAACCTGGTGAGGCAGGCTATTATGCGCTTCGTGAGATGAAGGTGATGGCATACCAGCAGAAACTCTTTGTCCCACATGCGATAGCAGGATTGCATCAGGACAAGTATGAACTTAGTGGTGGTAACTGGATGTTGCAGCGTGCCTCAGAGGTGACAGCGGCAGGGGAGACGATTGCCACCCCTGGTTATGACTGTCATACATGGATTCCTGCCACCGTACCAGGAACCGTGCTTGCCTCCTATATGAATATTGGTGCCGTACCGAATCCGAACTATGCGGATGACATCGATCAGATTTCCGAGTCGTTCTTCCGCAGCAACTTCTGGTATCGTGATGAGTTCGAGTGGGACGGACAGTTGCAGGGAGAACAGCAGTGGCTTCACTTCGACGGCATCAACTGGAAGGCGAATGTGTTTCTGAATGGTCAGCGACTGGGACGGATCGAAGGTGCTTTTATGCGGGGTAAGTTCAATGTGACAGGACTCATACGGAAAGGGAAGAACTATCTCGCCGTGGAGATTATCTGCAATGAGCATTTCGCTGCCATCAAAGAGAAAGACGAGAATACCACCCAGTTCAATGGCGGACTATTAGGGGCGGATAATCCTACGTTCCATGCGTCAGTAGGATGGGACTGGATTACGACGACACGTGGTCGTGAGGCAGGAATCTGGAATGAGGTCTATCTGACAGCCACGGGGGTTGTTACGGTCAGCGACCCTTATGTGCGGACGACCCTCAAGGAGCATGGGCAACTCGTGGAGGTCACTCCTTCCGTCTTTGTACGTAATAACAGCAGCCGCTCTGTCAAAGGCACACTGCAAGGCTTCATTGGTGACGTGCGTTTTGAGAAAGAAATCACGTTGCCTGCCCTTACAGAGCAGGAAGTCATGTTCTGTCCGCAAGACTATCCCCAACTCTCCCGTCGTGACTTTAAGTTATGGTATCCCAATGGCTATGGCGACCCGTATCTCTATGACGCAGGTTTCTCCTTTGCCGACGATGCCACTCTTACCTACAAGACGGGTCTTCGTGAGATGCGTTATGTGGGACTGAAAGACTCCTTGCGTATCTATGTCAATGGGCATCGCTTTGTGCCGAAGGGAGGTAACTGGGGGTTTGACGAGCATAACCTGATGTATCGCTCCCGTGAGTACGATATTGCTGTGGCTTATCACCGTGATATGAACTTCACGATGATACGCAACTGGGTAGGACAGGTGGGCGATGAGTCTTTCTATGAGGCTTGCGACCGTCATGGTGTCATGGTATGGCAGGACTTCTGGCTTGCCAATCCTGCCGATGGTCCTGACCCGTATGATAATATGATGTTCTTGCGGAATGCCGAGGATTACACCCGTCGAATGCGCCATCATGCCAGCATCGGGTTGTATTGCGGACGAAACGAGGGCTTCCCGCCAGAGGCGATAGACCGTCAACTACGCCATTACGTCCATCAGTTGGCACCAGGTATGGAGTACATCTCGCACTCTTCTTCCGAGGGTGTCAGTGGTGGCGGTCCCTATCGTGCCTTGCCCATGAAGGAGTATTTCACGAAACAGTCGGGGAAGATTCATTCTGAGCGAGGGATGCCTAACGTGATGAATATCGAGAGCATGCGACGTACGTTCAGTCCAGAGGCTCTGTGGCCACAGTCCTTACAGTGGGGACAGCATGACTTCACCTTACAGGGTGCTCAGCGCTCTTCTGAGTTCAACCGTATGATGAACGAGGGCTTCGGTGAGTCGAAGAGTGCCGAGGAGTTCTGTCGTCGTGCGCAACTCATCAACTATAACGGCTATCGGGGGATGTTCGAGTCTACCAGTCGGAGCCGTGCGGGATTGTTGCTGTGGATGAGTCATCCCTGTTGGCCCTCGATGGTATGGCAGACCTATGATTATTACTTCGAGCCTACTGCTGCCTATTTCGGATGTAAGAAAGCCTGTGAGCCTTTGCATATCCAGTATAATGCGCTGACGGACAGTATTGAGATTGTCAACCACTCCGCTGGCTCGCAAACGGCATTGACGGCAACAGCGACAGCGACAGTCTTTAACCTGAATGGTAAGAAGGTCTGCCAAGAGCGAACCCGATGGGATAGTAGTGAGGACACTACGGTCGCTTGGACCAAACTCTCGAAGATCATGCCTCAGGCACCATCCGAGGTGTATTTCTTGCGTCTGCAACTCTCAGACAAGAAAGGCATTGTCTCTGAGAACCTCTATATCATGGGACGGGAGGATGGTCATTACAAGGCGTTGCTCGGTCTGCCTAAGCCAGCGATAACACAGCAGGTAAAGATGCTGGATACTTGTAAGATGCTGGTTACCTTGTCTAATCACGGAAAGACACCAGCCCCCTTCCTGCGTCTGAACCTGAAGGGGAGTGATGGAGAACAGATACTGCCAGTGATGTATAGTGACAACTACATCACGCTGATGCCTGGAGAGCAGAAGACCATCAAGATATCTTGGAGACAGGAGGATGCTCGTGGACAGCAACCACAGGTGGAAATAAACGGACTGAATGAATAAAGAACACAAAAGATATGAAAAGACTCTCATTATTACTGATTGGTTTCTTCGTCAGCATGATGATCTATGCTGACGGTGTGAGTGCTGTACCACAAGTCAAGGAGACGGCACAACAGGGATATTTCCCTTTGGCGACTGCAACGACTGTCGCGGATATCTGTGTGGATGCCAAAGACTATCGGGTGGTGGCAATCACTGCCGGGATGCTGGCTGATGATGTGCTGCGGGTGACGGGTAAGTCGGCGAAGGTGGTGAGGACCAAGAGCCTGAAAGAGATCTCCCGTCCTGCCGTGGTGGCTGGTACCTTGGGACATAGTGCTTTGATAGACCAGTTGGTGAGTCAGTGCAAGATAAATGCCGAGGGACTCCAAGGAAAGTGGGAGTCGTATATGCTGGTGACGGTGGAGCATCCTAAGACACATCAGCCTTTATTACTCGTCATCGGCAGTGACCGTCGTGGTACGGCATTCGGACTGACCTCGTTGAGTGAGGCAATCGGTGTGTCACCATGGTACTGGTGGGCTGATGTCACTCCGCAGCAGAAAACGGCTTTATACATAGAGTCTGGTATGTTCTGTCAGAAGGAGCCGCAGGTGCAGTATCGGGGTATCTTCATCAATGACGAGCGTTTTGGCGGCTGGGCTCGCTGGGCAGAGAAGAGACATGGTGTGGTGGGTCCGGCGACCTATCAGAAAGTCTTTGAGTTGTTGTTGCGACTGAAGGCTAACTATCTGTGGCCTGCCATGCATCCGGGTACGCAGGCTTTCAATGCCGACCTGGAGAATGTTCGTCTTGCCGACGACTACGCTATCGTGATGGGTTCCTCGCATTGTGAGCAAATGTTGCGAAATAATGAGGGGGAGTGGAAGGCTGTGGAACAGAAAAAGCCCGGTACCTTTGGTGATTTCAACTATATCACCAACCGCAAGACGATGCAGAACTATTGGGAGGAGCGTGTGAAGACGAATGGCAGGTATGAGAACACCTATACCCTCGGATTGCGTGGTATCCACGACTATCCGATGGAGGGTGCCAACAGTACCGCTGAGCGTGTCGCCCTCATGCAAGAGGCGATCAACGACCAGCGGGACATGTTGCGTCGGAATATCAACAAACCCGTGGAGGAGATACCACAGGTGCTCTGTACCTACGAGGAGGTGCTGGACGCTTACCATAACGGTCTGCAGGTTCCTGACGACGTGACCCTCCTTTGGTCGGACGACAAGCATGGTTGTTGTCGCAACCTCTGCAACCCTGACGAGATGAGACGGAAGGGTGGGGCAGGTATCTACTACCATCTGTCGTATCATGGTGATCCTGACAGTTGGATATGGCTCAGTCCGTTGTCACCTGCCTTCCTCTCGATGGAGTTGACGAAGGCTTATACCTATGGGGCTCGCAAGATATGGGTGTTTAATGTGGGGGATATCAAACCTGCCGAGAAGGAGATATCGTTTGTGATGGACCTCGCCTGGAACCTTGACAAGTGGAGACCGACCAAGGCACATGACTATATCCGTTACTGGGCGGCAAAGACTTTCGGAGAGGAGGTGGCTCAGGAGATTGCTGACATCCAGAATGGCTACTATCAGTTGCAGGCTGGTGGAAAGGATGCGCATGTGTGGTTCGTCAATTATACCGAACCGCAGATAGCCCGGCGTATTCAGCAGTGGCGTGTCTTGGCGGACAGGGTACAGGCGTTGGAGACACAGATTCCTGCCTCGCTGAAGGATGCTTATTTCGAGTTAGTGGCATATCCTGTCCGTGGTGCCGCTATGCTGAATGAATACCAGTTGCTGGCTCGTCGCAGTATGGTGGAGGCTTCTCGTGGTGACGGTGCTGCGGCACTGGCGGATGCTGACAGGGTGAAGCAGTTGTTTCATGCGTTGAACGCATGGACGCGTCATTATAATGAGGAGATACAAGGTGGCAAGTGGTCGGAGTTCTTCAACTGGCAACCGTACCACTGGTTCCGCTCGGATAAGATTGACCCGCCTGTCGCTACTCCAGCATTGGTACAGCAGGTCAGCACGTCACCCAGTCCTCGTTACTTAGGTGTCGAGCAGGCATTGTCGGCTGACGGAGTTCAGATAGAGAGTGAGGTGGATGGTGAGATACCTCTTTGGATAGAGGCTTTGTCGCCCATCCGTAATTTCTCCAAGGAGGCGGCGGATAACGTATTCTGTCGTGTCACGACAGAACACCAGACCTTTGAAGCCTCTGCCACCCCTATTAATAATGTATGGCATGCGACACACGTGGGACCGATGTGGAGCAAGGTGGGTACGCTGCGTCTCAAGAAGGGTAGTAACACGCTTCGCATCTCTGACCTGAAGACGGATGCCCGTATCGACCGTATCTATCTTGGTACATGGGCTCCTTTTGACGCAGAGCCTCGTGTCCGTATTCCTGCCTATGCCTTCGACGACCGTCATGACAGTCGTGAGGGGAAGGTGATGCGTATCACACAGTTGGGATATACGGACGGTGTCCTCGTACAACCCTTCGGCACTCCGTCCTATGCTGTCGCTGATGCTCCCTATGTCGATTATGCCATCGACTTGCAGGAGGGAGACCGCACCATCGAGGTCCGCACCCTCCCCACCTTACATGTCTATGAGGGTCGTGATGTGCGTTATGCCGTCCAGTTGGGGGATGGTGAGCCGCAGATATTCTCCATCCATGCCAACGACTTCACTGCCGAGTGGCGATGGAACGTATTGCGTGGCTATGCCTCTCGCACCGTCTCCGTACCTGCCACGATGAAGGGTAGCCAACGGCTCCGCATCTACTTCCTCGACCCTGGCATCGTCTTGCAGGAAGTACTGGTGCATCAGCCGTAGCCCATTTATGAAGCCCGTACCTTCACAAGTGCCCCGTTACTCTACGTAAGACATCCTGAATAGTTTTTGCGGAGAGCGATGCCTCCTATCCTCGATCGGAGTGCCTTCTCTCTCCCCAGAGACAAACAGGAATCTTGTATATCATACGTTTTTACCCCACTTTTAGGGCAAAAGCGCATTTCCTTGTTACCCTTGTCACCTCGTTTCACCGACAGTCAGTCCCCACGATTTAGTGATGGCTTAGGCATCAAGTAAACTATAATCTTGCAGAAACTCGTATATCCCCATTAGAACAATTCCATTCTCATCTCGACGCAGTTTCATTCGTTCACCTAAAATAACAATCTTCCTAAATGAATCCTTAATTTGATTAAAGGAACGCTTTTCCTGTTCCGACTTCTCTTCATCAGGCAAGCGATATGCTGACTGCAAATAATATCTGCGAGAACCAAGGTTGCATACAAAATCTACTTCAAGAGTTACCCGCTGCCAATCGCCCTTCTCGTTCTTTACTCTGGCGTAAACATTGCCTACATCAACAAGGAAACCACGATGACGCATATCGTTATATATGATGTTCTCCATCAGATGATTCTCCTCTGTCTGACGGAAAGAAAGGATTGCATTCCTCAGTCCTATGTCCTTGAAATAATACTTGGGAGTTGTGCCAATATACTTTCTTCCCTTAATGTCATACCGTTCGGCCTTTTCTATCAAAAGGCATTCTCCAGATAACTGATGTAAGCCTCTATGGTTTTATCGGTAATATTGTTCAGACGCTTTACCGTCTTGAATGTATTCGCCAGATTGGTGGGATTAACAGAACTGCCTACACTTGATGCCAAGATACGCACTAATTCCTCAAATTCGGTCTTATTCTCTATGTTGTGGCGATCATAAATGTCGCTTAAATAAACCGTTCGATAGAGATTCCTTAGGTAAGTGGCTTTCTTGTCATCACCCTTTATAGAAAGAATCTTTGGCAGTCCACCGTAGGTATAGTACTCCTGCCATCCATCAATAATGTCGCCTTCGTATGCTGTCATATACTCCTTGAATGTCAAGGGCCATACGTGAATTTCATCACCGCGCCCTCTGAACTCTGTAGCAATGTCATTAGATAGAAAACGGGAGTTGGAGCCGGTGACATAGACATCGACATTCTCCTTGACAACCAACGATCCAAGCATATCTGTAAACTCATCTACTTTCTGGACTTCGTCAATAATAATGTAATACTGCTTGTCATCCTTTATCTGCCCATCAACCCACTCCAGTAAAAGTTGCTGCATGTAGATGGGTCTTTCAATCTTCATATTCTCTCTTAACTATATAATCGAAATCAAAACGAATTACGGATTTTTGTCAGTTTTGCCGTAAATCCGTCGCAAATATATGTATTTATTATTGAAAAACCAAGGAAAATGAATTTAATTTGCAAATAATTTATGGACTCATTGCTTTCTATTAGGTGGGGAGGTATTCCCCCAATTCCCTAAAACGTTACATTTGCTCGAGTTCGTCTATTTCCTTGATGGACTTGTTGATGCGGCGCATCTCCCAGACATAGACGATGAAGCAGATAGTAAAACAAAGTATGACACTGGTGATAGAACCAACCAATCCTGCGGTTTTTACGTCTGTCAGTTCATTGGTGATTGGGCCTCCAAACATTTCATAGAAAATGGACTGTGCAAGATGATCAACTTCTTTAAGTTGAGCCTTTTTCTTTTCAATGATACTGCTCAGCAAGTCCAATTCCTCAACAATATGCTGCTGCTCGGAAAGAGGAGGAACAGGTAGAGAAAAATTGTTCAAATCAGAAAATCGTAAGTTTGTTATTCCAATTCCATTTCCTATCTGTGTTAAAAATTGCCTAAATAACGATGAACGGCATACATAGTATATATATTTTCCTTCAATTTTACTCTTTGGTATAATCAATCCCATGAAACCGCCAAAGGCATAATCCATATCTTCTTTTACATATGCTACTTTTCCAACATGTTGTTTACTACCATTAGACATACAAACAAAGACAGAATCAGCTTTTAGTTTTTTATCGTCAGGAATTATATAATCTTGTCTTATAAACTTCAATTCATCATAGTTTAATGACATGGACTCTAAATCAATGTTATTTGAACGCAAAACACAATTGTCAGATGAATCAACCTCATCCTCCTTTACAATTACCCAGTGACCTGTCTTGTCACTTCCTTTTCTGGCGATAATTCCAAGGTCGCGGAATTTCTTTAATTGCTTTTCTACGCCGCGCTTGGTTAATCCCACCTGTTCTGCAATGTCTCCATCGGATGAAGATGGATTGGAAGCCAAGATCAACAAGACCTTCCTTTCGTTTACACCGAACTTTACACCGAACTCTTTTCCGAACTTCGCATCGAACTCGTCTTCCGTATTTGGCAAAGGGCTACCCTGATGCTCTTTCAGCGTCTTATAGATTTCTTCCAGCATAAAGTCAACGAACGGTCCTGACTGCCCTGCATTAGTGCTGGCTGTGATGGCATCATAATACTGCTGCTGGTTGCTATACACCATGTTCTCTACAGGCAGATGCTCGAAGATAGGATGCAGGTTGATAGCCTCGGCACTAACGGTGAATGGTGGTACGTTGTTCATTGTAGTCTTGCTTTTAGTTCGTCGAATGCTATGGCAATCTCGTCCTCCAACTTGAGCACGCGCTCTATGATGACCTCTGTAGGCTCGTATTCTATCGCCTCGCGCTCTACCTCTTTATATTTATTGATGGAGAGCATATAGTCGTTCTGGCGTATCTCGTCAACAGGCACAAGGAATGACTTGTCCTTGCGTGTTCGTTGTTCTTCTGCCTTTAGGTTGTTGAATCGTGCCACAACGTCAGGAATATCGTTTTCTTCCACCTCTGTACGTTTCTGGTCAAGCGAGTACCCGTCTGCCTGCATGTCGTAGAACCACACCTTATCTGTCCCTCCTGCATCAGTTCCACCATCATGCGGATGATGTGTCTTGGTGTGCGGAACTGACCGTTATTGCCGCTCGCCGCCATCTTGCCAAGGATATACTCATAGACATCACCCATCGCATCGCGGTTGGTCATATCCAGCGCATCCACGCCATCCACAATCTTTGTCAATGTGCGTGGGTTCTGTATCAAGAAAACGGCATCACGCATAAACCTACTGTAGGCAGATGATTTTCCTTCGTTCAGGTTTTTGATAAACGAAAAAGCATCATTGCGGATGGTGTTGAACATCTGGGTTGCCTCCATGTTCTTGAACACGTGCCAACGCAAAGAGTTATAGGGAACATCATTGTCCGTCTCCGGGTTATGCCACATGCCATCCTTAAATGTGGGGTTGGTAATTTTCACCCCTAAGATATTGGCTTCGGCTTCCTTTTTTATCTGTGCGTCATCTATCATCTTCATAAAGAAGAGATAGGTCATTTGCTCCAGTACGGACATCGGATTAGTAATGCCACCAACCCAATAAGTGTCCTAGATTGAATCTATACGGTTCTTTATTTTACCAGTAATCATATGTTTTAAGTTATAATACTGCAAAGACAGCATAAAATTTCGGTTAAGCGAAAAGAATGCAAATTTATTTGTATTCTTGCGTGTGAGAATTGTTATATCATTCGGCTGGCAGGGCAACGACTCTGCCAGCCGTTTTGTTAGTGACAGTTTCCTACCGACAAACTGGTCGTTTGTTACCGACTGACGGAGGGTTTGTTACCGACTAACGGTGGGTTTGTTACCGACTGACGGAAGGTTTCCAACCGACAAACTCTGTTCCTCTCTCTCGCGTGCGCGCACGCACTATAATTTTTTAAACCCTTGTCACCGTTGTCACCTTGCAAAACTATTTAGTTATCAGGCTGTTGCGTGTGGCAACGAGGTGGCAAGGGTGACAAGGAAAGGTGCTTTCAGTGCAAAACACCCATGATTTCTTCATGAACAAAACAAGTTGTTTTGTTCCGATAAGGATTATCTTAATCAATGATAGGGATGCCTTCTTTGAGAACAAAACAACTTGTTTTGTTCCGAAGCCGGCACCTTCGAGGGGCGAGGGGAGAGGGGGGAAGGTCAAAGGTCGAAGGGCGAAGGTCTAAGGTCAAAGGTCGAAGGTCAAAGGTCAAAGGTACTCACGTTCGAAAATGCTCAAATAAATTTGGCATTTTGCTCACTAAATCGTACTTTGACCTTCGGTCGAAGGTAGGCTGCATTTCGGAAACACTCAAATAAATTTGGTGTTTCACTCAATTTGCACTACCTTTGCACCAATGAAGCAAGTACGACCGAAGAAAAATCTGGGTCAGCATTTCTTGACTGACCTGTCAATAGCCAAGCGCATAGCCGATACGGTGGACATGCCCTATAGCGACATCCCTGTATTGGAGGTAGGACCTGGTATGGGGGTGATGACTCAGTATCTGGTTGAGAAGGAACGTCCTTTCAAGGTGGTGGAGATTGACAGGGAGAGTGTGGCGTACTTGAACGAGCACTTCCCTCAGTTGAGGGAGAATATCCTGGGTGAGGACTTCCTGAGGATGGACTTGCAGAAGGTGTTCGACGGTCAGCAGTTCGTGCTGACAGGTAATTACCCCTACGATATCTCGTCGCAGATATTCTTCAAGATGCTCGACAATCGTGACCTGATACCTTGTTGTACGGGAATGATCCAGCGTGAGGTGGCACTGCGTATCGCCTCGAAGCCACACAACAAGGCTTATGGTATCTTGTCGGTGATGATTCAGGCATGGTATGACGTGGAATACCTCTTTACCGTTGAGCCTAATGTTTTCAATCCTCCCCCCAAGGTACAGAGTGCCGTCATCCGCATGACCCGCAACAAGGTTAGCCATCTGGACTGCAACGAGCAGTTGTTTAAGCAGTTAGTGAAAATGGCATTTAACCAGCGCCGTAAAATGCTGCGGGTAAGTCTCAAGCAGTATGCGTCCGTCTCTAACTCCCGTTTTGCGACGCAACGTCCTGAGGAACTGACAGTTGCGGACTTCGTAGAGTTAACAAACGTTGTGGGGAAGGATGCGTTGTGTGCGGACACAATTATTTGATGTAGGTCAAGAATAGTCCCCTTTTTCGCTCAAAACGCTCAGATTTCATTGTCGGACGATGAAATCTGCTTACCTTTGCATCGTGATTCAGAGGAACACACTTAGGTAAATAAAGATTGAGGATAACAGACAATAGGTAGTAGAAGAGGTAAAGAAAGATTGAGGATAACGAAAAGACATAAGTTTTGGTTTGTTAGTAGTTTTAGGTTAGTAGTATGGTATTAGTTTTAAAAGAGAAAGCAAGTTTTTAGTTATTAATAGGAAAAGAAAAGTAAGCACGCCGGAAGAGTGATCTCCCGGCTGCTTTATTTTTAGGAACTTGTTTAATCGTTTTTGATTCCTTTTGCCCAATTACCAAAGAACAGGCGCAGAAGGAAGATCGTGCCACGGAAGGTGAGTTCTATAGCCATTGCCGTCCATACACCAGGCAGTCCGTAGATAGGAGCCAGATAGGCGGCAAAGGTCAGACGGATAGCCCACATACTGGTGAGGTTCATGATAGATGGTTTCAGTGTGTCGCCAGCACCTACGAAGACACCATAGCAGACGATAGAGGCAGCAAACATCGGTTCTGCGAACGCCTCGATGCGCAATGACTGGGCACCGATGGCGATAATCTCCTCCACAGGGGTCAGCAGTGACATCAGTTCCGGGGCGAAGATCCACATCAGTACACCCATCAACGTCATCACCACCATACCCAGTCCTACCGACATACGGGCAAACGACTGGGTGAGCAACCGCTTGCCGGCACCAAAACTCTGACCGACCAGGGTGGTGGCAGCATCGGCAATACCATAACCGGGCATGTAACAAAGACTCTCGACGGTGATGGCAAGCGAGTGGGCAGCAATAGCGACCGTACCAAGAGGAGCGACGATGATGGTACTCACAATCTGTGCGCCACCCATCAGCATGTGTTGCAGTCCCATGGGCGCTCCGATCTTAATGGCATTGTTGACCACATCAGCCTGTGGACGGAAAGAGCGCCGTGGGCGACCTTTCAGTCTTAATATCTCAGAACGGCACAGTAGGAAGTAGAGCATCAGCGAAGCCGTCACCAACTCGGCAAGTCCCGTTCCGATGGCGGCACCCATCACCCCCATGTCGGCGATATAGATGAAGAAATAGTTGAAGATGACATCCAACACACATGCCATGATGTTCAATGCGGAAGGAATCTTCATGTCACCAGAACATTTCAGCATCGAACTGCCTAATCCGTTCATCTGGAAGAAGATACCACAGAAGCCGATGATGGCAAAATAAACGGACGCATCATGGGCAATCTCCTCGGAGCCTCCTAACCAGTAGGGCAGGGGACCGCTGATAAGAATACCTGTGATTGAAATGGCAAGACTGAACAGCAGACAGCATACCAACGACTGCCGCAAGATACGGCGAGCCCGCTTGAAGTCGTTGGCACCAATGGCATGCGCCACCTGCACGGAGAATCCCATGTTAGCCGCAGAACCCAGTCCACCCATCAGCCACCCGGTCGTCTCCACCAGTCCGATGGCGGCGGAAGCCTTGGCACCCAGATGTCCTACCATCGCGGCATCGATGAAGAACATGATGGTGGCGGAGATCTGGGCTAATATACTAGGAATACTCAGGCTGATGATCAGCCTGAGTTTCTCTCCCTGTGTCATCTCACGCCCTTCGCGGATAGATGCCAGCAGACTCTCGCTTTTGCCGATTGCCATTGTTCTTTTCTGATATTCCGAGATGCCGATAATCCGAGATGCCAAGATGCCGAGATCTCGATATTATTCTGCCTCCAGCAGAAGGACACGGCTCGACCAGTCGTTCTTCTTCGACCACTCAGGCTCGTTGCGATACGGCATATCCAGACCGTGGTTCATCAGGTAAGCACCACTGAACGACTTGCCCTCTACACTCATCGGCTTGAGGTCGATGCGGTTCAGTTCCTTCACCTTATACATACGGTTGGCATCCAGTCCTGCCATCTTCACACGGGGCAGGTGCTCGTTCTGGAACGACTCCGTTTTCCACCAGTAGAACACTGCTTTGTCCTGCTGGTCGGTGACATACATCAGAGAGGCGAGTCCTTTCTTGTCGTAGGGAGACACCAGACGGTAGATATTGCCAAACTGCACGATAGGACGAATCTGCTTGTACTCGGCAATCGCCTTGCGGCACAGTTCCTTCTCGTCATCCGTCATGTTCTTGGGCTGGATCTCCATACCCAGTCGTCCGCTCATTGCCACGTCAATACGGTATTTCAGTGCCGTGGTGCGGAAGACGGTGTGGTTCGGGGTGGCGGAGATATGACTTGCCATGGCGATGGCTGGGAAGAAATAACTGGTACCCCATTGCATATAGATACGCTGGAGGGCATCGGTGTTGTCGCTGACCCAGAACTCATCGAAGTAGGGGAGTACGCCCCAGTTGGCACGACCGCCACCACTGGCACATGCCTGGATGGTGACATTGGGATATTTCGCACGGATACGCTGACAAGTCTTCTCGAAACCACGATGGTACTCAATATACAGGTGACTCTGGTCGTTCATCGTCAGATATTGTGAGCCGTGGTTCAGGATCGGCATATTAGCGTCCCACTTGATATAGTCGATCTCAGGATATTTCGACATCAGGTTGTCAACCACTCCAAAGACGAAGTCCTGTACCTTCGGGTTGGCAAGGTCGAGCACCACCTGCGTACCGCCACGTCCCAGTACGGCATCACGCTTAGGTGCCTTGACGATCCAGTCAGGGTGCTGCTCATAGAGTTCACTGACGGTATTGCTCATCTCCGGCTCAATCCAGATACCGAACTTGATACCATGTTTCTTGGCATCACGGAGGAGTCCCTCGATACCCTCCGGCAACTTGTTCTTGTCAACGACCCAGTCACCTAATGAGGAGTTATCTGTCTTACGAGGATATTTGTCACCAAACCAACCGTCGTCCATGACGAAGAGTTCACCACCCATCGAGGCGATATCCGCCATCATCTGGTCCATCCCCTTCTGGTTGATGTCGAAATACACACCCTCCCATGAGTTCAGCAGGATCTTACGTTCCTTGTCACCATGCATCAGCATATACTTACGTCCCCACTTGTGGAAGTTGCGGGATGCGCCAGAGAGTCCCTGCTGGGAGAAGGTCAGAGCCAGTTTAGGAGTGACGAAGGTCTCACCCTTCTTCAAGTGATACTCAGAGTTGTCCTCATTGATACCAGCGAAGAAATAGTGATATTCAGTATCATCCGTTGCAATCTTCAGCCGATAGTTACCAGAATAGCAGAGTGCGGCACCGATCACCTGTCCGCAGTTCTCCTGTCCCTTGCCGTCGAGTGAGAACATCACCTCGGCATGGTCAGTATGGGAGTTACGCGTACCGTCTTTGTTGACAATCACTTTCTGACCGGGAGTCAACGGCTCCTCCACCAGTTGTGTCTCGTTTGCCCATGAGCCATAGAAATGACTGAGCCATACGTTGCCACGACGGATAGGCAGCATGGCGGAGGCGAAGGTCGTCAGGGTGACAGTCTGTTTCTCGTTATTGACAATCTCCGTCCATGCCTCGATCATATCCTCCTCCTGATAGGTCTTGTATTTCAGATTAACGAGAATCGGATAGACGGGATCCTTCAACTGGATGGTCGTGATATTGCCGGCATGTTGCACACCCTCCACGACGAGTGCCGTAGAGAGGTTACCGTCAGCATGGCGCATGGCAAGGGCTGCCTCCGCAGGGGTGTTCATACCATAGGCAGGATAAGCGTCCATGCGTCCGAACATCTCAGGTTTCTGCAGGTGCTGAAGTTCGTTGGCACTAAGTTTGGCACCGAAATAGACATACTGAGGTTGTGCCCCCTTAACGACATCAAGTACCATGGAGACATGCTGGGTCTCGATGATGACTTGCTCTGCCCATGCCATAGTGGTTGACAGACAAAGCAATAGCGTTGAAAAGATTGTTTTTCTCATCATATACATTATTAGTTATAAATACTTACTGGAATCCAGAACCAGAAGGTGGAACCATTACCTATCTCGCTGTTCACACCAATCTGTCCCTCACAGCGTTCTACAATATTCTTGCAGATAGAAAGTCCGAGACCCGTGCCCTGAACGAACTCATTGAGTTTGACGAAACGCTCGAAGACAGCATCCTTTTTCTCCTCCGGGATACCACTTCCGGTGTCCTCGCAATACACGTAGATACCAGTCCTCTTCTCTCCGTCTTTCTCTCTTGTTTCCTCCCGGTATCCTACACGGATATGTCCTTCTGTAGTGTATTTCACAGCGTTGGTGACGAAATTGGTGACAATCTGCTGGATACGCCCCATATCCAAGACAGTGATGAGTTTCTGATATGGATTGTCCTTCTGGAATGCCACGTTGGGATTGTCCACACGCTGTTCCAGCGTTTGACACATCATGTCAAACGCTTGTGCGAAGTCTATCTCCTTCGGGATGATTTGCATCAGCGTGTCCGAGATATTGGAAGCCTCCAGGATGTCATTGATGAGTCGTAGCAGGATATCACAGTGGGTGCGGATGATATGGATGAATTCCTTCCGTTCCTCGGGGGCATCAATGGTGAGGAGCAGGTCAGAGAAACCGACGATGGAGTTGAGGGGAGTACGTAACTCATGTGTCATGGAGGCAAGGAACATACTCTTCTGTTGTCCACTGCTCTCAGCACGCAGTGTCTCTTCTTTGAGCTTACGCTGGGCTTCCAGTTGCTGGGTGATGTCGCGCAGAATACCAAACGCGCCCTTGACTTGTCCTTGTTCATCTAAGATGGGTATGCTGGAGATATTATACCAGTGGTCAGCATCACCTTCACCTACCAGCGGTTTCTTGAAGTGACGGTCGAAGGACATCTGTTTCCTCCACACCTCTTTGTCCTCTAACCCTTTGACTGCTTGCTCCTTCTCTGCTTCGAAAACGCAGTCGTAATACTCCTCAAAGGTCTTGACATATTCAGGGGTACTTAACTGTCGGGTATAGGATATCAGTCGTTGCTGGAAATCAATCTGGAACACATACATATTCGTGTTCTCAAGGATATACTGCAACTGTAACTCCAGATGGTTGGTCTGCTTGACAGCCTCCAGGATCTCCCTGTTCATCTTGTGCATGTCCAGGTCACGGTCGCGTGCCTCTGTCGCGTCAACAGCAGAGATGATATAGTTGAATACTTCTCCATGGTTATCTAGCAGCGGACGGATATCATATTCTATATAGGTGTCTTTCCCGTCGTTGTTAGGTTTCTCCATCCGGTGACAAGCATATCTCGCCTCTTTGCTGTTACGTGGGAAAATGTCACGGAAGATAGGTATCTCGAACATGTTAGACAAGCGGAAGAACCGCTCATTCTCAGGCTTGTCGAATTCACAGAGCTCTTTCATGGACTCATTCACGGCAATCAGTTCCCCCTTTTGGTCATAGAACGACATGGAGAGACCGGGGATGTTTTTCAGCCGGTCATATTTCCTGATCAACTCATGGGTTGTCTTCTCACCCTTCACATCCTTGGTGATATCGTGGATGGTGTTGATGATGTATACAGGATGTCCGTAGTCATCATACTCCACCATGGAGTGTCCTTTGAAGTTGAGCCATTGGGGATGCTCAGGTGTTCCGATGTTCCATCGTTTGTCAATGGCGGTCTTTTGTTCCAGTCCCTTCATCATCTGGTCCATCTTCTTCATGAACTCTTGCTGTTCCGTAGGATGGATATGGTCGACAAAATCCTTTAAGGACATGCCGTCCTTGGGGAGGAAAGAGCCGTAATGGTTGGTGAAATGCTGGTGGGCAATGTCGTATTGCATCACATAGAATCGTCCCATGTGCAGTGCCTTCAGCATCATCTCATTGAGTTCCGTGGAATGACGGGATGCTTTCCTCACTTGTGACTGTGCAAGACGGTTAAGTAAATAGCAGAAGATTGTTAATAGTATGACTCCTAAAATGATATATGCTGTAAGAGGAATATCCAACATCCTCCTAGACCCTTCAGGATTCTGCCATCGTTTATTAATTGCCTCTACTTCACCACTCTGTTTCAAACGGGAATAGACATCGTCAATGTCATCAATAAGTTCCTTGTCACGACCAATTACTTGAATCTGACTGATAGGAATATTGACTTCATTTAGGACAAACCCTTCATCTTCAACACTGAATTCTCTCACTTTCCATTTTAGTGACGCTTCTCCCCATACAAAGTATTTATAATCTCCATCGCGAACTCCCAGCAATGCTACTTTAGGGGATTGAAAGTCAATACGATGGATATAGGAGGAATCTTCTGCAAGAAAATAGTAAACAGCATAGTCTGACGGCTTTAGCACGACACCGCTTTCTACTAATTGTTTGATAGAGAGTGGAGGGACGGAGTCGTTTAATGTCAATGCGTAAAATCGATAATAGTTAATGACATTACGAGTATGATAATAGGGCTTCGCGCGGTATCTGCTGGTATTGGCAAAAATCAGATCTGCCTCACCCCGCTCAAATGCCTTGATGGCATTACCCCATTCCTTGAGGACGAACTTACACGGGAGTCCCAACTGTTTCATGATGGCTCTCATCACGTCTATGTTTGAACCGGCAGGTTCTCCCTTGTCATTCTGGTATTCATAGGGAGGCTTGTCCCAGTCGCCGGCAATGATGACGGGGTGCCGCTCATCGTATACCCTTGTCTGTGCCCATGCCGGCAGACAGAGGAAGAGTATCATCGCCATGATGATGAATCGTGTATAGCGTTGGTATCTCATATTAGATAAACTTCTTTCGTTTTATAACAGTTGCCTGACATGGGATCATGATCCATACGGTGGTACCCAGTCCTTCCTCGGAGTTGATCTCCAGGGTGCCCCCCATCTGCTCTACCAGTTCCTTGCAGATAGGTAGTCCTAATCCGCTACCCTTGTTGGGACCGGCGGCAAACCGTTCAAAGATACGTTTCTGAATGTCCTCACTGATTCCTTGTCCTGTATCCTCAATGGAGATCATCAGTCGGCGGCCGATATAGTCATAACGTGCTCGTACTGTTCCACTAAGAGTATATTGCGCTGCATTTGCCGTCACTTGCTCGATGATATGTCCGAGATTGGTGGCATCTATGTCCACAACCAGTTGCTGGTATGGACTCTCCACGATATAGCTTACTCCTTCGCGCTGGTATCGCTCCCATCCCTGTTGGCAGCATCCCTCAAAGACGGTGGCGAAGTCGCACGGCTGATGTTGTATCTTAATCATGTGTGCATCCAGTCGGGAGAGGAAAAGGATGTCGTTGATCAGTCGCAACAGATGGTCGGAATTGTTCAGGATCTCCTGAACGAAGACCTCCTCATCCTCTGGAGAGTGTTCTGTCTCAAAAAGCTCTGCGAAACCGACGACGGCATTCAGTGGCGTGCGAATCTCATGGCTCATATTCTTCAGGAAACTGTTCTTCGTATTCTCCACCTCTTGTGCCTTGAGGGTCTTCTGTTCCAACTGCTGTTCATTATACATCTGCTCTGTCACGTCGCGGCATAGTCCGAAGTAGTCCTCCACTTTACCGCTGGAGTCAAAGGTAGGTACGAGATTGAAGCGCAGATGCATCAGTTTCTTGCCGGGTACGTGTATACTGGTCAGAATATCCGTGTCGATGTGCTTGGATATTCGGTTGTCCATGTTGTTCAGGAGATGCATCGCTTTCCTTCTGTATTTGTCATCCACCAATGTCATGCAGCGTGTCTGGGTGATCTCATATTGTATTTTGTTGATACCACTATATATAATTAAAGTATGTGATTTAGGAGAGTAGGTGACCATGTGGATACCACCCGACTGGAGGACATAATTCATATTGTTGATATGCTCCGTCAGGTCCTTGACAATCTTTCTGGTGCGGTTTGCCTGCTCTTGTTGCTGATTGATGGCATTCATACGGTCTGTCATGTCTCTTCCGACGGCAAACATACCCATCAGTTGACCGTCTTCATCATGAACAGTCATCAGATGTACCTCATGCAGGAGTTTTCCTTTCCGTTTGCAGGCTTTCAGTTTTCTCTTCTTCTCTGTTATCTTGTCGATGTCAATAACCTGTGTGAAATAGAATCCGTCGAGTTCTTCCATGGGTGACTCGATATCGAACATGTCGTGATAGGAGATGCTCTCGTCTATCAGTTTCTGGCGGTCACACTCATAGGTCTGACACGCCTTCTCGTTGATGTTGGTTAAGATACCCTCCCTGTTGAAATACATGATACCGACCAGCGAGGTGTTGAAAATCGCCCAATAGCGCATGGTACGTTCCTCATCCAGTCTCTTCTGTACTTGTTCTTGAGTGATGTCTTTCTTAGTACCGAGGATGACGAGTGGTTGCCCTTCCTTGTCACGTTGCAGGACAGACAAGGAGATCATGAACTCATGCTCCTGTTTGTCACCGTCTTCTATGTCCCTCGCCTTGAGGTATAAATTGATCTCCTCTTCCTCTGTGGTGAGTTCCTTGCTGTTCGTCAGTTTGCGGACGGCCTCGCGCAGTCGCTCGAAGTCACCGGCATGGTAACGCTGGGCAAACTCCTCGACTGTATAGGTAAAGGAAGCCTGTCCTTTCTCGTTACGCCACGTAAAGAGTTTGGTGTTGATGTCATAAGTCCACATACGTACATTGCTTGCTTCCAGAATGAGTGCCAGACGCTGGTTGTTCTTATTGTTGAGTTTGGTAATCCGGTGCTCCTTCGTCCGGTAGTTGATGGCATATACCAGAAAAAGCAGGATGATGATGGCGGCGACGGAAGTGACATACCATACCCATGGGGCTATCTTCTTCTCGCTGCGCTCAGGGTAGAACCATTTGTTCTGTATCTCAGTGAACTTATTGGCAGAATTGAGTACGGTATAGATACTATCCAGACGGGCGAGCAGATGGGGGTTGTTCGACATGAACTTGTATTCTCCGTGTGGCATGTCAACGGGTGTGATCTGTATGTTGTCAATCTTGTATTTCTTCACTAACCATTGCAGGGAGAGCGTGTTCCACACGATCTGTCCTTCTTCTGTCAGACTCAGTTTCTCGATAGCGTCCCGCATGTACTTCGTCGCTTGCGCATTCTCCTCCCAGCCGTAGTCTTGCATGAGGTGATGGCAGATACTTCCTTCCCATACCGTGACTTTGTACTTTTCTAAATCACGGAATGTCATAATCTGGACAGGTTTGTTGACTGGTGTCGCCACGCTCTGGGTAAAGAGCGTGATGGTATTGTTACTATATCGGCCGAATCCGTCATTGAAACCGGCAGCCAAGGCAAACATCAAGTCTGACTTACCGTCTCTTATGTCGTTGAAGCATTCTTGTTTAGGCTTCATCTTGATGACGTATGGGATGTTCAGTTCCTTGAGCATGAGACGTATCAGTTCCACATTGTATCCGTCCGGCTCTCCGTTCTCATTCAGGAAAGAGTAGGGCCATAAGTCGAAGACATCCTCATAGACAAGGGGATGTTCTTGCGTATACTCTCTGATATTCTCGTCTTGCGATGCGGCAAGGAGGGGCAAGTGGAAGCCCCATAGTAACAAGATGATCAGCAGGTATTTATAATTCTTTCTTATCATGACTACTCACTGATTTCAGATTTCTCAATAACACAGGGTACCCATATCCAGAATGTCGACCCTTGTCCCACCTCGCTGTCGACACCGATCTTACCGTCACAACGGTCGGCGATCGCCTTACAGATGGAGAGTCCCAGTCCTGTTCCTTGGACATAGTCGTTGAGTTTGACAAAGCGTTCGAAGACCTTACCGCATTGCTCCTTCGGAATACCTGTACCAGTGTCCTCACAGTACATATATATACCATTGTCCTTGATCTGGTATCCCACGCGGATATGCCCCTCTTGGGTGTATTTGACGGCATTGGTCACGAAGTTAGTGATAACCTGTGTCATACGTCCTACATCCAGATGGGTAAGCAAGGTCTTATAGGGATTCTCCTTGATAAACTCCACATTCGGGTTCTCCACGCGCTGTGCCAGCGACTGGCAGATGTCGTTAAAGGCTTGGGCAAAGTCGATATCGACAGGACTCATAATCAGTCCGTTGGAATCCATCGCCGAGATCGCCATGATGTCGTTAATCAGACGGAGCAGCATGTCACAGTTGTTATGGATCACGTGAATCAACTCACGTTTCTCCTCCGTCGTCGTCATCATCTGAAGCAGGTCGGAGAATCCCACGATAGCGTTCAGGGGTGTACGTATCTCATGGGTCATATTGGCAAGGAAGACACTCTTCAGTCGTCCCGACTCGTTGGCGCGCTGTGTCTCATGCTTCAGTTGCTCTTGTGCTTGGATGTACTTCGTCATGTTTCGTATTAGTCCGAAAGCACCAACCAGTTTTCCCTCGTTGTCAAAGATGGGAACACTGTTGATTTGGTTCCATTGTACGTCTCCGTTCGTATGGAAGATGGGATGCATCTTACGAAGTACCGTGAATGGCTTGGTGAAGTATTTCTCCGGCTCAGCAAGTTTCGTGGTGAGTTCGGCATAATCGTCAATGAAGTAGGTGATGTACTCATCAAAGGTCATCTCCCTTTCAATGTTGCTAAGTCCTTTCAAGAACTGTACGGTGCCATTCTTGTAGGTGATGCGCCATGCTCTCATGTCGCAAGCCTCCATCATGTACTGCAGTTCCATCTCATAGCGTTGTATCTTTTCGTTCGCTTCCTGTATTTGTATGTCGTTCAACTTTGACTGCAGATACATCTCACGTTCCTCCGAGACATCACGTACGGCAAGGGCGATGTAAGTCAGTTTACCATTCTCGTCACGGATGGGGTGAACGCGGATCTCCAAAAACAAGTGCATGTCTCGTTCTGGTACGTCACTGCGTGAGCAGATCCAATACTCCTCGACATGATTCTTGTCTAAGAACTCACGGAAGGGAGCAGTCTCAAAGAGATTGGCATTAGAGAAGAACTCATCCCCATTCTCACTGTCGAAGTGACAGATATCACGCATCTGTTTGTTGGCATCCAGCAACCATCCCTCTGGGTCGTAGAATGACAAGCCGATGATGGACTCCTCGAAAATCAATTTGTATCTCTGGTGCAGTTCGTCTTCTTTCTCTTGCTGTTTGAGGAGTTCTGTCTCGTCTGCCAAGGTGCTGATGATACCCACCGGTCGTGACATACCGGGAAGATACTCAGCCACGCTGACATTATGCAGATAACCCCATCTGGGGCGTCCTCCGCTATAGTCGAAGTTCCAACGGTAATAGAATTCTGCCGATTTCACTTTTCCGTCAATAATCTGATGCAGTTGGTCAAGAACGTTGGAGATGTCGTCAGGATGAACGTGGCTCTTCCATTCCTCTGCGGAGAGTCCCTCGTCAGGGATTAAATGACCATATAGTTTGTCGGTGTATCTCTTGGATATATTATAGTACACCACATGGTTCTCGCTGATTTTCAAGGCTTGCTGCATCACGGCATTGGTATTGCTTGACAATTGGGAAGCATGGCGTACCCGTCGAACGATGAGGCGGTTGAAGAACAGGACAAGAATGAAAAAGAGGACGACAAGCAACACAATCACCAGAGATAATCTGTCCAGTGAGTGAAATCCAAATGGCTGTCCTTGCAGTAATAGTGTGATGCTATATAGTGTATTCATGTGCCGTCTCAATTGTTAATGATAATGTTACTTTTCTTCTCCGCATCCTTCGGGCGGCATGGTAGGAAGATCCATACGGTAGTGCCTTTCCCTAACTCGGATTGCATTTCTATGGTGCCGCCCATCTTCTTGACAAGTGCCTCGATGATTGGCAGGTCCAGACCTGTTCCGCAGGACCGTTCATCCTTATCACGTACGAAACGGTCAAAGACATGGGTCAGGGTCTCTGCGTCGACACCCCCACCAGTATCCTCAATACAGATGGCAAGTTCTCCCCGGCGGTATTCGTATTTGGCGCGGATGTTTCCTTCTTTCGTGAAGAAGGCGGAGTTGGCGCAAAGCATTTGGATTGCCTTGCCCAATTGCTCGATGTCACCGTTGATAACCAGATGCTCATACGGATTCTCGATAGAGGTCTTGACGGAAGGTTTGACACTGCTCCATCCCATCTGGCAATAAGCGTCAAAATATTCGGCAAAGTCGAAGTCGTTATGTTTGAACTCAACCATATCGGCATCAAGTTTCGACAGGAAGAGGATGTCGTTAATCAGTCGCAGTAGCGTGCTGGTGTTCTTCTTGATTTCCTCGACGAAGACAGCCTCGTCAGCCTCGTCGTGGTCGGTCTCAAACAACTCGGCGAAGCCCAGCACCGTGGTCAGTGGGGTGCGGATTTCGTAACTCATATTAGTGAGGAACGACTCTTTCAGCAATTCTGCCTCCTGTGCCTTACGGGTCTCAATGGCAAGTTTACGCTCTGTCTCTATCATGTCCGTCTGGTTGCGGCACATACCGAAATAGCGGTCTATCTTACCGTTCTCGTCATAGATGGGCACCAAGTTGAACATCAGACATATCTGGCGTCCTTGCTGGTCTCTGATCTCCGTCTCGATGGTTTGCTCTATATCCTTCTGTGTCAGGTGGTCCATCCGGTTAAGGACGCTTGATACGGCACGCCGGAAACGTGGGGTGGCAAGACGGATGCAACGCAACTGTGATAACTGGAGTTGCGACTTGCCGATGATATTGGAAATGGTTGTTGTATAGGTCTTGGGGTAGTAGTTCACCAAGCGCACGTCACTGATACGCAGGGCATAGTTGATGTTGTTAACATACTCTTGAATCTGCTCTGTGGCTTTCTTGAGGGCGATAGCGCCTTCCTGCTGCTGGTGGAACGAGTTCACCATCTCGCTGACATTACGTCCGGCGATGTAGATACCCTCCATCTCTCCTTGTTGGTTGATGACGGAGTTGATGGTCGACTCGTAATACATCTTGCCCTTCTTCTGCAGGTTCTTGATGCGGTACCTTGAGTTCTCATAGTCGGAAATGTCCACGATGGTCGTGGTATGGGTCTGACTTGACTCGTTGATGTCAATATGGTTAAAGAGGGGATTCTCCTTAAACAAGAATTTCTCCTTGAGCATCTCCTCCCGGTTTCTGATTCCAAACGACTCACAGGCTGTGTCGTTAATATCTGTCAGAACTCCGTTCTTGTCATAGTACAGCATGTCGATCAGTGAGGAGTTGAACACCGTCTCATAACGCACGGAGAGCGCGTTGGTGCTTGCTTTCTTCTCATGCAGGTCGGTAATATTGTGCTGAACGCCTAAGATTCTTCTGACACGTCCCTTATGGTCACGGTCAAGAATAGACAGGTGTATCTCGTAATACGGAGTGCAGTTGTCGACACTGGCTCCACGGATATTTAAGGTAGAGGTAAGCCGCCTTCCTTCGCTGATGTCGAAAATGAAAGTACGCATCTGCTCGAAATCGTCACGGTTATAAAAATGGGAAAAGTCCACAGGATTGTATTCCTCTGTCGTCTCACCAGAGGCTGATAGAATTTTATAGTGGCGGATTTCCGGATAATAACTCCATATACTTAGTTTTCCAGCCTGCATCACAAGGGCAAGACGGGCATTCCTGCTCTTATGGAGATTGATGACCTCGTGCTCGCGGTAGACGTAAAGTCTGTTATAGAACAATAGCACAAAGATGGCTATGAGCATAATAGCCCCTGTATAGGCAATTACGTGATCGAAGTCGAAGATATTGCCGATAAGTGAGTCTTGCGCTTGTATCATACCTGGTGATGACAGCAGGATGACAAAGGCTATAATACGATAAGAGAAGTTATATAGTTTTTTTAGGCTCATTGTTATTAGTGATAGATTTGTCCTATCAGCCTACAAAGATAAGATATTTCCGTCATTTTCCCAAATTTTTCGCTTGTTTTTTTATAAAAAACAGCCGCGAATAAACTTATCCGCGGCTGTTGGGCGATAGAAAGGTGCATTAGAGGGGGTATTCCTCAAAGGCATAGAGCACTGTCGAGAGGTATCGCTCACCTGTGTCAGGCAGCAGGGCGACGATTGTCTTTTCTGCGTTCTCAGGACGCTGGGCGACAAGGGTGGCACCATAGGCGGCGGCACCAGAGGAGATACCCACCAGCAGACCGTCCTGCTGGGCGAGTTCGCGCCCTGTGCGGATGGCGTCGTCATTGTCGATATCCAATACCTCGTCAATGACGCTGGCATCATAGGTCTTGGGGACGAAACCGGCACCGATACCCTGAATCTTATGGGGACCGCTCTGACCGCCGTTCAGTACGGGAGAGGAAGCAGGCTCTACGGCAATGATCTTGATATCGGGATTCTGCTCCTTCAGGTATTTGCCGATACCAGAGATCGTTCCGCCCGTACCTACACCAGCCACGAAGATATCGATCTTCCCGTCGGTGTCTTTCCAGATCTCAGGACCGGTCGTGGCATAGTGCTTGGCAGGGTTGGCAGGGTTCTCAAACTGTTGCAGGATGATAGAGCCGGGGATGCTGTCACGCAACTCCTCCGCGGCACGGATGGCACCAGCCATGCCGTCTTTGCCACTGGTCAGGCGAACCTCCGCACCGTATGCCTTCACGAGGTTACGACGCTCCACGCTCATCGTCTCGGGCATCGTCAGGATGAGTTTGTAACCTTTGACAGCCGATACCAGGGCGAGTCCTACACCGGTATTACCACTGGTGGGCTCGATGATGGTAGCACCGGGTTTCAACAACCCTTTCTGCTCTGCGTCCTCAATCATGGCGAGGGCGATACGATCTTTCACACTGCCGCCGGGGTTAAAGAACTCTACCTTGGCGATAATAGGGGTCTTCAGTCCCTTCTTCGCAGAGAACTTGCTCAGTTCAAGTAATGGGGTACCTCCGATTAATTCGGTCAGTTGCTTTGCAATCTTTGTCATAATATTTCGTGTTTATAATTTGTGGATTTACAGTTAGATCTTATCAAATGCCTGTGAGAGGTCATCAATGATGTCGTCGATGTGCTCAGTACCGATGCTGAGACGGATAGTAGACGGTGTGATATGCTGTTGCTCCAACTCTTCTGGGGACATCTGTGAGTGGGTGGTGGTGTAGGGGTGTATCACCAGACTCTTCACATCAGCGACATTGGCAAGCAGGGAGAATATCTCCAAAGAGTCAATAAATTTCCAGGCCTCTTTCTCGCCACCCTTGATCTCGAAGGTGAAGATGCTGCCACCACCTTTCGGGAAATATTTCTGATAGAGGGCGTGGTCCTCGTGGTCGGGCAGTGAGGGGTGGTTGACCTTAGCCACCTTCGGGTGGTTCTTCAGGAAGTCCACGACCTTCAGGGCGTTCTCCACATGACGCTCCACACGCAGGCTCAGTGTCTCCAGACCTTGTAATAAGATAAACGCATTGAAGGGTGAGATGGTGGCACCGGTGTCACGCAGGATGACGGCACGGATGCGGGTGACGAAGGCGGCAGCACCGGCAACGTCAGCGAATACGGCTCCGTGATAGGAGGGGTCGGGCTTGGCGAGGGTGGGAAACTTGTCGGCATTAGCCTTCCAGTCGAACGTACCACCGTCTACGATGACACCACCTAATGAAGAACCGTGACCGCCGATAAACTTGGTGGCGGAGTGTACCACGATGTCGGCTCCGTGCTCGATAGGACGGATCAGGAACGGAGTCCCAAAGGTGTTGTCGATAATCAGGGGGATGTGGTGCTTGTGGGCTACCTCGGCGACAGCCTCGATATTCGTCACGTCAGAGTTCGGATTACCGAAAGTCTCCGCATACACCGCCTTCGTATTGGGCTGGATTGCCGACTCCAGTGCAGCGAGGTCGTTCACCTTCACGATGGTGTTCGAGATACCTTGTGTCGATAGGGTGTGGGTGATGAGGTTGAAGGAACCGCCATACAGATTGTCAGCGGCAACGATATGGTCACCAGCCGCTGCGATGTTCTGCAAGGCATAGGTCACCGCAGCGGCACCACTTGCCACGGCAAGACCGGCGACACCACCTTCCAGGGCAGCGACACGATCCTCGAAGACACCCTGTGTCGAGTTGGTCAGTCGACCGTAGATGTTACCGGCATCACGCAGTCCGAAGCGGTCGGCGGCATGTTGTGAGTTACGGAACACGTAGGAAGTGGTCTGATAGATGGGGACGGCACGCGCGTCGGTAGCGGGGTCGGGCTGTTCTTGTCCTACATGTAGTTGCAAAGTCTCGAAGTGTAGTTTCTTGTTGCTCATAATCTTTTATTTTTTAATGTTAATATGTTATTTTGTCTTTACTTATTTATTGTTAATATGTTACTCTGTCTTTTAAAACAGTTACTCTGTCTTTAAAACATGTTACTCTGTCTTTAAACAGTTACTATGTCTTTTCGACAGTGCAAAGGTACGGCGAAATCCGCATACCCGAAATAGCACAAATGGGGCATTCTGCATACCACGATTGTGGTATTTCGGGACGAGAGTTTTCACTTTTCACTTTTCACTTTTCATCATTAAGTACTTTTTAGAAATCAATATTATTAATAAATTATTATATAATTATAATTATATAATAATTTAAGGTATTATTAGGAAAATGGCGGTTTGGCAGTAGAAAACAAGCAAATGATGAAAAGTGAAAAGTGAAAAGTGAAAAACTGGGCAGATTTGTTAACGGAACTAAACAAAATGGATAAAATTCTAAACGAAAGTTAAGAAAACGGTGATAGAAGGCATCGGAAAACGGTGCATCGGCTGACGGCAGGGGGAGGGGACTTGCGGAGGTGGCAAAACAGGTGTACCTTTGCACCAGTGTCCCGGACACCACACCGAGAGCGACAGATGCCTGCGCCGCCAGTGGGCGGTACCTCCAATCAAGGATAGGAAAGTCTCCGATGGCGCATACGAGACTGCCCCCTCTGCGAGAGAAAGCATCCGCCACAGTGATAGAAGGCATCGCTCGCAACGAAACGCTTGAAGCCACGTGCGGATAGCCGGTCGTAAACCCTTTTTGATCACTCAAGAATACAAATTAATTCGCATTCTCTTCGTTTAACCGAAATTTTACACTACCTTTGTAGCACTAAGACCAATGATATGATACGGAGATTATTTTTATTGTTATGGGGATTACTGACCAGTTATCCCATGATCGCACAACAGCGTGAGAAGTACGAGTTTATGCGTAATCTGCCAGTCTATGCCGATTCACTGATTGCTGACCTCACCTACCCACTGGCGTGGGGGAATAGTGATATCAAGGACTTTTCCACATGGCGGAAGACAGCACGGCAGAAAGTGCTTGACTGTATGCTGACCCCACCGCCTGCTCCTGCAGATGGCTATGACGTGAAGGTGCTTTACGAGGAGCAGCGTGACGGTTATAAAGCACGTAAGATAACACTCCGCCTCTCCCGTTACTATACCGTTCCTGCCTATATCTTGATACCCGATGGTAAAGGACCGTTCCCTGCGGTGAATGTGCTCCACGACCACGGGGCGCACCTCTTTATCGGCAAGGAGAAAGTCGTCCGCCCCCTTGCCTGCGAGGACTCCACGGTGATCAAGGATGCAGAGGAATGGCTGGCAGGCTATGGCAACCAGTTCTTTGGGGACTATCTGGCGCAGCATGGTTATGTGGTGCTTGCCACCGATGCTCCCATGTGGGGGGAGCGTGGACAGAAGGAGGGACCACGCCGTGACCGCTACGACATGATAGCAGGGAATATGATGATGTATGGTGTCGACCTCTCTGCCTATATGACCTACGATGATGTCAGTGCCACCGACTATCTTGCCACGATGCCTGAGGTGGATGCCAGTCGTATCGGTTGTACGGGGTGGTCGATGGGTGCCTATCGTGCCTGGATGCTGGCGGCACTCTCCGACCATATCAAGGCGAGCGCGTCTGTTTGCTGGATGGTAACCACCGACGAGCAGATGTCAATGAAGTATCAGCGTACGGAGAATGGCGGTTTTGCCAATTGCCTCCCGGGCTTGCGCCGTTGGCTGGACTACCCTCATGTCGCAAGTATTGCCTGTCCCAAGGCAATGCTCTTCATCAACGGCTCACAGGATAAACTCTTTCCTGTCGCTGGTGTGGAGAAAGCCTTCCAAATCATGCATGAGGTGTGGAAGAGTCAGGGGGCTGACGAGAACCTGGAGACAGAACTATGGGATATGCCCCATCGTTGTCCTGTCAGTGCACAGCAGCGTGTCCTCGATTTCTTTAGGGAGCATCTGTGAGATACTTTTTCGCCCTTGAAATCAAAAAAAATCCTGTTTTATTTGTTTTTTTCCTCTTTTTACACTATCTTTGTCGGAAGAACGATTAATATTAATGTATATGATAGACGTAAAACAAACATTAGCCTCAGCAGAGGAGCGCATGGAGATGGCAGCGATGTTCTTGGAGGAAGAGTTGAACCGTGTCCGTGCCGGTCGTGCTAACGTAGCCATCCTCGATGGCGTACGTGTAGAGTCATACGGTTCAAGGGTGCCCTTGAACCAAGTCGCTAACATCTCAACACCGGATGCCCGTACCATCGCCATCAAGCCGTGGGACAAGAAGCAGATCCGTGACATCGAGAAAGCCATTATGGACTCTGACGTGGGTATCACACCGGAGAACAACGGTGAGATTATCCGTCTGGGTATCCCTCAGCCTACCGAGGAGCGCCGTCGTGACTTGGTGAAGCAGTGTAACAAGATCGCTGAGAAGGCAAAGGTGGAGGTGCGTAACGTACGTGCCGATATCAAAGATAAACTGAAGAAGGCGATCAAGGACGGTCTCTCGGAGGATAACGAGAAGGACGCAGAGAACGACCTGCAGAAGATTCACGACAAGTACATCAAGAAACTCGATGACTTGATGGAGGCGAAGAACAAGGAAATCATGACGGTGTAACCTGTGAAAGGACTCGTCATTAAGAATACCGGCAGTTGGTACACCGTCCTGACGGACGATGGATCAACTGTCGATTGTAAGATAAAGGGTAATTTCCGCATCAAGGGAATACGCTCTACGAACCCTGTAGCCGTCGGTGACAGGGTGACTATTTCCTCCCCCTCGACAGGGGGAGGACAGGAGGGGGTCTGGATCACCGAGATAGAGGACCGTCGTAATTATATCATCCGCAAGAGTATCAACCTGTCGAAACAGAGTCATATCCTTGCTGCTAATGTGGATCAGGCTCTGCTTGTAGTTACCGTGGTGAAGCCAGAGACCTCCACGACATTCATCGACCGCTTCCTTGCCTCGGCAGAGGCTTATCGGGTGCCTGTCATCCTGTTGTTCAACAAGACAGACTTGCTGAACGAGGACGAGCAGCGTTATCAGCAAATGATGATGGACCTTTATGAGACGGTAGGCTATGAGTGTCATGCTATCTCGGCAGAACGGGGTGACGGTGTGGAGGAACTGCGTCCTCTGCTGGAAGGAAAAGTTACCTTGCTGAGTGGTAATAGCGGTGTGGGGAAGTCTACACTCATCAACCGACTGGTGCCAGAGGCTAACCTGCGTACTGCGGATATCAGTGATGCCCACCAGACGGGTATGCATACCACCACCTTCTCAGAGATGATAGGTCTTGATGGGCAAGGGTTGAAGGTTGAGGGGCAAAGGGGGTGGCTCATCGATACGCCGGGTATCAAGGGCTTTGGCACGTTCGACATGGAGAAGGAGGAACTGACCAGTTACTTCAAGGAGATCTTCGAGTTCTCCAAGCAATGCCGGTTCTCCGACTGTACCCATACCCACGAACCGGGATGCGCCGTACTGAAAGCGGTAGAGGACCATTATATCGCCCAGAGCCGCTATCAGTCGTATCTCTCAATGCTGGAGGATAAAGACGAGAACAAATATCGCGAAGCCTTTTGAGACTTCGCGATCATTTTATTTAATCCGTTTAAGGGTCGCTTTCATATCACTGTCATCCACCGACAGGAACTCACCATCCTCACTGAGAATCATCCTCGACCCATTGTCCTCAATCTTCACGACACCGTCATGGGCAGTGTACCGTGACTTGTAGTTGTAGAACTTGGTCTTGAGTACCAGGTCAGCCTGCCATAGTTTGCGGTTAGCCCAACTGACACCCAGTTCCTTGGCTCGTTCCTTATCCATGACGATCTTCATCTTCATCCGCATGTCGTGGCTATTGATAAACTCAATCGTCACCGTCATGGTGAAGATCTCGTTCATCACCGTCTCACGCTCTTTCCGCTGCTCGGGTGTCTCACCGTCTTTCTCGCCCAACAGGTGGTTCACACTCATATAACCATTATAATAGATACGTCCTTTCATCTCTTGAGCCTGAACGGCGAGTGTCAGCAGAAGACTAACACATAGTAAGAATACTTTTTTCATCTGTTTTTTAGTTTATCCGATTGTGATTATATATTTTGACATAAAGGAAGCACCTGGTTGCAGGTGGTTCATCAATGGCTTGTCCTTAAATTCTCCGTTGAAACCACGTGGGTCACCGATGCCGTACCATGGCTCGATGCAGACGAAGGGTGCTTGTTTGTCGTAAGGACTCCAGAAAGCACAGACAGGTGTCTTATAGTCCACTGTCACGGCAGGCTCGCCGTTGGTATCCATCAGCATGGCACGGTGGGTCTGGCTCTTGTGGATCTTTACGCTGTCATTGCGGAAGAAATTATTGGAGATCTCCATGATACCCATATCTGCCTCCAAAGGTACGTCCACCATATCATGGCTGCCGTCAGCGTAACTCTTCAGGGCGTCCATAGGCTCCTCGTTGTCGAGTTTGATCATACCCTCCAGTCTGCCACTTGGCATGTTGAAGGCAGGGTGTCCGCCAATCTGGAAATGGATCTCACGGGTATCGGTATTCTCCACATGCCAGATGACATGAACCTTGTTATCCTCCAGACGGTAGGTGATGGCGAGGTTGAAATGATAAGGATACACCTTCAGTGTCTCCTCACTGTCATGCAGGGCGAAGGTCACCTTCTCAGGAGTCTGTGAGATAAGGGTGAACTCACTGTCACGGGCAAAGCCATGACGTGGCAAATGATACTCTTTGCCATCCACCCGATAGGTATTGTCATTCACACTGCATACCAAGGGGAACAGGATGGGCGAATGACGGGTCCACTCAGGACCTGCCTGCCACATATATTCCCGTCCCTCACTGTCTTTCACACTCTGGAGTTCTGCTCCTTTCTCAGCGACCCGAATGGTCAACTGTTCGTTCTTCAGTT
>Ga0247611_10002062_pt1 | contig 33871 bp, 29 predicted proteins | sample 177DNAGHGhighgp2_FD_192422 | JGI IMG/M metagenome (GOLD analysis project Ga0247611, IMG submission 192422) | Sheep rumen microbial communities from Palmerston North, Manawatu-Wanganui, New Zealand - 1770 DNA GHGhigh gp2 | ecosystem: Host-associated > Mammals > Digestive system > Stomach > Rumen... | reverse complement strand
TGTAAATGATTCAATATCTTTAAAATCCATATTTTTCTTTTCTGCATAAGCATATGATAGGAATGTTGAATCATATAGCTTTTGATTATTTATATGTAGGTCACATAAATTAATGTTAAATGCAATTCTTTCGCCCTTTTCATCTCCTTCTTGAGATTTAAGTGCAATTAATTTAAAACACTGGTATTTTTCAAACCAGCAACATATTTTAGTTAGTGTTGTGTTTAAGTTTCTTAAGAAATAGTATGTAGCATTATAATCATTACGCTTATAAATGCCATAGCTTTTTCTCATGGTTTCTTTATTAATACGTCTTTTCTTTAATTCATATGACGTAATTAATTTTTCTATAATTGTTTTAATGGCTTTAAATGGAAGATAATACATCTTCAATATAAGTGGCATTTTTAATTTTCTCTTTTTTATATTAATAAACCATTCTGCGTTTCCTCTTATTCTTAAAGGAACTTGATCCTTTAATTGGTAATCGCAGAAGATTTTACAGTGTCTCTTCAAATCATGTGATACTGTCGAAAAGAATGTATGAGCTCCATCAGTACCTACTTCCTTCATATTGTCATGGCTGTTATATTCCTTATCTATTTCTGATAAAGATATAACTATATATTCTTCTAGTGGATATTCAGCAGCTTGTATATTCTTTCTCATATAATCGAAATTAAAGATCTTTGAATACTCACTAAAATAAGGTGAATATATAGCATAATTAGAAATTAAAAATGTTCCTCTATCCTTTATTGTTTTTAAAGTATTTATATATTCTTGATGTTCTGGATAAAGCTCTGGATGTTCTCTTATTTCAGCAAAATTTAAAAAGCGATACTTAGCTTCATAATCTAATAGCTTCTTTTCTAACTCATCTATATAGGCTTCCTCAGATGCTAAAGAAAGTGATACATTTAATAATGTTTTACCTGTACCTGGAGCACCATTAATAAATGTAGTTTGTGTTAAATCATCATGAGCTACCTTCTTTAGGCGTTCATGGTTCTTTCTTAACTTATACTTTGCTCTACCTAGACCAATCATAAATAAAATTACATATATTAATATGTACCAAAAGAATGTAGGTATCTTTGTTACAATCGGTATTAACCATGTTAATGCAGCTTTAAAGAATGATTCAAATACTACATTAATATCAAAATTAAACATATGATAAACATATGATTCTATAAATATTATTAGTTCTACTATAAATCTATACAAAAAGCCATTTGATAATAAAATAGCTAAAATAGATATAAATACGTACTTCTTATATCTTTTTAATAACTGTAAAATCAGCTTGAAAAAAGACTTTATTTTATTTAATGAGAAAATGATAAATTGTCTTATCTTAATTAAAATAAGGGCAAATTTAGTTGTTTTAATCTTATAATGAGTACCATAGATTGATTCTCTGATAAAGATAAATAATATTACTATTACATTTAAACCAACATTTAATACATACATTAAAATGATATATAGAATGTTGAAGATATTTGATAATATCTCCATAAAGGTTTCTTCATTAAAATTTGCAAAATAGTTACCTACTTTACTTATTGTTTCAGAACAAGATGCTTCAAAATCAGCATATGTTTTAGTGTTATCAATTAAATAATTATCAAAGCAGGTTTTTATATTAGTTGGGTCAAATATGTCTTGGAATCTTATTGTTGTTTCTTTAAAAAATTGTAGGTTTAAAAATAATAGGGATAGGGAAATCCCTAGCCCTACTATTAATAAGCCTATGATTATTAGCTTCTTATTACGCGCCATATCTTTCTTATGATTAAAAATACAACATAAATTAATAAGATTCCAATTATGCTTGATACTACTATTGTTACTGTTTTAAATGTAGGATTGTTTTCTACATTAGTTTTAAAATCATCAAAGCCTTGTTTAATTGATTCTCCAAATGATTTAACATCATCTTCTACAGTTGGTGTTTCATTACCATTATTTACATCACCATTATTAACAACTTCCTGGTTACCATTATTTGGTTCAGGATTATTATTGTAATTAGGATTATCTGGATTTGTAATATCTGGAGCTTGATCTTCTGGGAATTGCTGTTCCATCTGGTCATTTGTGTTTTCATTTGATTGATAAGTGTCATGATTATTTGATGTACCTGTAAAACCTGAAACAGTTAATCCTTCTAATATTCTTACATTAGCAAAGGCATGATGATATTTACCATTTCCTGTTCTAATTGTAGATTCACTCCAGATATCATTTTCTTCTTGTAAAGAATCATTATAATTTAAATCAAATTCTGGATTTATAAGGTTTGTATAAAATGCTTTATTAGCATTAAGTGGTGTTTTATTTACATCATAACCAGATGGGCATGTGCTCTTATCAATAACACAAGCATATCTAAAAAAATAATATGGTGATACAGCAGCAAATTCTACTCCATCAGGTGCATCAATAACCTGAATTCCAGTATTTACATGTCCTACTTTACCATTTGGAAATGTTACTGACACATCAGCTCTATCGCCATTAATATTTACTACAATATTAGAGTCTGTATGTACTGGCTTTCCATCATAAAAAATCATATAAGGCTTTAATGCTTCAAGTGCTTTTTTCTTATCAATATTTCTAGTAAATACAATATCATCTGCACAAACATAACCGGAGCTACGCTCTATTTCATAAATTACACCATCAGGAATAGTTTGAGCATTTAATTGCTTAATTGAATTTAATTGTAATGCTTCTTTTTCTTGTAAATCAGATTCCTTATTACATGATGTTAATACTAAGATTAGGGCTAATAGTCCTAATGTAATGCAAGATATAATTATTATTAATTTCTTTTTATCCTTCATTTTATTGTCCTTTCATTGTTAAATATATTTTCTTTCCTAATAGGTAAATCAAATAAATACCTACTAAGGATATTAATGATGAACCAACTATTCCAAGTACCTTCCAAGGATCATATTCATTAACCTCTGGTGCCTGTGTTGGTGTATCATCAATTGTTACTGTTTCATTACCACCATAAATTGCTGGGTCCTCTAGATTATTATCTACTGGAGTTTGTGGTGCTTCCTTTGTTAGGTTAAAGCCCACCTCGTATAAACAGCTCGCCATATAAATATCTTCACCTTGTCTATATCTAGATGTTGTAATACATCCACCTTCTTTTGCACAGGATGCATAATCGCAAATAAATTCATGTTCTACTCTATATGAATTATCAGTAACAACATTTAAGAAGAAATCATTTATAATATCACCAACATTTCCCTTAAAGGTATTGCCGTCTAGGATAATCATAATTTGATCATACTGGTTGAATCCTATTATGTATTCTGCCTTGCCATCAAATGATTCTATTTCTCTGGCTCTAGTACCTTGTGAATATACATCTCTTCCTTGGCCTAAATGTGGTTGTAAAACTATAATGTCTGGATCAGCTGGATATTCACCAAAATCCATATAAATATCATTTTCTGGTTCATACCATGGACCAATACCAAGCCAAACTAAATCTTTTTGATATTGCTTAATTACTCTTGGCGCATCCATATTTCTTGTGGCATAAAATTGATTTATATATGTTGCTGTTTCAAAATCAAATTTAGTTTTAGTAGCCATCATTTCATCATATGTCCAATCATCAGATTCAGCATAAACATTATTTGAAATAAATAATGTAAATATAAATATTAAAGCTGTTAGAATTGATGATATTAATATCTTATTTCTCATTCTTCATCGCCTCCTTAAATGTAATTACTAGCTTATAGCCAAAATAGAATAATAATAGGAAGCCTATTATTCCTATAATAGTAACCATAATATTTCTAGCTAGTTCTATTCCATCAGCGATTGAATATGCTTTATCTTTAATTTGCCAAAGTGCTGAATCTGTATCTAGAATTAACCCTCTATCTACGATAGATAATGTTTCTCCGTCTACTGTATCCATAGTTACTGCAACATCATAAACCTTATCATCTACTAGATAGTTAAGTCTTAGAATTTTAAAATCCTTAATTCTTTTATAATTAGACTCAACACAATAGTCACCAAACCAATCCCAGTTTTGATCCTTATAATTAAGCATCATTTCATATTTATAAGTGATTGAATTCTTCTCATTGGATTTGAATTCTCCTTCTTTAAATCCATATGTATTGTATAGATTAAAGATACCTGTTGATTTTCTATCTGGTGTCATTGATTTAATTACCTTTTGTTCATCTTCTCTTAACCAGAATTGATACCAATCTTTGTTATCTGAGGTTAGTACATATGAAACATCAACACGATAAATCTTATCGATTGGAATTGTGGTATTGAAATGAACATAGTGCATATATCCACCAAAGCCAAAATCATAATGAGATTGAACTTCACAATCCTTTATTAATTTATAGGCATGAGTTACCATTTGGCATGCTGATTTACCATGAAATTCAGGTTTTACTCCTAAATCAAATTCAGCAAATGAATCTATATCAGATGAATATTTATTATACGGATCTGGGTCATCATCAAACTGAAGCTTATCTATACCAACCTTGATATTTGAAAACTTATATTTTTGAGTAATAGGTACACCAAAGTGTGTTCCATCAGATTTATATCCACCTATTGGAGTTATATGAATAGCTAGGTCATATTGTTCATAATAGTAATATTGTGAATCATACCAGAATGGATTGAATAAATCATTATCTGGATATTGAGAATACTTTTTACCATTTAATTCTAAAGAATTAATTGTCATAAATTCTGATGGTAAATATTTAGATGTCCATATTAAATATAGGTATGATGAGTTACCTGATGTATAAGCATCATAATATATACCTAATACTCTATTTGGATCTAAATATTGAGGTTCTATATCTAGATTAGTTAAGATATCAAACCATACCTCATTCCATTGGTTTTCATACATATCAATTATGTTTAGAAGCTGTCCATATGTCATTTCAGCAAAATATGATCTCATTGCATCATTACCTTGTCTATACATCTTTGTATATAGGGTTTGATAGCCAACGTTATAAGCTAGTTTTTTATGCTGAGACCCTAGAGTTCCATTATTAACTAGGGTTTCTACTTCTGTTTGAATAGCATCATATTCAGATGCATAAACTGAACCAGAGCATAATATAAATAGTGATAATACAAGTGCAAATGTTGTTAATAAAATTCTTACTTTTTTGTGCATTTTTTATCTCCTTTACACTTTATTTTTTCTATTAAATTTTTAATTAGATTAATAAATGCTTTAGACAATTCAATTATCATTTTTATTATTAACCTAATAATTACAAGTAAAGCGCCAAATACCTTTGACGCTAAACTTATTAGTATGTTAAATATAATACTTATCATTATTCATTTTCTTCAGATTCGTTGTCAGAGTTAATTTCCTCTTCAACCTTTGTGAATTCATATTCAGGTGTAAATAATGATAAATAGTATTCATTCTTTTGATTTAAATAGAATGTTCTCTTTACTGGGAAGTCAGGTGTTCCTAAATCTACGATGATTGCATAATAATAGCGATCCTCGTTCTTTGCCTTAGCATAGATGAATTCTGCAGGGCATTCCTTAAATTGAATACCACCCTTATCCTCTAGATGAGATAGCATATTCTTCTTAGCTGCAATAATTTGTAATGTTTCAAAAGATAATTCATATCTTGGCTTAACAACTACGTTAGCATATCCCTTTCCAAAATTTACATTTCCTTCCTTGTTTTCAATTACAGCCTTAGTAGTTACTACTAAATCTCCTGTATTGAATTCCTTACCGATTACACATGTTACATTAATTTTACCTTTCATTTTTGTTTACCTCTTTCTTTAATTAATTTGTTTTTCCTTTCAATTTTTTATTAATTTTATTATTGGCTTTTCTAGGTTTAGCCTATAACCTTTGTTTGGATTCTTTGATCCTTTTTTAGTTTCTTTTTAATAGGGACAAGTCAACCTATTTTATTAAAATAAATATTTAGTTTTTTAATTAGTTCTTCCATTTCATTGGTTGGAAGACTCTGTCAAATAATTCCTTTTGTGCATTATTACAAGCTGTTTCAGATACATAAGCAACTAATGCTAATTTGATCCATTTATTTGGAAGCCCAGCTTTTCTTAATAAGCCTTCTAATGCATCTTGGTTTTCTTTGACTTCTTCAATGTCTAGAACCATAATGTTTCCTCCTATTCTTAATCTTCTAAGGGAATTAGTTTTGATGGTGCAATAGACCATCTAATCACTAATGTAAGATTCCCAGCATGAGAACCAGTAATTAAATCAGCCTTCTCAACATATTGAATATTCTTTTTTGATAGGCCAATTTTTTCTAGGGCATCATACATATCCTTAGGTTCTTCATCTAACATTGCGATTGAAATACCTTTCATGATTTTTACCTCCTTCTTTAGTTGTTAATCTTTAAGTTTTTTTGTTTTCCTTATCGATTACAATTTCATTTTAAAGAGGTAAAATTCGGATAGTCGGGACGGTATTTGACTTGAACAATAAATTTACAAAAAAATTTAAAAAAATTGCAAGAAAATAAAAAAAATCCCAGAAGTTTTAAAACTCCTGGGAAGTGTAATTACTAGAAAGCTAGCATCTTAATATTAATATATTCAATATCTTCTGGTAATGTTCTTGAACAAAATATTATATTAGTATCATCTTTATGTTTTAAATGTAATAAATCAAATGTTGAATCTAAATCAAATATCTCAAATAGGTTATTTGCCTCTACATAGAATATAAAATTTTTAGATTCTCCCATTTCTTTTTCAAGATTAGCAAATCCATCTTTTGATGATACATTAATAATTCTAAAATCCTTACGAACATTTCTAGCTATATTAACTATATCGTAAATATTCAATTTTATTGTGTTTTTATCACTGATAATAGTACTTATAGTGTTTATGTCATTAATAATTCTATCATCATTAAGACTATTTACCTTTTCAATATAAGTTATTGCCTTACTCCTAAAACATACATTATCAACTGTATTAGTTGTGTTACAAGCTATGGTTATAACAAACATTGAATAGTATAAAACAAGAATATTAATTAAATCATTCGCAATATTAACTTCTAATGGATTATTATAATCAACTACTAAATAAGCAAAACTATTTTTATCGCTTTCTTTTAGATTGATTGCATAATCATAACTTTCAACGAAATTAATATATTCTATTGATTCATTATCCTTTCTTATTAAATTTGCAAGTTCTTTTGTGTTGTCATTAAGACCAATAATTAGTTCTTTCATTTTTCTATCCATCCTTTTCTTTATATTAGACAAAATACTGTCTCATAATAGAAATTGTTTTTTATGCGAAAAAATAAAGCATAAATCCAAATAAGGAATTATGCTTTATTACACCGACACTAGTCGATCAAGTTGCCTTTAAAGTAGTTGATAAATTTATCAAGTACCTCTTTAGCAGCTTCAGGTGAAACTTTATGAGAAAGCTTCACTACAGCTATTGCTAAACCAGCAGCTAGAACAAACTTGTGATCTATAATCACTTTGAAGTCCATAGCACTACCCCCTTTCTTAAAAGATTGGTGCTCTCAGGGTAGAACCTGGAGCAATATAAGTAGTACTATTCGGTGCTATATTATTATAGCATCATTTTTCCAACTTCACTAGTTTTTATGAATGGTTATCAAATTTATTGTTCCAGCAAAGGCAACTGATATTTCAGGAATATTTAATAAAAAATCCTTATACTTGCCTCGTGACATATAATCTTTTATATATTTTTGAGTTTGATTTATATAATAGTTCCACATTCTTTCTCTTTCGGAATAATCATTATAATAATTAAATACTTTTGTTTCATCCCAATCAAAAATATTTATCACATCAGGAAAATCAATTTCCTGAACAAATCCGTCTTTGATGTATTCATATGTTTCAATTTTTAATCTATTATTTGTAATATTAAACAATATTTTTTTATTAGATAACAAGATATTACCATTTAAGACTTTATTTAACCATTCTTCAAATCTATCATAATTAAAATCTTTTAAAATAATAATATTTTTATATGGTTTTAATTTTTCATATTCGTCATCAGTAATTATTAATCCACCAAGTAATAGATAAAAACATATAAATGTTTCTCTTCTAATTTCTTCAACATCTTTATCATTATATATGTTATCCTTGTGTAAATGCTCGTTTCTATATTCCTTTCGATATTCTTTTAGTTTACGATAAGCTAACTCAATAGTTGCCTCACTAACACACCATAATGTTTTGTTATGATTTAAGCTAGAAACTAATGGTTGAAATTCTATAGCATAATCACTTATAGGTGTATTACTTTTTATTTCAATATATTTGCTATTATACTTTTTCACATTTGAAGTTAAAATCGTTACACCTTGATTTTCTTTTAACATTAAATAAGAAAACATAAATTGTTCTAACGATTTTATATAACCTACAATTGTTGATGTTTGCTCAAGATGTTTTGAAAGCATACTTATAGAATACTGCCATTCTGATGAATAAAAACTCTTCGCATAATCTCCATCTCCAAATAATATCATAAGACGATTTTTAAAATTAGTGTCTAAAGTAATAATATCTTCTTCAGAAATCTCATCAAAATAATCCTTAATATTAAATTGTTTTAATTTATTTATAAAATCATTCTTAAATAAAGTTATCTTTTCAGCAACAGGAGTATGAACAGTAACTAATTCAATAATATTATTTAATTCATATTTAAAATCAATTAACATTTGAATATAATTATCTTCTTCTCCCATTTTTTTCATCAAATCGAAAATTGATACATACACTAAATCCAATTTTTTATTATACAAAAATTTGTTACTTAATCTTTTTTCAATATCTTCACGTTCAATCAAAAGAATATTATTTATCTTATCATATTCCTGTAAATCAAATTTTAGTTCCTGAGAACTCATTAAGTCATAAGAAAATACATAAAGTACTTTTTCTCCATTTTCAACTTTATAAAAAGGATAATATCCATATAGCCCTGATTCAATAGCTTGATAATCAACATTATGAAATTTGTATAAACTCATTACTAATTCTTCATTATTTATCAAAATTGTATGTCTAGAAAACTCATTAACATTTAATAAAATAAATGTTTTTTCATCAACAATCTTGAACAACGAATCACCTTTTAATTCTTTATTTGCCTTATAAGCATCTGACCATCTATTATAATTCTCTTTTATTATGGCTATCATATTATTACGATATCGTGCAAAAATTTCATTGCTATTATCAAAAGTATTCATATTATCGCTTCTTTCTATTTTAATATATTATATTATATCATCCAATAATAATATTAGCCACAATACATAGTTTAAAAATCCCTAAGAATTTCTTCCTAGGGATTCAAAACTACGCAATTATAAATTTAATTGTGTAGGATGACCATAAACCTCATATCTAACCACGTCTTCTGGAGTAAAGTCTCTATATGCAAATGGTGTCATTGAGAAACCAACCTTATCACCAATTGCAAGGTTATTATCTAAATAAGTAAATGTTACACATATTAATTTATTATTAGAATCAAATAGTGCAGCTGATATCTTATCTAATGAGCCTTCCTTATTAGTGTTATTCTGTGCTCTACCCATTACCTTAACACCATAATATGTATCTTCTGTTATTGAAACATCTGTAATATCATATCTTAATACATCCTTTGTTGCCTTTCTAACATCAACATGAGGAACTACTTTAACATTTGTTTCAGTAAAGTCTCTTGTTGTAGCAACGTAATAATATCCTGTTTCACCTGGTTTAATATATTGTGGGAATCCTGTAATAGATGATTCTGTATCAAGTAATGTTCCAGTAGACGATTCTATATCAGCTGTTGCACTACCTAAATATAAATCTGCAGTTCCTGTATTCTTTACAGGTATTGCTATCTTCATCCATTTAGAACCAATGCTATCAGTCCATAGGTCTACAGTTGAATTACCTACTTCATATAATACTGTTTTAGGTACTTCATTCCATTTAGCATATAATGTTAAATCCTTTGACACTGTTTTAGTGAAGTTATATTCATTAATATAATATGAATCACTATACCATCCACCAAATGTATATCCATCTCTTGTAGGATCAGTTGGCTTTGGTACCTTATTTCCTTTTTTAACTTCTTGTGAATTAATAGTACTTCCACCCTTTGAATCAAATGTTACAGTATATTTAGTATTATCATCTTCTGTAGTTTTAGTATCAGTTTTTGTTCCTGTATCTACTGTCTTAGAGGTAGTATCAGTGCTACCCTCACTTAATAAATCACATGATGCTAATGCAAATGTTGAAGCAAGCATCAATCCTAATATAATTCTTTTCTTCATTTTGAATCCTCCTAATTTTTATATTTTTCTTTTAATTCATATACTTTTTCTAAAGCAGCTTCTAATTGTTTTATTTTTGCTTTAGTTTTTATGATGGCATCATCAATGACTTCTAAATCTTTATTTCTAAATCTATCCATCAAGACTTTAATTTCTGGATAGCTATATCCACAATCCTTGAAGACCTTAGCCAGCATAAATTCTAATACTTCGTCATCAGAATAATCGTAGCTTAGACCAACTACTATTTTATTTTTTCTCTTAATACAAGTCTTTTGCAGCATTATAATTTGTCTTCTACTTAATCCTGTGACCTTCTCTAGTGTTTTTTCGTTCATATCTCTTCTTGATTTGATAATAAACTTGTTCGCTCCGAACAGGCAATACCAAAAATTTTATCTCCTTTCCACTAGAGAAATTGTTTTTCGTGCGAGGAGAAAAAAAATCCCTAAAAGTATTTCTACTCTTAGGGAAAATTTTATCTTTGTGCAATTGTAATTGTATTATTAGTATCATAGTGCATAACGTAATCTACATTATCGCCTCTAAAATAAACATAAATATCTCTTTTACCATTAATATAGTATCCTGTAATACTTTGGAATGTGACTGTATTAAATGCATTACAGCTTGAAGAGCCAAAGCCTTCATACCAAATATCTAATGATAAATCTGAATTCAATTGGAAATAAACAGTTCCTTTAGAACCATCATGCTTAGTATCTTTTCCACTACCATAGCCTTCTAGATATCCAATTACTTTTTCTAGATTTCTATTGAATCCAGTTATTTCAGTACCATTGATATTGTAATAACATACTTCTTTATATCTTGTTATTTCTATTTCAGAATCAGATTTAATGTAATACTTATATATATAATCAGTAGTTACATATTCAAATGTCTTACCTACAACACTACCATTATAAGGATTATTCGAATAATCCGTATCTTTAGATGCTGCTACTGCAGTATTATCATTTAATAGTAATAATCTTTCTATTGAATTATCTGAATAAGTTATCTTTAATAATTGTTTAGAATTAATAGTAAATGATTTAACTGTTTTAGATATATAAGGAGTTGTTCCTTCATAATAATGTGTAATGAACTTCTTAATATTACCGTTTTCTGAATATGCAGGATATAAGAATGTTACATCAGCTTGATTAGAATACAATAGGCTATAATCAAAGTCTACATTTTTATTATTCTTATTAACATAATATGATAATTGTATGTTATTAACAGTTTGAGTATATGTATAATATTCAAGATTACATACATCACATTTACCATCAACTATATGATGATGTGTTGCGGTTGGTATTGTAATTGAAGGTGCTGTTCCTATTTCAAATATACAAATATCATATTTATCTGATGAATAGGTAAATCCTGTTAGCTTTTCATCATCACTAAATGATATACCAATTGAAGCAGTCTCTGTATTACCTTTATAGTTTCTTGTTTCTACTCCATTACCAATAAAGTATCCGCCATTATCACTCTTGAATTCAACCTTATCATATGCAAATGAAGCAAAATATACTCCATTATTTAATGTTAAATCAAACCATTTTAAATACATATCAGTATCTGGCATATCTTCAAATGCTTTATGACGATATCCATCAACACAAGATTCAATTATTTCACTTCCGTTATACCAATATTCATATACCTTAGATATGCTATTATCTATTAGCTTTACATATTTAATATTATCCTTATATATTATTGTAATATCATATGATTTATTTAGTGTTTTGTCAGCATAATAGAAATCTACAAAATGATTTTTAAATTCTGATGCCTTAAATGAATTAGCCCATATAAGCTGAGTTAACTCTTTTCTTGCAATCGGAGTTGTATATGAATCACCACATACTGAGCAAGTATGAGTTAATACTCCTTCTGAATTTATTGTAGCTTCTTTAGTAATTGTTTCTATTGAATAATTATGTTCACTATATGGTAATTCTTCTTGAGCTTCGAGTTTTGCATGACAGAATGAACAATAGGAACCTTCTGTATGACCATGCTCTATACAAGTTGATGCCTTAGCTTCACCTGGTGTTGGAATATGCGCAGTCTTCTCTACATCTCTAAATTCCTCATGACCACATACAGTACATTCTCTTCTTTCTTGACCTATTGAAATACAAGTAGGAGCTGATGTTTGTTCCCAATTAGTATAATCATGACCTGTTTTAGATATTATAGTATATGGTGTTAATTCTTGATTGCATACTGAACAATAAGTACCACCAGTATGTCCTTCATGCTGGCAATTAGCTTCTAAATCAGTATAGGTTACTGCTGTATGAGGTAGCTTTTCTAGTGTTTTATATTCCTTATGGCCACAAACACTACATTCTCTTTCAGCGCTACCAATTGATGTACATGTTGGTGCATCTACTGTTATCCATTCTCCAAAGGAATGGTCTTTTTTATCTATTATAGTTTTTTCTGTTAATTCTTCTCTACATACTGAACAGTAAGTACCACCAGTATAACCTTCATGAGTACAATCAGCATCTACAGTATCATAAGCTACTGCTGTATGAGGTGCTTTATTTGTATCTTTAAATTCTTCATAGCCACAATTCTTACATACTCTTTTTTGTTGGCCTTGATTTAAGCAAGTAGCTTCAACTGTAGTTTCCCAATCACCAAATTCATGAGGAAGCTTATCAATTCTTACTTCTTTTGTATAATCACAGCCTATACAATGATATTCATATATTCCTTCTTGGCTACATGATTCCTTTTGTATCATATGAATAGCACCAGAAAATATATGTTCTTCTTCATGTTCTTTATGACCACAATCACATAAATCATAATGTCCTTCATCATTATATGCTACATGGAAATCATGATATTCGTTTTCTAAATCTGATGTATCACATGATGATAATGAGAAAACTAATATAAAAACTGATATTATAAATAATAAATACTTTTTCATTATAAGGTTGCCTCCTTATAATCATTTATTATTTCTCTTACATTATGATATCTATTAGCTAGATTACAATCCATACATTTAGCAACTATATTAGATATTTTAGAGCCATCATTTGTTACAGCTTCTTCTTTATATTCTATGTAATGAATTATTATACCTAATCCATAGATATCATTTTGTTCATTATATTTATTAAAATCTCCTAAGGCAGGATCAAATAATGTACCTAAGGTTCTTGTTAAAGTTCTAGTTCTTTTATCATTAACATTTTTAGCAATACCAAAGTCTAATACCTTAAGTACCATTTCATGTAATTCTGTTTCTTGTATCATTACATTTTTATATGATACATCTCTATGCATTATTCCATGATTATGTAGGTATTCAAATGCATCTAATAATTGATTTGTTAATGATATTTTTTCTTCTTTTGTTAAATTATGATTTTGAACATAATCATATAATGAATATTTGCAATAATCCATTGTATATTCATAATGTAATTCATCAAATGAATATACTCTTAAAAGATTCTGATGATTTAATGCCTTCATTATATTGAATTCAGCCTTAAATCTTTCTATTACTGATACATCATTAGATTCTAGCTTTTTAACTGCATATACTGTATCAAGTGAAGACATATATGCTTTAAATACTTTAGCATATCTACCTTCTCCTATTGGTTCTAGGTATCTTGTATTAAATTCTGTTTGTTCTATTTGTTTAATATCAAATGATAAATAATATAGCTTATTAATAAATATAGATGTTAATGATATTAATAACATTAATGTTGCTAAAAATTCAAATGTTACCATATCATAAAATTTTATTACAAAATGAGGTTTAGTTACTGATAGCATTCCAATATTAGCTAGAGCTATAGCAAGCATATTAAGAGCAAATAGTATTTTCTTATCTATGATAGATAATTGATGAGAGCCTGTATGAGCATCTATTCTATCTAATGAATTAAGTTTAATAATATCTTTTACTAAGATGAATGCATTTAATGCTACAACAACTAGCATTACTATTAGTGAATAAATACCATATACTTCACTCATTTTCATTTCAACAATATAATAAGTAGCTACTCCTACTATTGCTAGAAGCTCTATTAAATCAATTAATATCATTGATTTCTTTAAGCCTTTATTATGCTTATTAAATGATACATAAAAAGCAAGATAATTATCTTCTAGTTGTAGTGGCTTCTTATTAGTTTTAATTATTATTGGATATAAGATTAAATATGATATTATTAATAATCCAAATACTCCAGCTATAATATACATATTTAATACTTTTTTAGTATTTAAAACATTAATAATTAAGCTTGTAATAATAGCTAAAATAAATATAGCATAAACCCATAATAATAGCTTTTTATTGTCTCTACGAAACTTCATATTTCCCATATTTCTTTTCCCTCATCCTATAACGCAAATAACGCCTCAATTATAGCATTTTTATCAAATTGAGACAATATTTCTTTATAAATAAAGAAAAACCACAGAATTTTCTTAAACTCTGTGGGAAATAAATTAATTCTAAATCTATATTTTTATCCTACCAAAAGCAAATCGACTTCTTTTCTAAGTTCACCATCTTGTTTACCATATTTTGTTCTAAGTCTTTTTATAACATCCCTATAATAATTTGAATCAGATTTTAAATAATCAGATGGTTGTATATCTTGACCAGGATTTCTATCAAGAGCATCTTGGAAACAATAGCTTAATACTTCATCACCTATTAAAGCAAATAAATTGTTCAAATGTGACTGAAAATCTTCAGGCAATCTTGATTTGAATAATGAATCAATACCATCCATATTTCTTAACACAACTTTAATCTTATCTGGATTATCATACAAAACAGCCAATTCTTCAAATGAAATAACATTTAACCTAATTTTAGCTAATAGAGCTATACAAGCTGTAGTAAATGTTCTTCCGTTCCTTATCATTGGTTGAGTAGTCTTTTCATCAAAACGTGAAAGATCAGATTTTGAAAAGCGTTCATAATAATAATCCAACTTTAATAAGTCCGCAATAAATTGTGGTCTTGCTGAATCCCTGAAAATTAAATAATAAGTCGTATCCTGAAACATTTTTTGAGTATTACTTCTTGCAGATCCTGGCATTTGAAGAACACCAGCAAGAGATACTTTACCAACTTTTTCTAATCCAGTAACTGTATATGGTTCTGTAAACTCTTTTGGAGCTTTATCGCCAGATTTATTCATATAATAAACTCCAACCTTACCTAGTTCGGATCTTAAATTTCTTTGCTCTGCAGAATTCGCTCTTAAATCCTTAGGCTTGATTGGTTTTTGTGAATTAGTTGCTTCAGCAATTTCAGATACAAACTTTTCAGCATCTTCTTTATTTGCATCTGTATTTGTAACTATTTTACATTGTAAATAAAAATCATCTTCTGGCAATGAAGTATTACCTATTTTATAAGTTGTTTGTCCTCCATTAACAATAGAAAAATTGGTAAGTCCTAGAACATTTGTTTCTTTGTTAATATTAAATCTATCACATACTATAAGAATTCCATTATTCATATACCAAAACTTCTTTGAATTATTTTTTATGGTATCCTCAATTCCGCTATCAACTTTTTTATTAACAACATGGTATCTTAGATTCATACCAAGCAAACTATTTCTTCTCCTATTTTGTAAATCTTGAAGAGATTTAGCCGAAACATTGACAATAACTGAATCATTATACTTTAGCATATTATTAGGATCGTCTACTTTTAACTCATCATATTCTACACTAGTTTTAGTAATCTCAGCTAATTCAATTTCATCTTGTATTTCTTCTGCAAAATATAATTCTACAACGAAATCTTCAAAATATGATTGAATAGTTTTTTGCATTTTATTTCTTTCTCTTTTTGGAGGTACAGGATCAGATGTGAAAAAAACAATTCTTTTCTTTCCTTCATCTTCCATATTATGAACAGCATTTTTATATGCACTAACAACACGCTGATTATATCCTTCAGTTTGAAACTTATCTAATTTCTTAACAGTTTCTGCGATTTTTGAAAATTCACCAATTATAAGATCTTGAGTGACGGATGAAGTATTATAAAATTTACTTTGTATTAAGACTAAATCATTTCCATCACTTGATTGATCATTTATAGCAGCATCAATACCACCATCATTAGAGCCATCGCTAATTGATCTCAAGATGTCATCAGGAATAAAGTAAGTCCCTGGTGCCTTAAAATAAAAATATTCAATACACATTGCAGTAAAAACTATATAAGGCTTTTCTCCTTTAAAAATAGGATATTTTTCAGTAAAACTTTTTACATGCGATGTAATAAAAGAATTTTCACTCATTTTGAAACTACCTCCAAGTATAAAAAACAATCGTTTTTAACATTAATATAATTAGATCACATTTTAACATTTTTGTAAAGATCTGTTCATTATACAACCTAAATTTTCTTTAAAATATAAGAATAAAAATTGTCTTCTATCAAATCGTTTCTTAAAAGTAAAAAATCATAGCATTTTGTGCTTTAGTAGACTTATATAAATAATGTAATATTCATTCATCTAACATTCTCTTAACTGCTAATCCAATTGCTTTACCCATTAAAGGTGGAACAGCATTACCAATCTGAACTAATTGCCATTTTTTTGTTCCCTTAAAAATAAAATCATCCGGAAATGACTGTAAAGCAGCTAATTCTCTTGCTGTCAAACATCTAGGTAATTTAGGATGCACATTTGTTCCACCATGATTTTCTTTAATTGTGCAAGATGGTTTATCCCAAGGCGATTTCTTCCATGCATCAGAATAATTTTTATACAAACTCTTACCTTCAGGTATTGCTGCTAATCTCTTCTTCATTTCTTCTGTATGTTTTGGAAAAACATGATTAATATTTGGATCTTCAGGTATATTCATAAATCTAGATATAGCATCACCAAGTGTTACATAATTATTCTCGTTATAAAGCGGTGCAGGATGCAAATTCTTTTTTCCGACTCTATTTCCAATAAATATTACTCGTTTTCTAAATTGTGGAACACCATAATTAGCACTATTTAATACAGTTAAATTTATCTCATATCCAATCTTCTTATAATCTTCTATGATCATTTCTTCGACCTTGCCATTAAGCATAGAACGTAGTCCTTCAACATTCTCCATTACTACAACTTCAGGCTGAAGATGCTCTACAATTTCTTTCATTTCCTTATATAAGCTATTTCTAGGATCATCAACAACCCTATAACCAGCCATACTAAAACCTTGGCAAGGGAATCCACCAACAATAACATCAACCTTTTTATCCTTAACAGATTCATATAATTTTTCTTTTACTTCTGATGATCTAATATCTCTAGTTTCAACTTTTTCTTTAAATTTTCTTTGTTCAATAAAATTATATTCATATGTTGCTACAGCTTGTGGCATTATTTCAACACTAGCAATAGGATTGAATCCAGCCATTACCATTCCACAACTTAATCCACCAGCTCCAGAGAATAAATCAATAAAGTTATATTGACTTCTGTCTTTTTTATTTTTCCAACCATCTTTTTTCCATTCAGGTGAAATATCCACCCAATTAACTTCATCATTTTTAACTATATTATTATCTTGTTCCTCTGTACCACAGCAGCCATTTTTCATCCATTCATCAAAATCAGACTTTTCTATTCTAGTCTTATTTTGAATTTTAGTACTTTTTAATTTGCCTGCAGCAACAGCTCTTCTTATAGTTTTTTGACTTTTACCTGCCAAATCGGCAGCTTCAGCAATAGTTATTATAGACATAATAAAAACCTCCAATGTCCACTTCACATGTATCTTACAATGTCCATTATACATGATTAGTTATTGAAGGTCAATAATTATTACTTTTTATTTCTAATAATTGAAACTAAATTTCTAAAATTAAATCTAAATTTGAAGCAATTCCTATTTCGATGAATCTGAAATTCTCCAAGAGGAATTTTTTTGTAATAAACAGTATTACTTTCTTTCCATTCTTCTATGCTATTCTTTGAAAAGGTAAATAATTTTCTATTCCAAATAAAGCTTTTTCCAAAATTCTTATCAAATATCTCATATTGATATAAACTACAACCGTTCAAGAACGCTTCTTTGTCAACATATATTCTAAGAAGATAATCAGAATCAAATAAATGATTTAAATATCTAGGTATCATTTTATCAATATTCTCAAAAACCATCTCCTTAAATATATTTGCATCAATATGTTTTTCACTTATCAAATCCTTAAAATATAAATAACAAGTTAAATTGTTTGGTTGCCCGATTTCCGGAGGACAAACCATCTTCCCTATATTTGTTTTTAGTGATAATGTTTTATCTCCTGATAACAAGAAATCACAAGAGCTCTTACTTCTTCCTCCTCTTTCTCCAACCTCACTACCTAAGTGCTTTATAGGTATTGGTAAATATCTAAAAGCATTTTCTATTGCATCAGATATTTGATACTGCAATTCTGGAGAATATCTATTAAAGAAATTAGCTGGATATTCAATGTGAAATAAATCACATATTGTTTTTTCAGCTGTAATACCCAATGTTTCATTATTCTTTTCTCTTGAAACAATCATAGGAACTACATTTTTCATTATAAATCTAAACTTAAAAGAGCGATTTTTATGTACCTGTATTTCAGCAATAGATTTTCCTTTGTACTTTAAAGTTGTACTTTCATTCCATTCATTGTAGTCTTTCGTAAATGAGAAATACTTTTTTTCATAGTCAATATCTATTCCAGAATCTCCTTTTAAAAGATGAAATGAAAATCCTTTTTCATCTTGAAATATCCATAAAATATAATCAGCATCAAACAAATGTTCAAAGAAAATCGGTAAAACTCTTTCTGGTGATTCACAAATCAAGTGTTTAATATCATCTTGATTATCAATCTTTTTACCATATATGTCAGAAAAATAAATATTGAGTTTTTCAAAGCCAGCCTGACCAACAGTTCTAGGTGCAACTTTACAGCCATTCACATTAGTTCTGATTGATAAAGTTGAATTATCTGACAATATAAAGTTATATGGAACTTCTTTGCCATCATAATCAATATTAAATGTAGTACATTCAACAGGAGTAAGTTTTACATTGTTAAAAACATCGTCAACAATTCCATCAACTATACTACTAATTGAGTTATCATAATTTGCATTAAAAGTATTTATAACTCTCTCATTATCTAAAACTATATTAAATTTTTTACAAATTGAATTTTGAAGCATAAATCCAAATAATGCGTTATTAAACATAATATTACCTCAATTTCATTATTCTTCCTCTATAGGAGACGAATCCTCAACATCTGAACTAATTATACCATTAATTTCATTTTCAAACAAAGGAACTAATTCCTCTGGTTTTAAAACATCTAAAGCATACAAACTTAAAATGTTATTTATAGATTTACCATAAATAGTTCTCTTTTTATTTAATTCTTTTGAACCAATATTTTTTATTGCTCTTAAAGCAGCTTTTACAATTTTTTCATTACGACCGTATTTACGTTCCATAATTTGGTTAACTGGGTCTGCATACTCAAATGCTACTCTAGTTAATTCATAAGGATCAGATGCTTTTTCATCGTAAGTAATATAAGCATACCAAAAGAATTTCAAAAACATATTTCTAGTAAATCCAAATGAACCAGTTGGTAAAAAATACTTCTGATTAATTCTGTTTTCCTTACCATTTACAGGCCATCTAACTGTCATATATTCATAATAAACATCATGAGTTAAATATGCTATAAATCTTTCATCACTTAATATTCCAAGTGGAATATTGTATTTCTTAATAAATTCTTTGTGTAGTAACACACAATTATTAAAATCAATTTCCCACTGATTTAATCCATTCTCTTTATTTGCAATTGTCTTATCTAATTCTGGATACTCAACATCAATTTCCATATTATATAATTCCATATCATAATTATCAACAATTGTACTAACAAATGGATGTGGTGAATTATATTTATCAATATACATTTTCTTATTTGTTTTTAATTCATTTAGTAAATAATCAGTATACATTTTTAAAATCATTAAAATTCACCTCCGTTAGAAATATCTCTAAAGGCATCTTGAAGCAACGTATCAAGAACAATATTTGTGTATTCTGCAATATCATCTTTAGAATAGCTAGTATCTGTTCCGAATGTAATACTTTTAGCCTTACTTATCTTATTAGTTATAGCTATACACCATTTATAATCTTTAACACTTTCATAATCCTGTAAAATCATCATAATAGCTAATTGAACAGTTGGATATACAAATGTAGAGTACAAAAGTTTTCTATATGATGAATCTTTCTTTGTTAAGTCAAAGAATGAGTCATATATTTCTGGTAGAACTTTTATATCTATAGCTGGTGTATTAAATGAAACAATATATGGATTACCTTTAGCTATTTCATCTTTATCTTTTAATTTTGAAATTGTAAAGATACTTCCAAGCTTAGTATTCGTAGGTAGAGCTACAGAAATAAAATTACCATAACCAACTATTTGACCTCTTTTTATTGAGAAATCTTCATCAAAATACGAAAACGAGCTATCCATTGATTCATCATAACCAAAAGAATAATCTTGTTTTGCAACAAGCATAGGCATTATTTCTAAGTTATGATTTGGTGATAACCAATCCATTGGAATAGACATTTCGTTACCATTTTTTAAACCACCTGTTTTTCTATATGTTCGTTGCGAAACATTCACTAATGGCAATATCATACCAGTTTCAATTAAATTGTTAATAAAATCACATTTGATTTCATAATTAAAAATAAGAATTATGCTTTTCTTGTCATCTGATATACGTAACTTACATTCGACTTGGAAACTTGAATTATTAAAGTCTCCTCCATTATCCAATAAAATAGGATATGGAAAATTTCTTTCTTCTATTGACTTCATAACTATTCCTCCCAATAAATAACAGGCTTAATACAACTTCTTACTGGTGCATCGAATGTAATTTTGATTTTCATAACACCTTGACATTTTATGCCATAGATTATGTGACGTTTACACTCAAGAACTTCACCAGTATTAACATTATAAGCACTAATGACATTAGGTAATAATCCATTTTCATTACCATCTTCATCAACAGCATTTAATTTTAATTTAAAGTCTTTATCACTTTCAGTTATTTCGAATACTAAAATAGATTCTTTTTGATTATGTTTTAAAACTGGTCCTAATTCATAAGAAGCCACATAAGTCTTTACAAAACCTTTAGTTTTTGATTCTGGGTCTTCTTTTTGTTCTTTGTGATCTTTAGGATTTGGATTAGGAATATGACTGCCAGGTCCTCCACCTTCAGGAGGTGTAACTTGAGTTGTTCCTTCCTCAGTGTTAACTACATTCGTCTTTTTAGCAATACGAGACTTAGTTTGTTTCTTTGGTTTTGTCTTAATAACAGTAGGCTCAATATTTTGTGGATTATATTTCTTTTCTTCATCACTAGGCATTTGTATATAATCTTCCATACCTGACAATGTAAACCTATCTTCAGAAACAATTTTTGTAAATGATTTTGCATGTGATTTAATCCATTCGTAGAATGAATTAAGTCTCTTTTGCTTATCTTCTGTAGACCCATATTTTTCATCAGTTGTTCTGGATGGATCAAAATCCATATGGCTAGGATCTTCAATACTCTTTAAAAATTCTACTCCTTCTGTTCCTTGTACAATTACAACACCCGCAAACTTTTGATCAGCATATTTAACATCACAATTCTTTATAAACATACCATTTTTTCTAACAATAGCTACATTTTTCCATTTAGTAGTAGAATCCTTATATAACCATAAATTAATTTCACCATAATCTTTTAAATCCTCAGAAATTAAATTATTACTATCTAGCGCTTTTAAAAATTGTTCAGTAGCAATAAGCATATCACTCTTTTCCAAACCATTTCTCTCATAGAATGAATTCAAAGCAATGAATGTTTGTTCAAGTTTGCTTTGTGTTACTTCCAAGTCGTTGACTACTAATTCAAGCATACCTTCTCTAATTGCAACAAAGAAATTACAAATTACTGATTCAACAAGATACCATTTTATATGTTCATCAGATAAATATGAAACATCAGGTTCTAAAACAAACACATCTGAACCATTAGATTCTCTTTTAAAAACGTCTGGGAATTCATTTATTTCTTCATCTATAAATGGCTCAACTGTTTCACCATCAACTTTTCCAAAATATCCTTTATAATACTTTTTTGCTCCATTTACATAACTAACATATTGTCTAGACACACCTTGCATTGCCTTGTTACCAAATTTATCTTTAGTGTTGTAAAATACTGTTCTTAAATTTGACATTGCAAATGCAGCACCTTTTCCTAATCCATGACTACCAAGTGAATCTGTACTACTTTTAACAGAATCACCATCATTATAAATCAAACCAGCCCAAGCACTGTCACTATCCTTTAGGTTTTTACTACCCTGAATTCCTTTTGTATTATAATCAGAGATTTTAAGAACTTTTAAAACGTCTTTTTCTTTTAATATTTTTAATTCACGTTTTGAATTCTGATATGCATTATTTAACTTATTTCTTTCAACACAATAATCTATTGTACCTTTTATATGCTCCTCAAGTAAGTCAAATGCTGGTAACTTATCCCTTGAAATCTCTAACATTTCAAATTTAACAACTAAAGGATCTTTTACACTTTCATCTTTAACATCAATTGAATTTTGAACCATTTCACGTGCAAACTTTTTAAACTTCTCAGCACCATCGTTATTATTCTTAAATGTTTCTGTTCCATGGTCACTAAAATCTTCACCTATAGCCGAATCATTACTAAAAAACCATTCCTTTTTCATATGTACCTCCTAAAAATCTAAATCAAATCCATTATCAACAACTTGTGTTTGTTTTTTATAATAAAACTTTTTAAATCTATCAAATTCAAACTTGCTTAATTCTTCAATTAATTTAATTTTAATAACTCTTAGTAATCTTTCCATTGTTGTAATAAAATCATTTTCCATAATATCTTTATGTTCACTCATTAAATAATAATATAAATCAGAGACATAAAATGATTGTTTCTTTGCTATATATTCTCTTATTATACCAAGTAAAAAATCCAAATTATTCATTTTACTAAACAGCCATAAATTAACATCATCGATATAAAATATATCTTTATTTTGTTGATCAATAATAGATAAGGCTGTTTTATCTACACCATATTTATTCATCAATTCAACATTAGGTATTGGGTTTTCTGCAGTACTAAGGTAACTAAAAATTGCTGAAGCCTTACTTGCTGGCATAGTTTTGATTGATATTCCCAAATTGTTTCCGCCATAATTGAATTGTGATGGGTATTTATTTTTTATAGCAAAATATAATGTAGTAGGTGTATGTAATTCAGATATTTCACTTTTAAAAAAAGATAACAAGTAATTAGTGTCAACTATTTCTCTTTTCTCAATTTCTAGATATATTTTCTCAAATACATCATCTTCAATCTTAGGCATTGAATCCAACATGCAGTATTTTGACTCACCCATAGATATAATATTTCTTCTTGTCATTGCTGTAGTTACATTATGTTTGTCAAAATAATCCATATCCAACAACTCTTTTAATTCAGAGGAAATATTTTCATAATTACTATCAGATAAATCTATAATTCCATACCTCTTGATATATGCTAATATTTTATCTGCATCATAACCTTTTATGTAATAACAATTGTTGTTTGATACAATACCTTTTCTTCCTAAATAGTAACTTAAAATATCATAATTGTAATCCAAATTTATTTCATATTTGAATACTATACCTCTATTTAATAAATCACTATATAAATCTTCCAATGCCTGCTCAATTGAAGCTATGTAATCTTTTTTTACATAATATATTGAACCATTAATTCTTAATTTGTTATATTCAATTATTTCACTTATAACCATAAAGATTATCTTATATAATGAATCATTTAAAATTGTTGTGTTATCAATTGTATATATGTTGTGATTAAAAAATCTTTCCAACTTGTTTGAAGCAAAAAACTTTTCAATTGTTTTTATAGCTTTACTTTCAATTTGTCTAACTCTTTCACGTGTTATTTCAAACATAGCACCAACATTTTCTAATGTATTATCATTAAAACGTTCTTTTAAAATATCAACATATCTCTTATCGATTTCTATGTCTTCATCAATAAGCAAGGAACATTTTATATAATCATCAAACAATCTATAAAAATTAATAAGATACTCATCAGATAAATCATTATTATTAAATTTTTCATATATTGCTTCATATAAGTCTGGTATTGTGCTTTCAACTGACAACTTTAAAAGATCAAGCAAAGAGCAATCGTTAATTAAATCATCATTAAAATCTCTAATTTTAAAATTACAAAATTTTTCTGATACTTGGTCACGCAAATCAACATATTTTATGAAACAATTTTCGATAGATGAAAACTCCGATGCCTCAATAGACTGCATTATGTTATATATTTCATAGGCACTCTTTCTGCCCATATTTTTCATTTTCATAAAATCAAGCAAAGTATAATTAACTAAAGAGTCCAATTCTGTTATACCTGCCATTTTTAAAGCATTATAAGTTCTTACTGATAAAACAACATCGTCAATTGTTTTATTCGTTTTTATAGATTTATTATTAAAAGTTATTGTATTATTTTTTATTCCTTCTATAACATTTAATATTTCTAAATAACTCTTTTTACCAAGATTTCGAATATTTAATAATGCCGTTTCGTCATATTTTAATAAATCTTCAACAGTATCAACAGATGCTGCTCTTAAACAATTATATGATCTAACTGATAACTTTAGGACATCTAGTGGATAATTATAATCTGTTTGTTCAAATTCTAATCCAGATGCATCTCCAGAATAATATGTAGATAATGAATTGTTATTTATGCTTGAACAAATTTCACTTTTCAATTTATATAATTCATAACATTCATTAAACTTCATATTGAATTTTTCCATCAATTCTTTTGGCCCTAAATCTTCAATCTCATTAAAATAAATGCATCCATTATTTTCGAATAACTTGTAATATTTTTCAAACGTAATGATTTTATTTAATTCAACCTTCTTTGTATCAACCATAGGAATTCCTCCTTTAGATTATTTCAACGAAAATTTATTATTTTTTTTATCAATTTTAAATGCATATTCTAAATTGTTAACAGCATTTTTTAAAGTCTTTACCATTTTTTCAATATCATCTGAAGTATATTCATATGCTCTAGTATTAGATAAATTTGATAATAATTCTATCTGCTTTAAAGCATTATTCATTCTACTTTCAGCTAAACGAATAAATTTTTCACGTTTTGTTTCATCCATAATTACGTTCACCTCTTATTATTAAGATAATATATTGAGGTTCAATAGTCAATAATTTTTGCAATATTTTAAAAATGTTGCAAATATTTTTTATATATTTCGTGAATATTTATAAAACCTTTGCGTAATTTTACATTAATTCGTTTGATTTAATAATTCTTTGAATTCTACCATAGCCATCATCTAACATATAATCAGCTTTTGCTTTTGTTAGATTCAATTCATCTCGTATAGCAGCTAAGCCTATATCAGTTGAATATACCTTTTTTATTAGGTTATATTTATCTTTTCCAATAAATGCTATTTCTTCATTTGATGCATTATCAAGGAAATCCTTCATTAATTCATGATTTGTCATGATTCTATTTGAAATAAGACTAAATAATCTATCAATAGATAATTTAAACTTATTTGTATCTGGATTAACGATAATGCCATCATATTTATTTGCTACTGTAAAGAAATACTTTAATACTGTTTTAAAGGTAACAATGATACTAAGATCTGATTTTGCATTTTCATTTTTAACATCTGAAAATTCAAGATATACTGAGAAATACTTTTTATTCTCTTCATCATATTCAAAATTGACCTTTCCTTGTGAATTATCATTATCTTCGTCATACTTCATAGGCACTAGGACTCTTGCATCGAATACAACATCATAATCAATATCCTTGAAGTTGTTTTTTAATGCATATATGAACAAATCATTTATTAATACATTTTCAATATGAAATTCAGCTTTTAATTCCATATCATTTACTTTGTATGTAGCTACTGGTAAATCATTTATTTCTGAATAATATTCATAATCAGTCATATGTATAACCTTATCTACATAGCAAATGTTAACACTACAGTTATTATGTTTATCGTATTCCACTAATCCGACTTTATCTCCCTTCTTAAACTTATCGTTATTAAAGCTTTGAACAAATGCTAATACTGCATTATCATATTCATCTCTACATTGTAAAAATTCATATGTATTTTGCTTAGCTTCCTCTATTTCTAAATTTCTTGCTAGATGATAAAGCTTTTTAACATAAGTTGGAGATATTATAGATGAGTCCATCCCTTTTTTATATTTCTCAACCTTATCAACATAATTGTTATACATTTTAGAAGATATTGCTAATTCCTTCTCAGCATATTGACCATCCATATCATGAACAACTATAACAAGCTTAAATTCATATCCATCATCAGAGAAATCTATGAATGAATTTTTAACCTGGTATTTTTTTGTTTTCAATTCAAAATATTTTGTTCCATCATATTTGATAAATTCTAAAACTAATGGAGCAAGATTATAATCAATTGCATTGATGATGTCATTTATTATCCATGGATTTTCTGCTATATAGAATTTATATTCCGGAAAATCATCTTTTAAATCCATCTTATATCCTATTGCTTCATCATAAGTATCACCTATTATGGCAATCTTCTTTTCATCATCAACATATAATAGTGGTGATGGCGCAAAGTTATCATACTGACAGTTTGGACATTTATGTGCATGAAGATCACAAGATAATAATTCCTTTTTTAAATTATTATCCTCTGGAACACGAATAAATGATGGATATTCAACTTCATAAATTGTATTACACTTCTCACATTGTATTTCTTTATCTCTATAGATTGCCATAATAAGCACCTTCCTCTTCTAAATTTTATCTATCACTGCTAGCATCTCAGGTGTTAGCTTTTTTCTTACTGCTTCAACTAAATCTGCAGGAATTTCCCTGTAATATGCTTCTGCAATTGCGCAAGATATTGCTGCTGTTGTATCACAATCACCACCAATTGATATTGTTGTTCTTAAGCAATCTTCAAATGAATTACTAATTAAGAAGCAATATAATGCTTGTGGTAATGTTACCTGACAAATTTCAGGTCCATAAACATAAGTTTTTCTTAAATGCTCATAATTTAAATTCTTAATCTCTGGATATTCCTTTTCCATATATTCTTTTAAGAATTCCTTTGATTTACCAGTTCTAGCATAATAGATTGATAATGCAGTAACTATCGCGCCCTTCATTCCTTCTCTATGGTTATGAGTAACCTCTGTTACACGTGATGCTAAATCAATTACTTCCTCTTCAGTATTACCAATCCAACCAGCAGTTGATACTCTCATAGCACTACCATTTCCACATGAATTATATGGTTCTCTATCATTTCCTAATACCCAACCATAGAAATGTCCACCATATCCTGCATGAGGATATTTCTTTCCCCATGTCTTTAATGTATCTATAATTTCATCCTTATTATTTGGATTACCATTTACTAATACATCAGCAACTGCAACAGTCATTACTGTATCATCAGTAAATTCTGATTCACTTGTTACTAATTCAAAATCTTTTGTTTTAATATTGTTGAATTCAAATCTTGATCCAACTACATCTCCAATAATTGCACCTATCATTTTAGTTTCCTCCTATAATTGAATATGATTTCTTTTCGCATTTCTAAACATTTGTTCCCATTTACGGACTTCATCCTTTATTTCCTTTGGCGCTTCTTTTTTTGCCTTATAATGAAGTTCACCTTCAGCATCTCTATATTCTTCTATCCATTTTAAATTTTCTTTCTTTAAAAAGTTTGGCATTATAACTGACATATTTTATTCCTCCTTACCACACCATCCACAGCCATCATATTTTCTGCTGTTAAGATAAATATTTACATTTGTATCTATTCCAATTAACATTCTATTAAGACTTTCTACGATAGGTCTTAATTGCCTTAAATGCTTAACTCTAGATAGTTTTGATAATGCATCACAATATATATTTATATATTGATGATTCTCTTCCTTATTTAACCAAGTTAGGTATTCTCTTAATCCTCTATAGTTATTTGTTTCAATACATTCACCCGGAAGCTCATCATCCTTATGCCAGAAATAACCATATGTATCTGCTTGAATCAGTTCTTTTGCTTCATCAATTGTATTAATCTCTTCAACTCTTTGAGTATTGTCTTCTTCAACTATAATTGCATATTGTCTTCTTTTCATATTATCTTTCTCCTTTAAACCATTTTAATTGTTCTTTCTTTGATAGTTTTAGAAACTCATCATCTAGGTGATATCCTAATAAATTAATTAATCCATTGAATCCATCTAGATCAATTTGATTATTGAAATACATCATTGCAAATGCATATTGGATTTGCTCGTCTGTATATCCTTGCTTTCTAAATGATTCAATTACTTTGTTTGCGTCTTCTACTTTCATTTTTAATTCCTCCATTTTGTTCTTTTATTTTTTACACCTTCATTATAGAATATTGAAATTTCTAACTAGGGGTACTTATTTACCCCCTTTATTTTTCATAGCTTAATTTAATTGTATTTGTTATTTTTAGAATCATTTCAGATGTTATTTCTTGAGATAAAACTGCATTTCTTGCAAGTGCTCTATCTAATATCTCAAGAGATATATCTGGATTAGTTGTATTTGGTATATCCTTTGATTCATCTAATATTAATTCTAGTAATGGATCAGCAACCTTATTATTTGAGAAGCTTCTTAATATTTTAATTACTGCAGCATCTGTTAAATTTGGTACAAATAATGGTGATAATCTTCTCATTGTTGCCTTATCCTTTTTTATTGATGAATTAAATTCTTTAACTGTTGTTGCACCTATGACAATTATATTGTCATCAGTTAAATAAGTTTTCATAAAATCCGATATTGAGCATTCATCTGTTGAATATGAATTTGCTATTAAATGTATTTCATCAATAAATAGAATTATTTTCTTTTTACTTTCTTTATTAAAGGCTAAAACATCCTTAAATATTTTAGTGATTCTTTCTTCCATCATTCCTCTAAATGATGTTCCTGATACTAATTCACCAACTGTGAATCCTAAAACATAGTAGTTATCCTTTATTAGGTCTGCAAAGTATTCAACAATTGTTGTTTTACCACAGCCTGCTTCACCAATTAGAATTGTATTTTTCATTCTTGTTTTATTTATGCTTACTAGAAGCTCCTCTACAATATCATCTCTTCCAATTAATCTTATAGGCTTTCCAAATTTATTTAGAATTTTATTATTCTCTAATAACTCTTGAAGCTTAGTTTCTTCCAGGTTAACTAACTTAGCATATTTCATTTCTTCATAATCAACTGGAAGCTCATCTATGCTTTGAGTTTTTACTTTTATGACCTGATAATATTTATCCTTGCCATCAATTTTTACATAATCTCCAGGATTTATTTCATCATCACATAAATATGAATATTCTTTACCTGTTTTACTAAATTTAATTGTTATTACTTGAACTGTAGATTCTGTCATCATATTGATTACCTCACTTCTTTTATTTTCATCTATATCAATTTAATTATTTTTATTATTAGGGTGACCAGGTAAATAAGGACTAGAAAGGAAATATGAAACTATATACATGCATCTCAGAGTCTGGTCACCTTAATATTTATTCACTCCTTGATGCGGAAATAAATTCAATTTTATTAGGATAGCCAACTTTGAAAGGAGGCAAAATGTATTAACATGCTTTAGCTTACTTTTACGGCTATCCTAATTTAAAAGCTAAAGCAGAAACTAATTTTCAATTTCAGTAATCTTATCTGATTACAATTCCATTATAGAATATTGAGATTTCTAACCAGGGGTACTATTGTACCTCTTTTATTTTTATTGTTTTTTTGTAATCCTTAATTGATTACAGCCTTATTATAAAATAGACAAAAATCAGAATTGGGGTACTTTTCTACCCCTTTTGAGCAAAATAAAAACCTTAAATATTTAAAATACTTAAGGTCTTATAATATTATGCAAATATTTTATCATTACTACCAAATATCAAATCATGAACAACATCATCGACATCATAGAAATATTCTTCAGGATCACATTCTTTTTTGGCAAATCCATTATTATTAATCATAAAATTAAAAACTTCATAATCAATATTTTCTTCACTAATTGGATTAAATGAATATCCGAACAATGTCATTAATTGAATTGTTTGCGTGAAATTTAATTTAAGTGCAATTGCAATTCTAAACACTTCATATTTTGTTACAGTATGCTTGCCATTTTTAATATTTTTTAGTGTATCCTTATATTTTGTAGGAATCTTTTTACTATCATCGTGTGTTTTATAACCCTCATATGTACCGAAAACATATGTTACCTTTTCTGTTTCCTTATATCCTTTATCCTTTCTATATAAGGTAACAAAATCAATTGGTCTTTGAACATCAAAAATATCAAATTCATCCTCTCGCTTATAAAGCTTTGAAATTAGTCCATTCACATTTTGAATTTGATTTCTTGGCTCATCATATATATCAAAATAGAATTCACCAGGTCCCATCATAGCGTCACACATAAACATTCCATCAAGTTTTCTATCCTGTCTACGCTCATTGTATCTTCTATTTCTATACATGATTTCTTCATTAGTATGATATCTTTGCATCTTAGTTGTACTGAAGTTAATTGATACAATATTAATTTTAATACCATCCTTATATTGATATTTAAACATTGTATCATCTAATGCTTCATGAACATCATTCTTACTATATCCATTAGCACCTGTTCCAACAAATGGTATCGCTAGTGACTCATATCCTTTTGAAATAGCTAAATCAATTACTTTTTCAAATGCTAATTTAAGATTCTTATTATATTTATCATCATGCTTAAATGGCATTACAATATGTATAACATTTTTAGATGGTAAATCTCCTGCATCAGTCACAAATGTTTTAAAAATTTCTGCTTTAGGATTTTCTTTTAGCATTGTCTCTATTTCTTTGGAATGAGCATTTTCTACTATTGCTCTACAAATATTTCCAAATACATCAGTTTCAGGTCCTAATGAATTTACAATACATTCACATTTACAATCAATGATATTCATAAATCTAGTCGCTAAATTTACATTAGGATTTTCTTTTGCTATTCCTAAAACCTTAGAGCTAGCTTTAGTTTCATCTGGCTTTACTTCCAATATTTCATAAACATATAAAGGTTGATCAGTACCTTCAACAAATACTACATCACCTTCTTTAATTTTTTTATCAGGACAAATATAATCATAAAGCTTGCCACCAGAATTAAATTTTACTTTGGCTATTCTTATCATTGTACCACCTCAAATATCGTCATCGTCATTCATTATTTTATCATATTTGATAACAATCATAAAGCAATAAAAAATTTGCCAACAAACCATTTTAGTGGATGTAGTTGACGCCACAAACAAATTTGCCAACAATTTGCCAACAAAACGATATCGATGAACTGTAAAAACTGTATGAAATAGACGTTTTGTACAAAATATCGCAACAAACTGGACGATTTATAACGCTATAGACAAACAAAACGATATTTTTCAGGATTTGTTTGAATCCTAAGTTGGAATGATCGGTTCGAATCTGGTTGGGACTGCCATTTAGAAGACAAAAATAGCCTTAGAATTATAAAAAAACCATATTAGTAAGCTTATATGCTAATATGGCTTTTTTTAATTAGATTAATATTAAAATTTATTAATACATTTCTTGGTTAGTTTTAGCTTCTTTTTCTTTTAAAGAACCAACAGCAGCTTCAGTAGTCAAGAATAGACCAGCAATTGATGCTGCATTTAAAATAGCACTTCTTGTAACCTTAGTTGGATCTACAATTCCTGATTTATACATATCAGTCCAAACACCAGTTTTAGCATCAAAACCAACACCTGATTCCTTTTGTAATTGTTCTTCAACAATATTTTTACCACTGAAACCAGAATTTTCAGCAATTTGATAAAGTGGTGCAGTTAAAGAATCAATAACAACATTCATACCACGTTGTACATCAGTAATATCGCTTTTTAAAATTGGTTTAACTTCTTTATAGATTTCAGCTAAAGCTGATCCACCACCTGTAACAATACCTTCTAATACAGCAGCCTTTGTTGCATTAAGGGCATCCTCAATACGTAATTTCTTTTCTTTTAATTCAGATTCAGTTGTTGCCCCAACCTTAATTAAAGCAACACCATTTACTAATTTAGCAGCACGCTTTTGTAATTCTTCTTTTCTATATTTTGATTTTTCCTTTAAGGCAATAGCTTTAATTTCATCAATTCTAGCATTAATATCTTCTTTTTTACCAATTCCATCGATAATAGTTGTTGAATCCTTTTCAACTATAATCTTTTTAGCTTCACCTAAATCATCCATTTTGACATCCTTTAATGCCATATTTAAATTTTTATCAATGAACTTAGCTCCAACAATCAATGAAATATCTGATAATGTTTCATTTAAAGAATCTCCAAAGCCAGGAGCTTTAGTAGCTACAACATTGAATGTTCCACGCAATTTATTAATAACAATAGTATTAACAGCTTCCTGATCCATATCTTCACAAATAATAAATAATGGCTTTCTTGCCTTAACAACTTCTTCTAACAATGGCAAAATATCTTGAATTGATGAAATTTTTTGGTTTGTAACTAAAATTGCTGTATCTTCCATTGTAATACTAGATTTATCTAATTCACCAACCATATATGGTGAAATATAGCCTTTATCATATTTAATTCCTTTTGTAACTTCAAGTGAAGTTTCAAAACCACGTGATTCATCAACATTAATTACTCCATCTTTTCCAACAGTTTCCATTGCTTTAGCAATAATATCACCAATTTCTTTTGAACCTGATGATATAGTTGCAACATTAGCAATCTCATTGCTAGATTCTACTTTATGAGAATGCTTTAACAATTTTTCACTTACAACCTTAGCTGCCTCATCAATTCCTTCTCTCATAAGCATTGGATTAGCACCTCTTTCAACTTCGCTTAATCCGCTATGAATCATTGATTGAGCTAATAAAGTAGCTGTTGTAGTTCCATCACCAGCAACATCATTTGTATTATTAGCAACCTCATATATTAATTTAGCACCCATATTCATAAATGAATCATCAAATTCAATTTCTTTAGCAATTGATACACCATCATTTGTAATTAGTGGTG
>Ga0247611_10002061_pt1 | contig 33883 bp, 20 predicted proteins | sample 177DNAGHGhighgp2_FD_192422 | JGI IMG/M metagenome (GOLD analysis project Ga0247611, IMG submission 192422) | Sheep rumen microbial communities from Palmerston North, Manawatu-Wanganui, New Zealand - 1770 DNA GHGhigh gp2 | ecosystem: Host-associated > Mammals > Digestive system > Stomach > Rumen... | reverse complement strand
TTTAGCCTATCCTTCTTGATTTTGGCACCCCAAGCCTCATCTGATACAATATACACTTTGCCATCATTTTTTCCATCTGTATTCAAATATGTTCCATCTTTGGAGTAGAAATCACCCATCTCTCTCCCGTCTGGGTCAATCTGCTTCAAAGGATTCCAAGCACAATAAGCATACGGGGAAATGCCAGGATACTTATCCGCCAGCGGGTCGACGCTCAGCCACATGGCCATCAGCTCGTAGTCCAGATACCTTGCGCCGAAATAGCCAAAGCCAGTCTCCTCGTCGCGTTCCTTGCCAGTAAAGGTGAAACGTTCGCAGTAGCCGCTCGTGCGCTGGTCAACAAAGCGTTCGCCAAATGGCAGGTACTGTAGGTGCTGCACGGCTGCACCCGATGCGTCGGTAATCCAGCTCGCACTGCCAAGGTGGTCACCATGGTAGTAATACACATCAGAATTTCCGCCAACGTTGGAAACCAGATGCATCGCACCGAAAAACTCACCGTATTCCGTCCCAACGGTCGCCGACATCTGTTCGGGTATCGCTTCAATGGGGATTCCCAACTCCTCGACAGGCATTTCCCCGTCCATGATGCAGTCCATGTCATTCGCTAAAAGCACCCGACGGTTCACCTGCGCAAGGCTTTGGCCGAACAGCCTGTAGGCCCTTGCGTGGAGACTGTCGGTGTTCGACAGATAGAAGCCCACATCCAGGCCGCCGTCCCCTATGCGGGCGGCAACGCGCTCCATGTCCGTAAAGGTGGGAGGGTCTTGTATGCCGTGTTTTTTCATCATCAATTGTATAACGAAGAGGTTTGTTTTTTATTGCCACTCAAGTAAGTTCACCTTAAGCTCAGTATTGCACTTGCAACTGGAATTTAGAAATAGACATTTTTATTAGATAGAGCAATAAAAAACGCTATTTTGCGTTATTAAAATTGATAATAACACTTAATTTTCAACCCCATGATAGACAACACTGGTACCCCTTTCAATGCAATTGCCGGTGAAATTCACCTCGGCATTCTCCCTTCAATGGCCAACCGACACGGCCTCATCGCCGGTGCTACCGGCACTGGCAAAACCTGCACCTTGCAGAATTTAGCCGAATCCTTCAGCGCCATGGGTGTCCCTGTGTTTGCCACCGACATTAAAGGCGACCTCTCCGGAGTGGGCAAAGCAGGCGGCGGCAACGTACATTTCGAGAAAAGCATTGCCGACAACCGCCTTTCCGATTACGGCTTCGCCTATAAAGCATTCCCCGTCTGCCTTTGGGATGTCTTCGGCAAGGATGGTCACCCCCTCCGCACTACCGTCAGCGAGATGGGGCCAATGCTCCTCTCTCGCATCCTTGATCTTAACGACACTCAAAGCGACGTTCTCAATATGGTCTTCCGTATAGCCGACGACCAACAGCTGCTGCTCATCGACCTGAAAGACTTGCGCAAAATGCTGGAAGAGGTGGGCAACAACCGTGCCAACTACATCACCGCCTACGGCAACATCAGCGTGGCCACCGTCGGTGCCATCCAGCGCAGTCTTCTAAGCCTTGAGGACCAGGGCGGCAACCAGTTCTTCGGCGAACCCGCTATCGATATTTACGACTTTATGCAGACCCGCCAGGGCAAGGGTGTCATCAACATTTTGGCCTCCGACAAAATTATCAACTCCCCAAAGGTCTACACTTCCTTCCTACTATATCTGCTGAGCGAACTCTACGAGCAGCTGCCCGAGGTGGGCGACCTCGATAAGCCCAAGTTGGTCTTCTTTTTCGACGAGGCCCACATGCTTTTTAACAACATCAACAAGTCACTATTGGAAAAAATAGAGCAGATGGTCCGCCTCATCCGCTCCAAAGGCGTAGGCATCTATTTCTGCACCCAAAACCCCGACGACATTCCCGACACCATTCTTAGCCAATTGGGCAACCGTGTGCAGCACGCCCTCCGCGCCTATACTCCTCGCGACCAAAAGGCTGTCCGCACCGCTGCCGAGACTTTCCGTGCTAATCCCGCCTTTGACACTGCCAAAGTCATTACCGAGCTGGGCGTTGGCGAAGCCCTTGTTTCCTTCCTAGATGCCAAAGGCATACCCACCATGGTAGAACGCGTCCGTGTGCTGCCCCCCGAGGGTCAAGCTGGGGCCTTGCCTATCGAAGAGCGTCAGCAGATTATACGCACCTCTATGGTTTATGGCAAATACGACACCCAGGTCGACCGCCTGTCTGCATACGAAATCCTCACCGAGAGACTTACTAAACAGCAGGAAGAGAAAGCCCTTGCCCAACAGCAGAAAGAGGAGGAACGCCTGCAAAAAGAGGAGGCTAAGAAACAGCGTGAAGAGGAACGCCTGCTGGCAGCCGAAGAGCGCAGACGCAAAGCCGAAGAACGTGAGCGCCAACGCGCCAAAGATAAAAGCCTGGGTGGCAGCCTGCAAAAAATGGTAGTCACCAAAGCTAAGCGTGAACTGGTCAACGAAGCTTTCAAACTGGGGCGTGGCCTGCTGGGGTCCCTGCTCAAAGGGAAATAGTTTCCCTGATGGTGGGTTATTTATCACCCGATACGATGCAAACGCTATGGATTATGATCCATTCTGCAAACATATAGTTTTTATTCACTTTCTTGTGTCCACTATTCGTAGTTCTACATAGGACTTAATGCACTACTATCATCGAATCACATACTGTTTTCATCGTTAAAATGAAGTATACACTTGAGATTCAACAGTTATTCGTCATAGCCCCCCCCTGCACCAAAAGTATCTCCGTCCGAGAAAGGGTTTCATGCGACCTTGATAGATACCTGAAATGAAGGTTTACCTTTTCTTAGGATTGTGACTGGGCGCAAGGCCCAACTGGGAGATATAGGCGTCAAGATGGTGGTTGTGGAGGGCCAGACGGATGGCGGGCTGGCTCTCACGACGGTAGAAGAAGAACATGAGGTTCTGCTCCTTCTTCTCATTGGGGGTAGTAGCCACATAGACAGGCTCCATGGTTTCGGGGTTGATTCCGGTGTAGTACATCTCGGTGCTGAGAGTCATGGGCGTGGGAGTAAAGTCCTGTATCTGTTCCAGTCGGTAGCCCAAACGTTTCATCTCAACGGCGAGGTCGGCCATGTCCTTCAATTGGCAGCCAGGGTGTGAACTGATGAAATAAGGGATAAGCTGGTACCTGACACCCGCCTGCCGACAAATGGCGTCGAAACGGCTTTTGACCTGCAAGAAAAGGTCAAACTTGGGCTTGCGCATAAGTGAGAGGACGCGGGCGCTGGTGTGTTCCGGAGCCACTTTGAGACGGCCGCCCACATGGTGCAGCACCACCTGTCGGAAATAGTCCCACCCATGGTTACTATCGGTGAAAAGGTCGCAGCGGATGCCGCTGCCGATATAGACGTGCTTTACCCTCGGCACTGACATCACCTTTCGGTAAAGTTCCAAGAGAGGGGTGTGGTCGGAGTTGAGGTTCCGGCACATGGTGGGCTGGATACAGCTGTAGCGAGCGCACCGCTTACAGAGTGCCTTGTTTTTGCCCGACATGCGGTACATGTTGGCCGAGGGACCGCCAAGGTCGCTAATGACACCGGTAAAGTCTTCTCTCTGCACCAACTGGTGAACCTCCCGCATGATTGAATCCTCAGATCGCGAGACTATCTGTTTGCCCTGATGGGCGGAGATAGTGCAGAAAGAGCAACCACCAAAACAGCCGCGGTGGATATTGACGGAGTTTTTTATCATCTCGTAAGCTGGGACTGTGCCGCGCTTCTTGTATTTGGGATGGGGCAAACGTGTATAGGGCAGGTCGAAGGAGGCGTCCATCTCCTCTGTGGTCATGGGGGGCAAGGGGGGATTAATGACAACAAACTTGTCGCCATGAGGCTGAACGAGAGTGGCGGCCTCTATCTTATTGCTCTCCACCTCTATCTGGTGGAAGTTTTCGGCTTGGCTGCGCTTGGAGTCAAGGCACTGGTCGTAACTGTGCAGCATGATGACATTGTCGCCCTTGGGCGCACGAGCGGCAAGATAGCCCACTTGGGGAAGGGATTGCAGCTTGTAAAGTGGCTCGCTATCGGCCAGCATATTGGCGATGTTGACCATGGGCTTTTCGCCCATGCCGTAAACCATGAGGTCCGCGGGGCAGTCAAAGAGAATAGAGGGTTTGAGACTGTCGCTCCAATAGTCATAATGCGAAAGTCGCCGCATAGAAGCCTCCACTCCTCCTATCACCACCGGTGTGTCTGGATAGAGTTGCTTTAGTATGCGAGAGTATACGTATGTGGCGTAGTCGGGTCGGAAACCGGAGGCACCACCAGGGGTGTAGGCATCGTCGTGCCGCAGACGACGGGCAGCGGTGTAATGGTTGACCATAGAGTCCATCACGCCGGAGGTGACACCGAAGAAGAGCCGAGGACGACCGAACTTGCGGAAATCGCGCAGGTCGTCGCGCCAGTTAGGCTGCGGAATGATGGCCACGCGATAGCCCGCTGCCTCAAGGGTGCGTCCAATGACAGCCGTGCCAAACGATGGGTGGTCGACGTAGGCATCACCGCTAACCATAATGATGTCCACCTCGTCCCATCCGAGACGCTTGACCTCCTCCAGTGTTATTGGCAAAAAATGCGGCATGGGTTATTGTATATCGACAGTGTGGCAAATGCCAATATTTAGCATATTCTTATCAAAACCTGTGATAACACAAACGAGGACTCTATTCTGCATAGCTTTGGCAATAGAAACATAAAAAAGAGCGACAGGGCACACTACCCTGTCGCTCAAATCATTCTTTATATTAGTCCTGAATGGCTTTGATACCAGGAAGGACTTTACCTTCGAGGTATTCAAGCATTGCGCCGCCACCAGTTGACACATAGCTCATCTGGTCGGCTAGCCCCATCTGCTTAACGGCAGCAACACTGTCGCCTCCGCCAACAGCAGCAAAGCAGCCCTGCTTGCAGGCATCGGCAACGCTCTTAGCTATTTCGTTGGTACCTTTGGCAAAAGTGCTGAGTTCGAATACACCGGCAGGACCGTTCCATAGAATAGTCTTAGAAGCCATGATGATATCGCGAATGGCCTTGCAGCTTTCGGGGCCGCAGTCCATGCTCTCCCAACCATCGGGTACTTCGCCGGAGGGGACAATCTGCGTGTTGGCATCGTTGCCAAACTTATCGCCAATGACACTATCCACGGGCAGATAATACTTCACACCGTGGGCATCCATCTTTTTCATCAACTCCAATGCAAGATCCATCTTGTCGTCCTCGCAGATGCTGTTACCGATTTTGCCACCCAAAGCCTTCGTAAAGGTGTAGCGCATGCCTCCGATGATAATCATGTTGTCCACCTTGTCAATCAGATTCTCCAAAATGCCAATCTTGCTGCTGACCTTGCTACCGCCGATAATGGCAGTGAAAGGACGGGGCGCATTGTGCATCAGTTTTTCCAGATTGACCACCTCATTCTCCATCAAGAGACCGAAATATTTATCATTGGGGAAGAACTTTGCAATGGTGGCAGTGGAGCTGTGCTCGCGGTGGGCTGCCCCAAAGGCATCATTGACATAGCAATCACCCAACTTGGCAAGCTGTTCGGCCAATGCAACATCACCCTTAGTCTCACCTGGGTAGAAGCGGATATTCTCCAGCAACATCACCTCGCCAGCCTTCAGATTCTTAGCCATTTCTTCCACCTTGCCTTCGCCGAGCAATGCCTGGGTAAACTGGACGGGACGATTGAGCATCTTCTCCAAATACTCAGCAACGGGTTTCAGCGTAAGCTCGGGTTCGAAACCGCCTTTCTTAGGACGGCCGAAATGAGCCATCAGTATCACTGAAGCACCGTCATTCAGCAACTTTTCAATAGTGGGAAGTGACTCGCGGATGCGGGTGTCGTCGGTAATTTTCTTATTTTCGTCCATAGGGACGTTAAAGTCAACGCGGACTAAGGCCTTGCGACCTTTAAAATTGATTTCTTTTATCGATTTCATAACAGGAATAATTTAATAAGTGTTTAAATAAACTCATGCTTTTGCGTGGTGAGGCTCCTGCACAGCCATGCCGATATACAGTGCGGAAAGCATCGTGAAGACAAATGCCTGGATATAGGCCACAAGGCATTCCAAAACATCAATAAAGACACTGAACAGAACCGAAAAAATCGACACTCCGGCTCCCACCCACACAGAGATACTGTTGCTAAGAATGAAAATCATCACCACAAAACCCAGCACAACAATATGACCTGCCGCCATATTGGCAAAAAGTCGTATCATCAGTACAATCGGTTTAGTGAAAACGCCCATCAATTCCACAACAGGCATCAGTGGGAAAATCTTGAGCCAGGCAGGTACGCCAGGAGTATTGAAAATATCTGTCCAATAATGTTTATTGCCGCTGATATTGGTAATGAAAAAGGTAATGACGGCTAGGATGGCGGTTACAGCGATGTTACCAGTAACATTTGCGCCTGCGGGGAAGAAGGGTATCAGACCCATGCAGTTGCTAAAGAAGATAAAGAAAAACAGCGAGAGCATATACGGAAGATACCTCTGATAATGCTCCTCGCCAATCATCGGCCGCACGATGCTGTCTCGCACAAAGCACACCAAAGTTTCCACCAACGACTGCAACCCCTTGGGTGCATGTCCGTCGCGTTTTTTGTACCCGTTCTTAGCAATCATCACTATCACTATCAGCATCACCACAATAATCATTATTGCGGCTGGAATTTTTGAGATAGAGAAATCGAGTGGTTTCACCACATTGCCCGCTGCATCGAGCTTAGGCTGACCGTTGGCATCAACACAAATCACCTCTTCCCTTTCCAGTCCGCCACCCACCAAGCGGTAGCCCTTATAATCGGCATGGCCGTGATGGAATTTAGAGGACATGAAGCAGTCGATGTGCCCATCGTTAATTAGGATTACCGGAAGCGGGATTGCCACGGCATGTTCCTCGCCATCTTTCGTGTAGTAGTCAAACATGTGCCAGGAATGAGCATCGGTGACGTGTCCGACAATGATGGAACCCGGGTCGAATCCATTCTTATTGGCCGCCTTCTCCTCAGGCATATCCTCCTGCTCGGACAACGTTCCACCCGCAGCCCCAGCAGCACTGGAAGACGGATTGGAAGGAGCACCCGTGAAACAATTCGGATGAGCCATCACGCTCAGCGAGAAAAATAGTGATAACAATAATAAAGACACACGTTTCATAGCAAGTCAGTTTTCAGACAAATCATCTGTCTTGGAAGTATTATTAAAGATATCCACTTGGATAGAGTCAAATAGTCCCAGCTGATTTTCGGGCTCTATGCGTCCGCCCCTCAAAGACTTATATTCACGCAGCCCCTCGCGCACCAATCGGCGCACCACGGCCGGACGCGAAATGCCCAAGTCCTGAGAATATAAAGACAACCATTCACCCTCTTTCTCCGAGAGGGTGATGGTTATCTTCTTAATTCTTCTCATTTTGGGCTTTGTGCTCATAAGCGGAGGTTAGAGTTGAAAGCCATGCTGTTGCAACAGGGTCATGCACTTTTCAGCGCGTCCCTTATCGCCAAGCACCTGCTCGGCCAACTGGTTGAGGCCGTACAGCAGCTGAGCAGTCTCCTGCATCAGCTGGTTCACGCCCGGAGCCTTAGCGCCGGTGTACTGGCTGTAGTAGGCAAGGTTCTGACTATAGTACTTGAAGATGCCGTCCCAAATATAGGTGGCCCTCTCCTTACCATAGAGGCTGTTATACAGGTCAACCATCATCATGCTGTACTTATCGTAGCAGAAATTCTTCTCGGGGAAGAACTCGTCGCTTAGGTCAAGCATCTTACGGGCGCGGACAGTGTCACCCTTCTGCATCAGCTCTTGTGCCGCCATGCAGAAAGTCTGGCGCTGGACAGTGCCCATGTTTAGGCTGACGGGGTCGATATAGATATCGGCATTGAGGTTGCCCCACTTCAGCGGGTGCATCTCGCCGTTCTTGTCCTTATAGCCGTTCAGGAAGTAGTCGTAACTCTCTTCCGTAAACTGCTGCATGACGTATCTATTGTCGCGATTGTCAAATAGAATGGGCTGACCCAACTGAGCCTTATAGGGCAACAGTTTGTAGTTCATGCCGTCCTGCACACAATACTGGCGGATGGGCGAGAAAACACGCTGGATGTAACTGGGATTCATAATGTTGATGTCGCGGACAAACTTATTGGTTCCCAACATATCAAGAATCATCAGCTCATGACGCATCAGACTGCCCTTAGTAACGGTCCACATAATGACGGGGTCCACTTTATCGGCTATTTCGGCCGGAATGATGCCACGCTTCACCAGGTCGGGAATGTCAAGGGTAATCTTAAAATGGCTTGTGGGAATGAGGGTAACCTCTTCGCCACGACCATCTCTGGCCTTAAACTTGTCGGGGTGGTCGCGCAGCAAAGCCAGCAGGTCGGTCACCTCAAAGTACTCGTCACTGCGGTCCTGCAAGTATACGATGTCCTTACCCAATCCATAGAACTCCTTAGGTAGAGTAAAGGCGATGGGCTCGCTGTCGTACAGCTTGTTGAACAATTGCTCGCAATACCAGTGCATGCCGCTGAGGGTGTAGTTGAGGATACGCACGTCGGTACGGAACCCCTCAACCTCCTGCGCATACCACAGGGGGAAGGTGTCGTTGTCGCCAAAGGTAATCAGGATGCCGTTTTGGTCGACCGAGGCCAAATAGTTCTCGGCAAAGTCGCGGGCAGCATACTTCTCCGAGCGGTCATGGTCGTCCCAGTTCTCGCAAGCCATCAGCACCGGCACACCCAACATGCACAGAACGAACACCACAGGCATGATAACCTTATACAGCTGTTCTTTCTTAAACAGTTTGGTCAGCCAGTCGGCCAAAGCCATCACGCCCAGGCCTATCCAGATTGCGAAGAAACTAAACGAGCCCACAAAGGCGTAGTCACGCTCACGCGGCTGACGCGGGGGCATATTCAGGTAGATACCGATGGCAATACCGGTCATAAAGAACATGATGAACACGATAAAGGCATCCTTCTTATTCTTACGGATATGGTACACCAGGCCAATCAGACCCAGCAACAGGGGCAACATATAGTAAACGTTGCGCGCCTTGTTGTCCTTCATGTGGTCGGGCATGTTGTCCTGCGGACCCAGACGGGCCTGGTCGATAGCCTTAATACCGCTAATCCAGTTGCCGTTCATATAGTCGCGAGTGCCGTCATCGTTGAAATAGTGACCCTGAATGTCGTTCTGGCGACCGGCAAAGTTCCACATAAAGTAGCGCCAATACATGAAGCCCATTTGGTAGCCGTTGAAGTACTTCAGGTTCTGGGCGGCCGAGGGCTTGTGGTCGCCGCTGACCTTGCCTGCCCAGTACTCATAAAATCTGGGGTGCTGGCGCGACTCGTCATTACTATACATACGGGGAAACACACCTGTATGGTTCTGGCGGTAGACAAACTTCTGCTGATAGGAAGCGGGAATATAGCGGTCCTTGCCCTTCTCGTCGGTACCGCGGACATACTTAGTATAGCCGCGTTCGGCATCGATGGGGTCACCGGCGGTATAGTACTGGCCGGTGAGGAAGGGCGTGTCGCCGTATTGCTCACGTCCCAGATAGGCGCGCATCGCAACAGCATCCTTGGGTGCGTTCTCATTCAACGGGGTGTTGGTGTTGGCACGGATTACCAGCACGAAGAAAGTGCTGTAGCCAATTATCAGCATCAGCAGACCCAGGGCGGCGGCATTCCAAACTGGTTTGTTTTTCTTTTTGGGCGAAGTGAACCACAAAGCCCACACGATGAAAGCAGCCAACAGCAGGAAGAAGACAAGAGTGCCGCTATTAAACGGCAGACCCAACACATTGACAAAGAAGACATCGAAGGCCGAGTCGACATTGACAATACCGGGAATGATGCCCCACAGAATCAACGCCAGCAGCACCACGCTTATGACACCGCTCCAAATGAAGCCCTTGACTGTGGTCTTGGGCCATTTGCGGAAATATACCACGTAAACGATGGCGGGAACGGTCAACAAGTTCAGCAGGTGGACACCGATAGCAATACCCACCAGCAGGCACACCAGCACCAACCAACGCAACGAACGAGGGTCATCGGCCTGCTCCTCCCATTTGAGGATGGCCCAGAACACAATGGCAGTAAAGAGCGACGACATGGCATACACCTCGCCCTCCACGGCTGAGAACCAGAAGGTGTCGCTGAAAGTATAAGCCAAAGCGCCCACAATGCCGGCGGCGAAAACGCCCCACGTGCGCCAGTCCTTCACATCGGGATTCTTGGGGTCGGGCAACAGGTGCTTGCCCAACAGGGTGATGCCCCAGAAAAGGAAGAGGATAGTGAATCCGCTGCACACAGCCGACATCACATTAACGGCATGAGCCACATTCTCAGGCGAGGAGAACATGGAGAAAAGGCGTCCGATCAACTGGAAAGAGGGGGCTCCCGGGGGATGGCCCACTTGCAGTTTATTAGCGGTGGCAATGTACTCACCACAGTCCCACCACGATGCGGTGGCTTCGGCAGTAAGGATGTAAACACTACAGGCCACGATGCAGACCACCCAGCCTATAATGTTGTTCATCAGTTGGTACTTTTTCATAAAGTTTTTAGTTTATTATAATGTAATACTAATTTTCACGTTAAACTATAGCCCCCTTGGCTCAATCACGATTGATGGGCATGGTCATGCAGCGGGCACCGCCACCGGCACGAGGCAGCTCAGAGGCCTTGAAGGTGACCACGAATTTCTTGTAGTCGTGCATATCTACCTTGCCGCTGCACACATCGTCGGCATCCAACACCTCGAATCCCGCCCGGTTAAGCGACTCTATGGTATTCACATTGCGCTCGTAACCAATGATTTTTCCGTCGTCGAGGGCAAAGAAATTGGCTCCGCTGTGCCACTGCTCGCGATCCTGATACCAGCTGTCCAGACCTCCGCACGACACGGGTTCCATGTCCATGCCACAGGCCTTCAGTCCTGCCAGCATGTTGGGATATTCCTTATAATTGAGTTTACCGTTGTCGCAGGTAATCAGCGTAGTGGCCTTCCCGGCAAAAACGCCCGTCTTGTCAATCATCGGCTGATAGACCATCAGCTGGTGGGCACCAAGAAAAGTGTGCACCATGTCCAGGTGGATAAAAGAGTCGGGGTGATGGGGCAACTCCTGCGTAAGGATGCGGAAATGGGGACGCTCCTTGGCAAACTTGTCGGCTAGGTAGAGAATGCCCTTGGTATTGGTGCGGATGCCCTGGCCAATGCAAAGCAGGTCGGGCGCTGCAATCTGCACGTCGCCACCCTCAGTGCGGGCACCGCTGTGCGCGTCTTTCGCACAGACGATATTGGCATGGAACAACTGCTCGAAAATAGCACGGTAAATCAACGTCTCGCGCTCACGCACACGGAACGACATCGAGTTGATAAGCACCTCGTTGTACATCGACGAGGAGGCATCGCGCGTGAAGAACAGGTTGTACAGGGGTTTCAGCGTAAACCGGCTGTCCTTGAAGCGGGCCGGGTCGGTGTCGCCGTGGTAGAAAACGCCCTCAATCAGGTCCTTGGCCAGCTCGGCACTTGGCAACTGCAACAGCCTGTCTTCCAAATGCTCGCAATCGTCCAACTTGCAGCAGGCCACCACCAGACGCTGGCGTATGTCGTCTTCCTCCAACAACAACGTGAGGAGGTCCTCGACATAATAAACCTTACACCATTTCTCGAACACGCCACTGAACGAGGCGTATTCCTTATCTACAATATGTTTGCTGAGAATGTCACTGAAAAGAGCCTCGGCCGCATTCGAAGGGGTCATCCTCTCGATTTCTATTCCGGGGCGATGGAGCAGTATGGCATTTAAGTGGCCGTACTCCGATTGGACATTTACTGTCGTTTGGGTTATATCTTTTGTTAGCGTCATATACTAAAATAAATGTTAGACGCTGCAACACAGCGCCTTTCACTACCGATAGCACATATCGGTGGCATTGCAAATATACGAAATTTTTTCGATATTATCGAAAATCAGCTCTCTCTTCTCACAAAAATATCAACAACCATTTGAACATCTCCATCCCAAACCCTCCCCACCCCTCTCCCTCCCCGTAACTTCACCTTTTATTCAGTGTTTTACCTACATTTCTTTTATATTTTACCTATCTGAGATAAATAAAACATAAACTAAATGCAAACTAAATGCAAACTAAAAGGCGAAGAATCAGCGACGGAAGAGCCTTTTTTCGATGAGGGTGCGAAGAGGGGTATGGACAGGAGGACCGGCATTGCTAACTATGAGGCATCAATGGCATAAACACATAGGATGGGAAGAATGACAATACTGAAAATGTGATGAATAAGTGCAGCAACAACTATGGCTGTGGCGACCTGACAAACCATAGCCTTACTCATTTTGGCATGTGCTGCGTATCGGAGATGCAAGATATAGTTCTTTGTTGCCGACGGATGCTCACTACACTCAGTCAACTCCGAACTCGAAATGACCTGTTTCATGCAAACAAAAGAGGGTGCCCTGACAGAGTCGGGACACCCTCTTTTATTCTTATGGGCTGGGCTATTGCTTGTAGTAGCGAAGGTAGCCGCGGAGGGGCTTGTCGTCGAAGATGATTTCGCGCTCGAAGTCGGGGTAGTAGTCGTATTCGATGCGCTCGATGAGGATGCCCGCGGCAATGGTCTGTTTCTGGACGACACGGCCGAGGGTGTCGTATTGGTATTCCACCACTAAGTTGCCGGAGCTGAGCTGCGAGGTGGAGGTGAGTTCGTGGCGGCAGCGGCTGTCGGCAAAGGTGCGCTCGGTGGCAAAGCTTGTCTCATGGTCGGTGCCGGGGTTTTGGACTTGGTTGCTCTGGCATTTGCGGTCGGAGTAGACATGCACACAGACGAAGGTGCTGTTGTCGGTGACGTCGAAGCCGTCCACCTGCGATAGGCGTCCTTTGGAGTCGTAGGTGCAGTTGCGCTTCACAATCAGGACGCCGTCGGCATTGTAGAAATCGGCACTGACGAGGTTACGATAGTAGGAGTCGCTGTAGTTGGGCTCGCGGAGGTAGGCCGAGTCGAGATAGGTGTAGACTACCACGTGGCGCAAATTGCCCGCCCCGTCGTAGTCGCGGACTGTGTCGACACAGCCGCTGTAGCTATGGGTCATGCGTTGCAGGAGGGTTCCCTGGCTGTTGTAGCGGGCGTAGGTGAGGAATCGGCCGCGGCCGTCGTAGTTCTGCTCCACTCGGTCGCCCCAGAGGGTGTCGAGCCCTTCGATGCTGCGCATCTCGCGCGTGAGTACCACGTTAGGGTAGGTGGGTTCGGGAAAATCGGACTCCTGAGACTCCTGACGTTGGCCACAGGCTGTGGCCAGAGTGAAGGCTATGAGAATGAAGGTCAGTTTTTTCATTGCTGCTTTTTCTTACGCAGTTCGACCAATGCGGCCTGGTAGAATTTGTCCTCTTCTTTCATGATGCGGTAGTAGTGTCCCCGGCCGAAGAGGCGGTCGGCCACGAGTGCCTTCACCTGTAGCGATAGGAAATGGTCGTTGTACTGGACAATGCTGTCGATGGCGGTTTCTTTGATAGAGTCGCGATAGACGCCCTTTTCGGCAGCGAAGGCATCGAAAAGTGAGTCGAGCTGCAACTGATCGTAGTTGCGGAGGAAGGACTCGAAATCGGCGTCCAGCGTGTCGTTGCGATGGCGGTCGGCATAGTATTGTGGAAACTGGTTGAGGATGCCCTTGCGGCGGCAGGCCTGGTAGTACTTGGAGGCCGGGGTGGTGTCTAGGGGGATGAAAAGGTCGGGCATGATGCCGCCCCCGCCGTAGACGGTGCGTCCGCCATGGGTGGTGTATTTGAGCGAGTCGGGGAAAGGAGTGGAGTCGACGGAGAAAAGCTCGCCGTGTTTGTAGCGGTTGCTGAGTTCGTTGTTATAGTCGGCAGTGCCTGTGGAATAGGGCTTTTGGATACAACGCCCCGAAGGGGTGTAGTAGCGGGCAGTGGTGATGCGTACCTGAGACCCGTCGGAGAGTTCGAACATGCGCTGCACCAGCCCCTTGCCGAAGGTACGGCGGCCGATGAGGATGCCGCGGTCCCAGTCCTGCACGGCGCCGCTGACAATCTCGGAGGCCGAAGCAGTGTTCTCGTCTATGAGCACCACAAGGTCGCCCTTGCGGAAGGAGCCGTTGTAGACCGATTTGAAGTCCTGGCGCTTTTGGGCGCGCCCCTCTTGGTAGACTAGCAGCCGGTTGGGCGAGATGAACTCGTTGGCCATGCCACAGGCGATGTCAAGAAAGCCACCGGTGTTGCCGCGAAGGTCGAGAATGAGGCTCTTCAGGCCCTGCTTTTTAAGGTCGTTGAGCGCCTTGCGGAATTCGGAAACGGAGGTGCGGGCAAAACGCAGCAGGCTGATGTAGCCAATGGAGTCGTCCTCCATAAAGGCCACCTCGACGGAGTGGATGGGGATGCGGTCGCGGGTGATGTGGAAAGTAAGGGTGTCGCGTCCGCGCAGCATATCTACGACCACCTCGGTGCCTTTCTTGCCGCGGAGATGGCGGAAGACGAAAGGTTGCTTGGCGCTGTCGCCGGTGGCAAGGATGCCGTCGATATGGAGAAATTTGTCGCCGCTGAGGATGCCTACTTTCTCGGCAGGGCCGCCGGCGATGACTTCTGAAACGCAGATGGTGTCGCTGAGAATGGTGAAGGAGATGCCCACGCCCTCAAAATTGCCCTGCAGGGCTTCGTTGGTGCGCTGGACGTCCTTGGCGGGTATGTAGACGCTGTGGGGGTCGAGACTGGTGAGCATGGCACGGATGGCCGTCTCGGAGAGGCCGTCGGTGTTGGGGTCTACCACATAGTAGTTATCGAGCAGTTCGAAGGTTTCGAGCACCCGCTTGACACCGGCGATGGCGGTGTCGGTCACGTCGGGCGACTTCTTTTTTTTGAAAAGGGAGAATTTGGACTGGGCGCTGAGAGGACCTATAAAAAGAGCGGTGGCCAGCAGGAGAAAGATTATTTTTTTCATTTACGGATGAAAATAGATAATGGTGAATTGAAGGTAGGAAAGGCAGGATGCTCGGAATGAAGGGTTAGAACTTGAGGGTTGCCACAACGGCGATGGTACGGGGATTGGATATTTTGAATAGCAACGTGCCGTCGGGTTGGCAGAGACGGTGGATGGACACTTCATCGTCGGGGCGGGTTTCCTGAAGGTATTCCACGTCCAACTTGAAGGGAGCAGATTGGGTTGTTCCTTCGGGAAGGTTGTCGAATATCCATTTAATATATTCGGCGTTGTTGACATGCTGGGTGTGGTCGAGCATGGAGTACTTAACTTGCTGGTGCTCCACGACAAGTTCACCCTCCTCCCCTTTCGGGAAACGGATTCGGCCCAGTTTGTCGCGGTCGGTGGCCATGTCGGGATGCGACTCGAAGCCTTTGACGATTTCGCCCAGGCGCACCACATGGCGGGCATTGGTGTCTATTACAACCCAACTGGTGGCGCCAGCTACGATGACAGTGCCCTGGCTGTCGGTCATTTCAAAATCGCGCCAGGCGTAGAGGCCGTCGGTGCCACGCGACCAAGTGCGGACGGTTACCTCCTCATAGTCCATTGGGAGGCGGCGAACGTCGTAGTAGGTGCGGCAGAGCACCCATGCTTTGTGCTGTTCCTGAAGCTGTTGAAATCCTATGCCGAACAGTTTGGTGTGGTTGTCGGCTGCCTGCTGAAGCAACCGCGCACAACCCCATGCAGTGAGGGTGTCGTGGTTGTCGCAAATGAAATTAGGAATAGTATACGGGAGGGTGTAATACATTTAGTAGTGCTGTAAATAATATATGATATATTATAAATTACATTCTTTCTGGAACCTCAATGCCAAGGATGCGCATCGTGTTCTTAATGGCCTGAGCGACAACCGCACACAGCTGAACGCGGAAAGTCTTGACTGCCACATTTTCCTCGCGAAGGATGGGAGTGTCCTGATAGAAGCTGTTGAAACTCTTGGCCAGGTCGTAGGCGTAATTGGCTATCATGGCCGGGCTGTAGTTTTCGGCAGCAGATGAAATGATGCCGGGCATGTCGTGCAGGCACTTAATGACAGCACGTTCCTTCTCGTTGAGGGCGGGGACAACGACGGGCTCCTGGTCGTGAATACCTTGTTCCTCGGCCTTGCGCACGATGCTGCGGATTCGGGCATGGGTGTACTGGATGAAGGGGCCGGTGTTGCCGTTGAAATCGATGCTCTCGGCTGGGTTGAAAAGCATATTCTTGGCAGGGTCTACCTTAAGAATGAAATACTTGAGGGCACCTAATGCCAGTATGTGATAGAGTTCTTTGAGCTGCTGCTCGCTCATGCCGTCGTTTTTGCCATGTTCGCGGCTCATCTCTTCGGCGGTGGCCTCCATCTCACTGATTAGGTCGTCGGCGTCGACCACGGTGCCTTCGCGCGATTTCATCTTGCCGTTGGGCAGTTCCACCATGCCGTAGGAGAGGTGATAAAGTTTCTCACCCCAGTCGAAGCCCAGTTTTCCGAGCACTAGTTTGAGCACTTTGAAATGGTAGTCCTGTTCGTTGCCTACGACGTATATCAGCTGCTTGGCATCGAAATCTTGAGTGCGGAGCAATGCGGTGCCTAAGTCCTGAGTCATGTAGACCGAAGTGCCGTCCTTACGGAGAAGCAGTTTCTGGTCGAGTCCGTCGGCGGTGAGGTCGCACCAGACGGAGCCGTCCTCCTTGCGGAAAAGGACACCCATATCAAGGCCTTTTTGCACCAGTTCTTTTCCGAGAAGATAGGTATTGGACTCATAATAAACCTTGTCGAAGCTGACCCCCAGACGGTTGTATGTCTCGTCGAAACCGGCATAAACCCAGGAATTCATTTTTGTCCATAGGTCACGAACCTCTTTATCGCCTTCTTCCCAACGCTTGAGCATACGCTGGGCTTCAACCATAAGCGGAGCCTGTTTTTTTGCCTCTTCCTCTTCCATTCCTTGAGCCATCAATTGCTTGATTTCCTCTTTATAGTGCTTGTCGAACTCGACGTAATATTTGCCCACAAGATGGTCGCCTTTCATGCCCGAAGATTCGGGAGTTTCGCCATTGCCGTATCTAAGCCATGCCAGCATGGACTTGCAAATGTGTATGCCGCGGTCGTTCACAAGATTGACTTTCTTCACATTGGCTCCGTTCGCGGAAAGCAATTCGCTCACCGACCAGCCCAAGAGATTATTACGAATGTGACCCAGATGAAGGGGCTTATTGGTGTTGGGGGAGGAATATTCTACCACGATGGGTTTCTCGTCGGCAGCGGGAGCTTTAAGGCCGTAGTTTTCGTTGTTGCGGTTTTGGCTTACGAAAGAGTTCCAGTAGCTGTCGGCTATGGAAAAATTGAGGAACCCCTTAATCACATTATAGTCAGACACTTCTTCTACCGTTTGCTTAACAGCGGCACCCAAGTCGTTGGCCACCATCTCGGGCGATTTGCGTGCCTGCTTGACATATGGGAAGACCACAATGGTGTAATCGCCTGTGAATTCTTTCTTAGTAGTTTGTAGAACCACCGATTCGGGGGTGGCATCGATGCCATAAAGGTTCTTTAGTGCGGAAGCGACTGCTTGTTGGAGTTTATTCTCAATCATGTGTGTTAGCAATATAATATGATGTTATTTATGTATTAAAAATTTTTGCAAAAATACATTTTTTTTTTGTATCATCACAAAATTTAGTATATTTGTATCACGTAAAAAAAACTAATAATAAATCAAAACGATTTGACTGTGAAGAAGTTAACATTAGTACTAACAGCGCTTGCACTTCCACTTTTCTCTTTTGCAAGTGAGGCAGATCTGCAAATGCCCACAGGATTCGCCCAAGATCCCGCTACAAAAATTCTTTATTGGGGCTTTTTAATCGTAGTTCTCGGACTCCTTTTTGGTTTTTGGCAGTTCAACAAGGTTCGCAAACTTGGTGCCCATAAATCAATGTTGGAAATCGGCAACGTCATTTTCAAGACCTGCTCTACCTATCTTAAACAACAGGGCAAGTTCTTGATCATCCTGTTTGTCTTCATCGGAGCCGCCATCGCACTCTATTTCGGAGTGCTCTCACACATGGGCTTCGGTTCGGTATGCCTCGTATTGGCTTGGACCATCATTGGCATCCTAGGTTCCTACAGCGTGGCATGGTTTGGTGTCCGCATGAACACCTATGCCAATGCCCGTATGGCTTTTGCTTCCCTTCGTCGCAAACCCCTCGACCTACTTAACATACCCCTTCGTGCCGGTATGAGCATCGGCATCGTTCTCATCTGCATTGAGTTGGTGCTGATGTTGGTCATCCTGCTCTTTATGCCCGAAAATCTGGCAGGCAGCTGCTTTATCGGATTTGCCATCGGTGAAAGCCTTGGCGCCAGCGCCCTTCGTATTGCCGGCGGCATCTTCACTAAGATTGCCGACATCGGAAGCGACCTGATGAAGGTGGTCTTCAAGATTGGCGAGGACGACCCCCGCAACCCCGGCGTCATTGCCGACTGCACCGGCGACAACGCAGGCGACAGCATCGGACCCACCGCCGATGGTTTCGAGACCTATGGCGTTACTGGCGTCGCATTAGTAAGCTTCATTCTTTTGGCCGTCCCCGACCCTTCTATGCAGGTGAAACTGTTGGCCTGGATTTTCGTCATGCGTATTCTCGGCATCATCGCCTCCGTTCTTGCATATTATATTAATGGTGCAATATCCAAAGCCCGTTACGGCAATGCCGACGACATGAACTTCGAAACTCCTCTGTCAGTACTGGTGTGGATTACTTCCATCCTTTCCATCGTTGGAACATTCCTCGCCTCTTACTTTATGCTCAGCGGCATCCCCGGACACGAAAACCTCTGGCTTGCCCTTGCCATCATCATCAGCTGCGGCACTCTGGGCGCAGCCCTTATCCCCGAACTCACTAAACTTTTCACTTCTCCCACCTCCAAACACGTCCAGGAAGTGGTCAAGGCCTCTGAGCAAGGCGGTGCCTCGCTGAATATCCTTTCCGGCATCGTGGCAGGAAACATGGGCGGTTTTTGGACAGGCCTCGTCTTTGTCTTCCTCATGGTGATAGCCTACATGGCCTCCACCGCCTTTGGCATCGGCGACATCTTCGGCAGCTACTACTCCATCTTTGCCTTCGGCCTTGTAGCCTTCGGTATGCTCGGCATGGGACCTGTCACAATCGCTGTCGACAGCTATGGCCCCGTCACCGACAACGCACAGTCCGTCTATGAGCTTTCCCTTATCGAGGACGACATCGAAAAAACCACCAAGGAGGTGAAAGAAGAATTTGGCTTCACCCCCGACTTTGAAAAAGCCAAGCACTACCTTGAAGCCAACGACGGTGCTGGCAACACCTTCAAGGCCACTGCCAAACCCGTGCTAATCGGCACCGCCGTAGTGGGAGCAACCACCATGATTTTCTCCCTCATTCTGATGATTCAGAAAACTCTCGGCATCGAACCCGAAAGCATTCTCAACCTCCTCAATCCCTACTCACTCGTCGGCTTTATCCTAGGCGGCTGCGTCATCTACTGGTTCACCGGTGCCTCCATGCAGGCCGTCACCACCGGTGCCAACCGTGCTGTGGAATTCATTAGAGACAACATCCGTCTCGACCCCAACGCCCCGAAAAAGGCCGATATTGCCAAGTCGCAGGAAGTAGTGAAAATCTGCACCCAGTACGCACAAAAGGGTATGATTAACATCTTCATCGCCATCTTCTGCTTCGCACTCGCATTTGCCTGCTTCTCTTCGCCCGACAGCATCGGTGGTCAGAACGCCGTCTGCCTCTTTATTAGCTACCTCATCAGCATTGCCGTCTTCGGTCTCTTCCAGGCAGTCTACATGGCCAACGCCGGCGGCAGCTGGGACAATGCGAAAAAAGTCGTCGAGGTAGATTTAAATGCCAAGGGGACCGACCTCCATGCCGCCAGCGTCGTGGGTGACACCGTCGGCGACCCCTTCAAGGACACCTCCTCCGTGGCTCTCAACCCCATCATCAAGTTCACCACCCTCTTCGGTGTGCTGGCTATGGAAATCGCCATCAGCGAAGGCTTCCGCCATATTGCCCCCTGGGTAGGCATCATCTTCCTCCTGCTCGCACTCTATTTTGTTTACCGCTCTTTCTACAAGATGCGCATCAAGAACGACAAATAAACTCTTTTCAAAGACTTTACTTACAGTTAAACAATATTAAAAACACCATTTGTAGCAGCAAATGGTGTTTTTTTGTGTCCATTCGGTGACAAAATACAAAAAAATGTATTAACAAAGAACAATAATAATAGAAAACATACGTTATATTCAAATATATCAAAATATTCACAATTAGGGATAACTACATGAAAAAAGTTTTACTCACCGCCTTATTAATGTTATGTTCCTCAACATACCTCATGGCCCAGTGTCCAGAAATCACCATCAACGAGAAATACGACCATCAGCTATCTGGCATCTGTGTGGAGAACGGCTGGGACACGCTTGTTAACTGCAAAAACGGCACCCTTATCCTCAATGCCACCCCCTTCATCACCACCCAGCACTTCAACGGCAACTACCTTATCGAGTCCATCCCCTACAATCCTGTCGACACCACCTTCCATGCCGGCTCTCATCTGAACATCAGCACCGACGACGCTTGGGAGAACTCAACCATCTCGTTTCCTTTCACCTTCATGTTCTTCGGCTATCCTTACACACAGGCCGTAGTAGGTTCCAACGGCCTAGTATCGTTCAACACTAGCTACGTTGGTCAATATTGTGCCTACGACTATCAGTCTTCCTTTCCCATTCCCAATCCGAACTTTCCGTCGCTGAACGCCATATACGGCGTCTATGAGGACATCCACCCCACCACCGACCTCTCAACCACTCAAGGCATGTTCCGCTCGGTTGGCGGCACCTATCCCTGCCGTTACCTCTGCGCCAGTGTCAACGAAGTGCCCCTCTTCCCTGCCAGCAGCCACAATAACGACCGCTGCACCTACCAAATCGTATGCTATGAAGGCACCAACATCATCGAGGTACACATCAAGCAGCGCAGCTGCTGTTCCTCCACCAACGGAGGTAAAGGCCTTGTGGGCGTACAGAATGCCACTGGCTCCACCCAAGTATCCCACTATCATGACGCCTCCTATCTTGGCGATCCCACCTTCTATATCCAGTCCAACTCACCTGGCGCTTTCGTGGCTCCCGACAGGGGCACACAATCCGGCGGTTGGACCGGTGAAACCTCCTACGAGGCCTGGCGTTTCACCCCCCAAGGCGAAACAGTGAAAAACATCACCTGGTGGCGTCTCTTCATGGACAATAACGGCAACATCATCGACTCTGTCCAACTTTCCTCCATCCCCGGCGACACCAACGGCTACTACCTCAATTCCGAACACACCGTCGTCAGTGTAACTCCTACCCGCACAACCAAATACGTGGTCCAGTGCCGCTACCAAGGTGCCAACGGCTACTGGTACGGTATCGACAATCGCAGTATGCGTGACACCATCACCGTAGGAATGGACACCTCACGCACCATCAATCTCTACTGCGAAGACCCCATTCTTGCTGAAGGCGAAGCAACCTCTCTCCAATTGATTTACCCGAACACACAAACCCTCGACTCGTGTGTCTGGAGCGCGGTCAAGATAACCAACGGCGTTCGCACCATCCTGCCTCCCACGGCACTACAAAGCAACTTCACCTCCGTCGTCCTTAGTAGCCAGGAAGGCCAACTCTTGGAGAACCACATCGACTCCGTATGGATCTACTGCACAGCCTCCTTCACCAACGGCTGCAACAACTACGACAGCCTACTCGTCCTCACCTACCCCAACTACCACATATACGACACCGCAGGCATCTGCCGGGGCGAAAGCTACTCCTGGTGTGGCTACACATTCAACCAGCCCCAGCAAACCTTCGACACCATTCGCCGATACTACTCCTCCCACGAAACCGACAGCATCCACTACCTCCACCTCATAGTTTCCGACCTCAGCTACAACACCGACGTTGTGCTCGACTGCAAACCTTACACCTGGATCAACGGCAAAACCTATTCCGAAGACAACGACGCCACCCGCGAGCAGGACACCGTCCACCTTGTCAACGAATGGGGCTGCGACAGCATCGTCACCCTCGACTTCACCTTCATTCCCATGAAGGCCATCATCTCACACTCTCCCGAAGTCGCCACCATCGACGAACTCACCATCGAACTCAACGACATGAGCTACGGACACGACTCCCGCACCTGGCTCCTTCCAAATAACGAAACCAGCACCCTGCAGCAAACCAGCATCATCTTCCCCCTCGACGGAGTCGACACCATGGATGTCCGCCTGGCCGTCCACAACGACTACGGCTGCGACGACACCGCCCTCTCGCGCATCCCACTCATCAAAGTGTCCAACTTCATTCCCAACGCCTTCACCCCCGACCTTAGCACCAACAATCGCTTCTCCCCCGCCATCCAGGGCAATATCAGCGACGTGCGTGTCTATATCTACAACCGCAAAGGCGAACAGGTATGCTATTTCCAAGGTCCCGACGGCTACTGGGACGGCAAAAACATGGACGGAACGCGTTGCCCACAAGGAACTTACGTCTACGTCATGCGCTACCGCACTGCCCTCAACCCAGGCGTCACCCAAGTCCTCAAAGGCACCGTCACACTCATTCGCTAACCAACCTTTGCACAAACAGACACATTCCGCTCAATTCAATAAACCACCTTCAACAACAATAGCAACATGAAAATTGCCGTAGTAGGTGCCACCGGACTCGTCGGCGGCGTAATGCTCGAAGAACTAGCCCAAAGAGGCTTTGCCCATCACGACATCATACCTGCCGCCTCTCCAAAATCCGTCGGCCGCCAAATCGATTTCGCCGGCCGCAAACTCACCGTGGTAAGCCCCGAAGAGGCCATTGCACAAAAGCCACAGTTTGCCCTCTTCTCTGCCGGAGCCTCCACCTCCCGACATTATGCCCCACTCTTTGCCCAGGCAGGCTGCACCGTGGTAGACAACTCCTCCTGCTGGCGCATGCACGACGACGTGCCACTCATAGTGCCCGAAATCAACATCGACGCCGTCCGTCCCCACCATCGCATCATCGCCAACCCCAACTGCTCCACCATTCAGATGGTGCTGGCCATCTCGCGCCTGCATTGGCAATATAAAATCAAACGACTCGTCATCGCCACCTACCAAAGCATCACCGGCACCGGCATCAAAGCCGTGCGTCAACTCGAAGCCGAGGAGAGCTACTTCACCCACCACCATGTATCCAGCTCACAACTGGGCGAAACCATGAAAAAAGAACTCGCCGACCAATACCAGCCGGCCTATCCCTATCAAATATTCCGCAACCTCTTCCCCCATGGCGGCGACTTCAACCCCGACGGCTACACCACCGAAGAGCAAAAACTAGTTGACGAAACCCGCAAAATTCTAGGCGACCCCTCCATCCAAGTGACCGCCACCGTAGTCCGCGTACCCGTCGTAGGAGGCCACAGCGAGGCCGTCAACATCGAATTCCACAACGAATACGACATCAACCATGTGCGCCGCCTCATCGCCGAAACCCCCGGCGTCATCCTGGCCGACGACCCCGCCCACAACCTCTACCCCATGCCCATCACTGCCCACAACCGTCCCGAAGTCTTCGTCGGCCGCGTCCGTCGCGACAGCACCCAGCCCTGCACTCTCAACCTCTGGTGCGTAGGCGACAACCTCCGCAAAGGTGCTGCCACCAACGCTGTCCAAATCCTTCAATGCCTCACCTCACACCTTTAATCCGTCCTTTCCAACAAACAACACATTATAAATGAAAAAGATACTCCCCCTCCTATTCACCCTCGTCCTCTTCTGCTCCTGTGGGCAGAAAGTCCTTCTCGACGAAGAATGCACCTTCCCAAACAACAAGTGGATGCGTTTTGACGAACCCGCCCAATTCATCTTCTCCAGTAAAAACACAGAGGACTTCTACAACTTCATCTTCTCCGCTTCCATCGACACCTCCCGCTACCGCCAAAACGGACTGCCCATCACCCTCCAACTCAGCAGCCCCAACGGCGAAACCCGCACCATGTTCAGCGACATCGTCTTGCGCAACTACCAAGGCAACTGGCTGGGCGAATTCGACGAACACGGCATCCTCCACGTCTCGCAGCAGATACGCCAATTCTATTCCTTCAACACCCAAGGCGACTACACAATCAAAATATCGCAGCGCACCAACAAATACGAAATCGACGGCATCATCGGCATCCACCTGCGCATCGAAGAGGCCAAAATCGAATATCCCAAATAACTAAGCCTCCTGCCCTGCCGCCCACTCCTCCCGCACACAGTTTGCCCCACCCTAACCACCCTGCCTCTTGATAGACAAGTCCATCAACAAAAACATTGACCGCATAGCGCTCAAACTCAAGACCATTCCAGAAAATCCCGGTGTCTACCAACACCTCGACCAATCTGGAACGGTCATTTATGTTGGCAAAGCCCGCAACCTGCAGCGACGTGTCAGCTCCTACTTCTCCCACTACGACGACAAAAGTGCCAAAATCAAAATGCTGGTACGCAACATCTACGACATCCGCGTCACCGTCGTCGCCACCGAAGTTGACGCCCTCCTGCTCGAAAACAACCTCATCAAGCGCTACCAACCCCGCTACAACAGCATGCTCAAGGACGACAAGTCCTACCCCTACCTAGTCATCACCGACGAGGAATACCCGCGGCTGCTCTTCGTCCGCGGACACCATGTCAAAGGGCAGTATTTCGGTCCTTACCCCAACCAGCGCATCCTGCGCGAACTGCAAGACATTATCAACCAACTCTTTCTCTACCGCCGCTGCAACAACATGCAGAAACGCCCCTGCATGAACCATCAGATAGGCCTTTGCAAGGCTCCCTGCGCCGGACTCGAAACCCACGAGGAATACCTAGCCACCTTTGCCAACATCCGCCGCATTCTCAAAGGCGACTTCAACGACATCCTCAAGGATATGAAGCAAGAAATGCTCTCGCTGGCCGAGCAGCTCCGTTTTGAAGAAGCCGAAATAATGAAACGCCGCATCCGCCGACTCGAAGAATACCAAAGCCGCTCCACCGTCGTCAACACCAGTGTGCACGACGTCGACGTCTACAGCATTCTTTCCGACGACAAATTCGCCTACGTCAACATGATGCGCATCAAAAACGGCAGCATCATCTACAGCTTCTCCAACGAAATAAAAAAACAACTCGACGAGACCGACGAAGAAATCCTCTCCACCGTCATCCCCACCTTGCACGAGCGCACCGAAAGCACCGCCAAAGAAGCCGTGCTGCCATTCCGTGTGGCCGACCTTCCCGAAGAATACCTCCGGCAAACCATCCCCTCACGCGGCGACCGCCTGCAACTGCTCGAACTCTCCCTCCGCAACGTCAAAGCCTATCAGCTGCAGTGCCGACACCAGCGAGCCCTGGTCGACCCCGACGAGGGCGGCATCACCCATCGCAACGAACACCTGCTCGAACGCATACAGAAAGCACTCCAACTGCCCGAACTCCCTGTCAACATCGAGTGCTTCGACAACTCCAACATCCAAGGAGCCTTCCCCGTGGCCGCCATGGTCCGTTTCACCGGAGGCAAACCCAATCGAAAAGAATACCGCAAGTTCAACATCAAAACCGTCGAAGGCCCCGACGACTATGCCTCCATGGCCGAAGTCATCTACCGCCGCTACAAACGCCTCTCCGAAGAAGGCAAACCCCTGCCCCAACTCCTCGTTGTCGACGGTGGCCGTGGACAAATGGAAGTAGCCCGGCAGGTCATCCAAGACCAACTGCACCTCGAAATACCCATTGCCGGTCTGGCCAAAGACGACCGCCACCACACCTCCGAACTCCTCTACGGATTTCCCCCACAAGTAGTAGGCCTCAAACCCACCGACCCCCTCTTCCACCTCCTAGAGCAAATCCAGAACGAAGTCCACCGCTTTGCCATCACCTTCCACAAAGACAAGCGCTCCAAAGGCACCTTCCGCACTCAGCTCACCGACATACCCACCATCGGCGAAAAAACCGCCCGCGACCTCCTGCTCAAATTCGGCAGCGTGAAAGAAATCAAACTCCAAACCGAAGCCGACCTTGCCAAAGTAGTCGGCCCTGCCAAAGCCCGCAAAATAGTCGAGTACCTCAAATAGCCCCTAAAAGCTTTCGCATCACAAAGCCAGCTATCGAATTTCACAAAAAAAATACCTGTCAAGCAAAAAAACAGGCAAGGTATTACACCTTTTTCCATCTGAAACCCTTGCGTTCCACCAAACTAGCCTCAGCCAAGAAAATAGCCAAGAGCACAACCGACATACTACGGCAACGTTCTCATTAATCGGTTTTTTCGGCAACAGATTTGAAACAATGCCAAACAGAACGTAAGCTGCTATCAAACAAAGAAAGACCGCAATATACTTACCTACAATTTTCGTCTTCAGTCAAAAGAAATCAATCTAAGTTCATAATTTTTCCTATCCTTGTCAACAATGACATCTAGGCATAAACCAGTGAAAAGCGCCAGCAGCGCCGAAATCAGCAGGAACACCGACACCATCAGCGTCGGGAAACGGGGAACCAGACCCGTTTGGAAATAATCAACCAGAACAGGTATCACCAGAATAATGGCCAACACGGCCAGCAAGGCTGCCAGCCAGCCGAAAAAGCGCATAGGCTTATACTCTTTAAAAAGCACCACAATGGTCTTCAGCACCTTCATTCCGTCGCTGAAGGTATTCAGCTTCGACACGCTGCCAGCAGGACGGTCACGGTAGACGATTGGCACTTCACGCAGCAGAAAACGCTTGTCCAAGGCATGAATGGTCATCTCGGTCTCAATCTCGAAATTGCCCGACATAACCGGAAACATCTTAACAAACCGGCGGCTGAAAGCCCTGTAGCCAGTCATTATGTCGTGCACCTCGGTCTTCCAAAACCTACAAATCAGCCATCTCACCACCCGGTTGCCGCTATTATGGAACGGGCGCTTGTTCTCCTCAAAATAGGTCGACGACAGCCTGTCGCCAATCACCATGTCCACCCCCTCTTCCAGCACGGGCCTTACCATCTGCAAAGCCTGGTCGGCCGGGTAGGTGTCGTCGCCGTCGGCCATCAGATAGCAGTCTGCATCCACCTCACGGAACATCCTTCTTATGACATTTCCCTTGCCCTGCATGGGTTCCCGACGGACGATGGCGCCAGCCTCTCGGGCAGCATCTGCCGTGTTGTCGGTCGAATTGTTGTCGTAGACATATATATCAGCATCAGGCAAAGCGGCACGAAAATCCCTTACCACTTTCCCTATGGTTATCCCCTCGTTGAAACAAGGCAACAAAACTGCTATCTTCATACAAAATCTCTTTGTTTAAAAATGAGTTTATTATTCATATCAACCATACCACTAAGGAATTTTCCCATGCCTACATACCCCCCCCTCATGTCCGTTCTTTTTCCTAGACTTGGTCATTCCCCCTTACACAATAATTCAAATTACAAAAATACGATTTTTTTTCATTTCAAGCTATTATTAATTACGACAAAATGCCCATTGATATGTTAATACAATGAGAAATAGTATGTTAATTATTACTCAATGTATTCAAAATAAAGGGTCTTAACATTTCCTTTCAAGTATTCGGAACTCCGCATGCAGCGCTCTCAATCTTTCTATAACCACGGTTCGTTCCTCTATTGAGGATAGATGAACCATAGAGCATCAATAGACGATCAAACAAAGAACGAGTGGATCCACACCGAAGGAGAAGAATGGGAATTCGTTTCAGAACAATTGGTGCCACTGAAAAATGGCTTACTCACCCATTCTGAATAAGAGTAGGAAAAGACTCGGGGGCTAGAAAAATCAGTACAAGAAATTGTTGTACGGGTAGCGGACAGCGTGGATTTTCTTTACCTCTTGGTACATAAGTTCGCGGAGGGAATCGATGTTCTCTTTGTTGGTGGCACTGATGAAGATGATGTGCTGGGCGGTGGCGCCACTCTCCTGCATTTTGGACATCCAGGAGTTCTGCAGCATCTCCAGCGTCCAGTTGGCCTTGGTCATAGGGGTGAGGTCGTCTTCCTCCTTCTCCAGATAGGTGTAGGCGTCTATCTTGTTGAAGACAAGTATGGTGGGTTTGTCCGACGCGCCTATCTGCTCCAGGGTGCGGTTGACGGCATTGATCTGCTCCTCGTAGTCGGGGTGGGAAATGTCCACTACGTGCATGAGCAAATCGGCCTCGCAGACCTCGTCGAGAGTGGACTTGAAAGACTCTACCAGCCCGTGGGGTAGTTTGCGGATGAACCCGACAGTGTCGGTAAGCAGGAAAGGCAGGTTGCCCAGCACCACCTTGCGGACTGTTGTGTCCAAGGTGGCAAATAGTTTGTTCTCGGCAAACACGTCGCTCTTGCTCAGCAGGTTCATGAGGGTTGATTTGCCCACGTTGGTATATCCCACCAGGGCCACCCGCACGAGTGCCTCACGGTTTTTGCGCTGTTGGACTTTCTGCTTGTCTATGTCCTTCAGTTTTTCCTTCAGGAGGGCGATTTTTTCGGTAATGAGCCGTCGGTCGGTCTCTATCTGGGTTTCGCCCGGGCCGCGCATGCCGATGCCGCCGCGCTGGCGTTCCAGGTGGGTCCAGAGGCGGGTGAGTCGGGGCAGCATGTACTGCAGTTGTGCCAGTTCCACCTGGGTCTTGGCTATGCTGGTGCGGGCACGTTTGGCGAAGATGTCCAGAATGAGGGTGGTGCGGTCCAGGATGCGACAACCCAATTCGCGCTCCAGATTGCGCAGCTGGGTCGGCGAAAGTTCGTCGTCAAAAACCAGAATATCCGCATCCAGCGCGTTTTTGTATTCCTTAATTTCTTCTAGTTTCCCACTACCCACATAGGTGCGGGGGTCGGGGCGTTCTAGCTTCTGCACCACTTTTTTCAGGGTCACACCGCCGGCTGTTTCAAGCAGGAAGGCCAGTTCGTTCAGGTATTCCTCGGTGCGTTCCATGGTGGTGTTGCCGGCGCAGACGCTAACCAAGATGGCTTTTTCGGGTACCTCGTCGGTGCTGAAGGTATTGCGTTGCTGGGGCGTGGGGCGTTTCTTGGGCAGCCCTTCGGCTTCCCATTCGCCTATGGGTTTCTTCCACTTGCCGTGATTGTTCGGTTTCCAGGGCATGATGTTGGGTTAGTAGTTATTGTAGGTGGGGCGGCGTTGGAGTCTGCTGCGCACTATTTACTCTTGACGACGCTTTTGAGAACCGATTCGAGTTTCTCGCCAGCCTTCTCCCAGCTGAAATTCTCATGCACAAAGTCGTAGCCTTGCTGGGCCAGGTCGTTGCGCTTTTGCTCGTCTTGCAGCAACAGGAGGACCTGTTCGGCAAAGGCCTCGGCGGTGTCGCCGATGAGTACCTCTTTGCCGGCAGCGGCATGCAGGGAGTTGTTGGCTATAGTGGTGGTTACGCAGGGAATCCGCATCGACATGGCCTCCAGCAGTTTGTTTTGCAGGCCGGAGCCTGTCTGCATGGGGGCGGCCAAGATTTTGGCTGAGGCATAACTCTCGCGAATGTCCTCCACAAATCCCGACACTGTGACCCTTTCGTTGGCCAGGCCGACCACTTGCTTCTTGGGGTAGGCGCCAGCCAGCAGCAGCCGTGCGGAGGGCATTTGCTTCCACACCAGGGGCATCACCTGCTCTGCCAGAAAGCGCGCCGCCCGCACATTGGGTTCGTAGTGCATATTGCCGCAGAAGACAATGTCGTATTTTTTCTCACGCTGGAGGGGGTGGAAGTAGTCAAAATCCACGCCGTTTGGAGTGATGTAGATGTCCTCGTTGCGCATGTGGGGGATGGCGTCGCTGTCGGCATCGGATATGATGGTGAGCGCGTCGAAAATTTTGAAGGAGTTGTACTCGGTGGAGCGCAACATCTTGAATTCGAAGTGAAGAATATAGTGCCAGAGGAAACGCGAGTGCTCCATTCTGCGTTCGGTATTCATCGACAGCGCGTCCTGAAAGTCCATTACCTTGGGGTAGCTTGAGCGGGCTACATAAACCATGGTCCGAACCATCTGATTGTAAAGCACGTCGGGCTTCACCTCGCGTTCGAATTCCTTGTAGGCCTTGCGCGCTTTGGTGGAATCCCAGTAGCCAATCTGCAGCGATTTGGTGGCCAAGAAATTGCGGAGTACGTTCTTATAGTTGACCAACTTGGGTGAACGCACGATGCGGATTGCCTTACAGAAAGGCCTCAGTTTGTCCACATTTTCGGGCAGGACCTTCTCATGCGAGACACAGAAGAGGTAGACCTCGTTGCGTTTCGAGAGTTCTTTTATCTGATTGTAGGCACGCAGTTTGTCGCCCTTCTCCAAGGGGTAGGGAAACCGCGGCAGCACAATTAGTATTTTCATGGTTTGCAGCTATATTAATATAGTATTTCGTTAATGGGTATTAATGCTGTTCTCTGCACACGTATTCGCCCGCACACGCTTTTACCCGTTCTATCTTTCTAAAACAGTTCCGTCTGGGTTCCTTCGGCAAAGCCTTCGCGTTCATCTGCTTCGGGCTCAGCCGATGCTTCCTCTTCGGGGTCTTCCTGGGGTTCGGGCTCGGGGTCGGGCTCCAGCCACAGAAATTGCTTCACTTCGCTGGTCGTGATGCGCTTTCCTTTGGCCTTATAGCCCTTCACGGCTATGAAATCTGCCACGTTTATCTCCTCTTCCAGAATTTTCTTCCCGCTGTTTTCGTCGTATAGCACTTTCAGATGGGGGAAAGTGTCCATGGTGTAGTCAATCAGGTTGTCCCCCTCGTCAAGGAAGGCCAGTTTCTTGTCGGTGTCTTCGGCTTGGAAACGTTTAATATAGTAGCTCCCGGTCTCGCCTTCGCGATAAATCACGGTCACTACTCCCTGCCGATTGTACTTGCGTATTTCGAGCAGGTCGTCGTCGAAATGAGTGCCCAGATCGTGACCGGAAAGGCGCATTTGGCCTGACTGAGTGAGGGTAAAAATCCTGTCCTTCCCCGCAAACCGACCCAACGAAACGCCCGCGCCGTTCACATTCAGGCGTTTTACAGTGCGGTCGAACCATATCTCTCGCGCCTCGAGTGTCGACACGCCCTCACCTTTCTTAGTGATGTTGCGTACCGCGTTGCGGGTAAGGATGTTGCCCATGGCTTGCCGCCCCTTGATGGCCAGTTTGGCAAAGTCGAAGTCGAAACTGACCTTTTTCAGCTTGGCCTTGGTGGCATGGTGCACGGTGACCACCTCCGCCTCGCCGTTTGGGTTGGCTGAGAAATAGAGAATTTTAGAGCCCTTGGTGCCTTTGGTCAGCTGGTACTCGGTGTCGCGCGTAATGCCCATCACCGCAAAGCGCTTCACGAAAGCATAGCCCAACGTGCCGTCGCGATATACCATATTGTACACCGTGCGGTCGTCGTGTTTGCGGAAAAGGCCAATGTGCTGTATTTCCTTACATGTGGGCGAACCCACAAAAGCCTTTTCGCTCACCCTGGTCACTATCATCGTGCCGTCGGTTCTGAAAACTATAATATCGTCCATTTTCGAACAGTCGAAGGCATATTCCACACCTTCCTCGCGTTTGAGGTTGGTTCCGGCAAAGCCAGTGGCCGTATTCACATACAATTTTTCATTGGCCACTGCCACATTGACAGCCTCAATCTCTTCGAAATTGCGTATCTCGGTCCGGCGCTCGCGCCCCTTGCCGTAAGTGTCCAGAATATGCTGGAAATATGCAATGGCATAGTCGGTTAGGTGGGCTAGGTGGTTCTTGGCCTCCTCAATTTCCATCTCGACATTCGCAATTTCCTCCTCGGCTTTCTTGATGTCGAATTTAGAAATCTTACGCACCGGCCTCTCGCACAGCTTCAGCACCTGCTCGCGCGTAATCTCCCTTCTGAAAAGAGCCCTATAGGGGTCAAAACCGCGTTCAATGCCGGTCACCTGGTCGTCCCACGAAGCAAAATCCTTTCGCTCTAACACTTTGTAGATTCCTTTCTCGAAAAAGATTTTCTCCAGTGAAACCCAGTGCCAGCGCTCCTCTAGCTCTTCCAGCCTTATCTCCAATTCCTGGCGTAGAAGATCCCTAGTGCGCAGAGTGGAGTGGCGCAAAATCTCGCTGGCCGTCATAAACACAGGCTTGTTGTCCACAATGACGCAGGTCTGGGGCGAGAAACTGATTTGGCAGTTTGTGAAGGCATAGAGGGCGTCTATCATCTGGTCGGGCGAAATGCCGTTGGGCAGATAGCATACTATCTCAACCTCGGCGGCCGTGTTGTCGTCTACCTTTTTAATCTTTATCTTGCCTTTTTCGTTGGCTTTCAGAATGCTCTCGATGAGCACGTCTGTGGTGATGCTGTAGGGTAACTCCGTGATGACGATGGCCTTGCGCTTCTCGTCGTAGTGCATCTTGGCCCGTATGCGCAACCGTCCGCCCAAAGCGGCGTCGTTGTATTTAGACACGTCGATTTGCCCACCTGTGGGGAAGTCGGGGTATATTTCAAACGGTTCGTCCCTCAGTATTTTTATGGACGATTCGAGTAGTTCGCAAAAGTTGTAGGGCAGAATGACGGAAGTGAGGGTGACGGCAATGCCCTTGGTGCCTTGCGCCAGCAGCAGCGGGAACTTGATAGGGAGCGAGATGGGTTCCTGCTTGCGGCCGTCGTAGCTGGGTTTCCACTGAGTGGTCTTGGCATTGAAGCAGACCTCCTTGGCAAATTTTGAGAGGCGCGCCTCGATGTAACGGCCGGCAGCAGCTCCGTCGCCCGTGAGAATGTTGCCCCAGTTACCTTGGCAATCAATGAGCAGGTTTTTCTGTCCCAGGTTGACCAATGCGTCATTAATGGAGGCGTCGCCGTGGGGATGGTAAAGCATAGTGGTTCCCACGATATTGGCCACCTTGGTGAAACGGCCGTCGTCGGTCTCCTTCATCGCGTGGAGAATGCGCCGTTGCACCGGCTTCAGACCGTCGTCAATATCTGGCACGGAGCGGTCGAGAATAACGTCGGAGGCATAGTCAATCCAGTATTCGCGGAACATGCCCGAAAGCGAAAGGGTGGTGCCTTCGCTATCACCCTGCCCTTTGTCCAGTGCATCGTCCTCGGTGGTGGCGAGGGGCTCAGCCGCCTCGTTCTCATCTGTTTTGTGATGTTGCTCCGACAGATGGCCTTCCCCAGCTTCCGGCTTATTTTGTTCTTCGTCCATAGGCAAATTTTAGAAATTGCAAAAGTACACAATATTTTCGACATACAATCCCGCTTCCCAGTTTTTTTATAAACAATTTTATCAAATGCCCGCGGAAAAAGACCCAGGCAACAACCATATCAGTCTCGTTCCACAATGCCACTCCCCCTCAACTAGGCATGGGCATTGCCGCCCGCCGTGGAAGTTTCTTAACGCCGCTTCCACTCTTTAATACCTATCCCACAATAGTTTACACAAGATAGAAACAACGCCACCTTTTTTTCATCCCTCACAGCATAAAAACGCCACCACAAAACCACCTTGCAAAAAAGACGAATCTAACCCCTACCGCTATGGAATTGGACAACTGGTCAAAGCACTGCTTCCAAACTATTTCTCAGCCACTATACAAAAGAAAAATCACCAACACCCATTACTAAAAAACAGACTCCCTTTCAACGTTTCGAACCTTTGCAAAAAATCATATACAAAATAGAATTCACCCGTTGGCGGAATTAAGCCAGTGCGTACTTAACTCTGCCAATCGGTAAGTTGTTTTGGTAATTGACATATTGTGCGACGGTCAGTGCACTGATTTTGCCGATGATGCGGGCAAACAGGCCGTCGG